>Ga0315906_10010234_pt1 | contig 11033 bp, 9 predicted proteins | sample LakEriMetagenome_4_FD_203526 | JGI IMG/M metagenome (GOLD analysis project Ga0315906, IMG submission 203526) | Freshwater fungal communities from buoy surface, Lake Erie, Ohio, United States - Buoy 2 MA122 | ecosystem: Environmental > Aquatic > Freshwater > Lake > Lake biofilm | place: USA: Lake... | reverse complement strand
AATACCGAGCATCTACATATGCCCGCTTCAGCAATTCGAACAGGCGCCGGTCCTGCTTTGCCTCGCGCGGCCAGACGCTGATCAGTTCCGGATCGATCTGCTCAGCCAGCGATCGGAGGAATTTGATGCTGTGCGTCGAAGGTGAGTAGTTCGTTTCTACAAGGAGGAGGCAGGTGTAGAGACGCTCTACTGTTTGGTGCAGCATGAACGCCGCATCATTGTAACGCCCGGCTTTAAGGCCAAATTCGAAGAATTCGAAGGCGCTTCGAACGCCTTCCATGCGCTGCTCAAAATGCTTTTCTGCGGTCGCCAGTGCTTCGTCGGCCGTCTGCGGCTGTGGCGTCACAAAGGGCGTGCTGCCCTTGAGGTCGTAGAGCGCGATGCCTTCCTTGATGATGTCAGTGAAGAAGTACTGGCCCTGAGAAAGCGCGTTATTCACCTCATCCATCGTATGGACGATGAAATTTACGGGGGTCTTGATCCCTGTCTCCCGCATGATCCGGTCTTCGGCCCGGTACCAGTAGGTGGCGAAATCGACCACGCTCTGCTGGTTGACGACGATCAACAGGTCATAGTCGCTGAGGTAGCCCTTCGCCGTGTGTGGCTCGTCCACCCAGGTCCCACGCGCATAGGAGCCAAACAGGACGATCTTGAGGATGCGGCCTTCCTTCTTCTTCGGAGAAGAAGCGCTCTTCATGGCGTCTGTGAATTCCTCAAACAGGATTTCCGTTACGCGAACAATTTCGCGCTGCTTGCCATGGGGGAGATGGTCGAGGTCGGTTCGCATGATGTTCATGTTAAAGAGCGCCGTACTGTCTGCAAAGCACCAATCCTCCCGCCAGCCCTGCCCTCAGCGGGCAGTGAAAGGGCAGCCCGGCGTAGATCCAGTGCGACCACAGGAATCTCGTTGCGGAGCGAATGAGACGGGCGAATACGGGGCTCGGCCGGAGTGCAGCTACAATCCAGACGCTAAGTTAGTGGATTCAGTTGGCGCAAGACTTGATCTCGCCAGGAGCCGGCGCCGGGCGTGAGGCAGTGAATTGGGCGACGTAACCGATCCCCGGCCCGAGCTGTGTAAACGCCACCTGCTCATAGCCAACGGCTTCGAACTCGCAGCGCAGCAGCTCAGGCGGAATCCCGTGGTTCTGCGTCGGCCGGTCTCGTTCAGACACGGCGACGACTCCGCCATCCTTCAGGCTGTCGCGCAGCCGCCAGAGAAAGGCGTAGGGCTGTTCAATCTCATGGTACATTCGGACCATAAGGGCGATATCGACCGATGCAGGCGGCAAGCGCGGATCGTCAAAGCCGCCGAGGACGAAACTCACGTTCGACAGACCCTCGCGCGAAACACGCTGTTTCAAGCCTTCCAGATATTCCGGCGTCACATCCGTCGCGATGACCTGACCCGATTCGCCAAGCCGGCGCGCCAGCCTGATGGTGAAGTAGCCGTCGCCGGCGCCAATGTCTGCGATGACGACGCCCTCTGCGAGCGGAAGAAGGTACATCGTAAGCTCAGCTTCCCTCGCGGCGTCGCGTGATGGTTCGCTGCCCGAATGGCTGGAGACGATACTTGCCACGGGCCGGTCCGGATCCGGAAACCCGTCCGTGTGCTGTATGATAGGCCGTGAAGCCTCGGACGCAACAGGGGCAGCTTGTGCGCAGGCGAGCACGAGGCAAAAGGCGGGTAAAAGTGCGAGTCGCATGCTGGCAGGCTCCCGTAGCCAGGAGGTTGACCTTTATCCTGCAGCGGCCTTTTGCAATTCGCAACCTCAGGAATTCTGCCCCAAGCCAAAAGTGGCGGCAAAAAAATGGCCCGCCGAAGCGGGCCATTTCTGGTCAGGATATCCGTGCTGGCGCTTATTCTTCGCGGAGACGATCAACCGGTGCGGTCGTCGTGGCCCAAGGGAACGCGTCGGTGGCGTTACGCTCCCAGTAGACGGTGACGCTGTCGCCGCATTGATCAATGTCCTGGCGCACTTGGTACACGCCATAAACGCCCGGAAGGTCTGCAACGGGCGGAGCGCCATCTTCATCGAGGAGGCTCAGCACTTCGCCGTTGACTTCCATTTCGACCCGGATGCGGCCAGCGCCGCCGGTGGCCGGGTGCGGAATGTTGGTGGCAACGCCGTTGACGCGCAGGTTTCCGCCAATCGGGGCCCCTGCAGCATTAGTCGGCGCGTGCACGAAGCCGCGCACTTCGATCCGGGAGCCTTCGGTGCAGCGCACGCGGAGGGTCGAGATTTCAGGAATGCCGGGATTGAGCAGCAGGTCAGGACGGTTTTCGCCAAGTTCGAACGCCCAGTACACGACAGCCTGTTCCGTGCCGACGACCGGCCGCTCCGAGAAGTAGCCTTCGCCGCCGAAAGAAGTGACGACAGGTGCGCCGGTCGGGCCGACATTAAACTTCTTGTTGGTCAGGTTCAGTTCAAACAGCCCGGCGTCGGTGATCGGCAGAGCCGGCAGGCGATTGTCCATGTTCGGAATAAACAAGGGGCCGGTGGGGCCGTTGCCACGGATGTAGTCACCCGGGTTGTTGCATTTCGCGTTGGTGCAAACGTTGTCGCTGACTGCGCCGAGGATCACGTTTTCCGCGATATCGGAGAAAACTTCTGTTGCGGTGATGATGCCAGATACCGGATCAACCGTTCCGGTCACGATCACAGTTGCGCCAATCAGGCCGCGTGCAGCGCGGCCGCGGAACGTGTCGCCCCGCATCCAGTTGGAGACGTTGTACACGGCGCCGGCCTGGTTGAGCACGCGCTGACCATTCACGCGGCGGGCAAACAGCTCGTCACGCGTTTCGGTAGGCGAAACGAAGGCCGTGGCGGCTGTGACTTCGATCTTGTTGTTCATCACGGTCAATGAGCCGCTGTTCGCGGTATCTGCCGTATAGGCCGACATGGGCCCTTCGATCTCGACGAGAACCTGCGCTTGCGCCGTCGCGCAAACGCCAGTGAGCGCTGCGGCAGCAACCGCAGACAACATAGCTTTCCTGAACATTGTGTCCCCTATTTCCTTTATAAGAACCCAGACTGATCTTTAAGCGCACCAGTTTGTCCCACAGCGCACTGTCTCCTATAGAGACTCAATACTTATATCACCGCAAGTAAATTCGCTGATTAAGGGATTCTACTCAGTATCCGCTCCAGAGTGGCGTGGCTGACTGGCTTTGTACCAGCCAAACGGCATAGCCGCCGAGCGCGATCCAGGGCCCGAAAGCAATGGCTGTCTGGCCGCTCAGGCGTTTTGAATCAAAGGCTGAAAGTGCGAGCACTGCTGTGATTCCGGACAAGGATGCGATGAGCAGAACCGGCGCAAGTCCGGCGGCGCCGACCCATGCGCCAACCGCGCCAAGAAGCTTGGCATCGCCCCGGCCGAGCCCATCCCGGCCCCGCAATCGGCGATAGAAGGTCTCCACCAGCCACAGCATCGCGAAGCCGGCGATTGCGCCGGAGAGGTGCCAGATCCAGGCTTCTGGACGCGTAATCGTAACCATAAGCCCGCCAAGCAGAAGCACGGCCGCATTGAGCGGGTCGGGCAGGAGGTAAGTTCGAAAGTCGATGGCCGCGAGGACTAGCAAAAGCCATCCGAACAAGACCGTGAAGACGAGTTCTCCCGGCGCGGCCCAGAACACTGCAGCCGCCGCGACAAGCGCGCCGGCGATTTCCGTGAGCGGTGCGGCATATCCGATCGGCGCCCGGCAGGTCCGGCATTGTCCCAGCAGCATCAGCCAGCTCACAACCGGCACGAGCTCATACCATTTCAACTGACGTTCACACGACCCACAACGCGAGCGGCCGCCCGCCCAGGGCTCCTCACGCGCGAACCGGTCTGCGGCAGCATCGATCGCCGAGCCGACTAGCAGGCCCGCGAGGATGAGGAACACTTCGAACAGCGACATCACAACCCCATGACTCAGGCGCCAATCGCTTGGCGTGGCGCAAAAAATGCGTATCCTTCGGGATTGTGGGACAAGGACGAACTCAAATGCACAACAACGCTCGGATCAACCGCACCCAGGCGGGCTTCAGCCTTATGGAGCTGCTCGTGGCGCTTGTCATCCTGGCGCTCGTGATGGGCATCGTTGCGCCGCGCGTGATCGGCTATCTCAGCCGCGCCAAGTCGCAGACGGCTGAAGCGCAAGTCAAGAATATGCAGGGCGCGCTCGATCTGTTCCTGATGGATGTAGGCCGCTATCCGACCGAGTCGGAAGGACTGGAAGCGCTGATGGAAGAGCCTGCCGGTTCGGCTGGCTGGGCGGGCCCCTATCTCGAAGAAGAAGCAGTTCCCATGGATCCCTGGGGCAAACCTTACCTTTATTCGTCTACGGAAGATGGCCTGCGCGTGCGGGTCTATTCTCTGGGCCGGGACGGAACCGAGGGCGGGGAAGGCGAAGACGCCGATATAGGGCGGCCGGCCAAACGTCAGTAACACGGCGCCGGCGCCGGAAGACTTGCCCCGGCAGCGAGTACCGGCTCCGGTCCAGCGAGACGTTCCTCGATCAGACGGCGATTACCGGACAAGGACAAATCCTGCGGGCCGAAAGTCGCGGCGACGCCCGTACGGTAGCCTGTGGTGGTCTCAACAATAACTTCAATGACGACCGGTTCCCCGGCGAAGGGCGGCGCGCCGTCTGCGCTTTGCGTCCAGGCTGCTTCGTCGATGCCGAGTCCTGCCCGGGTTCCCAATACTTCCGTTGCAGCGAGCACTTCGGTTGATGCGTGAAGCGGTTCGACTTGCGTGCTGTAGGCATGAACCGTCACATGCGGCAGCATCGCTGCGACCAACTCCGGCGGAAGGCCCAATACTTCGGAGACTTCGCCGGTGCGAACAAAGGGCCGGTTGGCCGGGCCGTAAGCAAGGCCTGCATTGGTATAGTCAGCGAACTCGGCGCCGCCCGGGCTGATCGTCGTGTCTGCGTCGCGGTAATCGGCGATGCGCGCTGCATAACCGGCGGCTTCGGGCGCAGGTGCGCCAAGCGCCACAAACAGGGCGGCAAGGGTTTCTTCAGGTGAGGCGTTGAGATCGATGAAAGCGTTGATCGGGCGGGCGTTGATCAGAAGGCGCCCACCTTCCATGTCGCAAACGATCGGAAAGCCGGTTTCAAGACCTTCGGCGGGCTGGCTCAAACGGGCAAAGGCAAGGCGCTGTCCAGCCTGGATCAGCAGATCACCAGTCAAGGCGTCGCGGAACCGGTTGCTTTCACGCGCATCAAGGTGGGCATCGCGGGCGATCAACGCGGCAATGACGGCCATCAGGCCAACGGCCCATACCACGAGGATGAGAGCGGCGCCCCGGTCCTGCGCCTTGCGCTGACCGGAGCGCCGCGGGATCATGACGCGGTATCTTCCGGGACGTCCGCCGGTGCGATCTCGGCGATCGGCCGGACGAAGGTCTCCTCGATCGACTTCATGCGGCGCACGAGGTCGTCGGTGACGGTCAGTGATGCATCCGTGGTGCGCACCACCCGCGGGGTGATCAGCACCAAGAGCTCAGTGCGCTGGGACTCGGTGGAGGTGGTCGAGAACAGCTTGCCGAGGAAAGGTATATCCCCGAGCAGCGGGATTTTCGTCTTGGTGTCGCTGAGCCGCTCGCGCATCAGGCCGCCAAGCGCCACGCTTTGGCCATCGCGCACCGAAACCGAGGTTGTGATCCGGCGTTGCCGGATCGTCGGCGAGTCGATGCCGGAGCTCGACGTTGCGGCCACATCGCTGACTTCCTGGTCGATCTCCAGGATGACGAGGCCGCTGTCATTGACGCGCGGAGTGACATTGAGAATGATACCCGTGTCTCGAAGTGAGACAGAGTTGACGATCGGTGCGTCTGGATCCGTCACGCTGACCGAAGACTGGGTTACGATCGGAACCTGGTCGCCGACCTGCAAGGTGGCGGTACGATTGTCGAGAACCATCAGCGACGGCGCTGACAGGATCTTAACGTCGGTGATGCCGGCGACCGCAGAGAGGGCGGCGCGGCCATCAGCGCCGGAGAACAGCACCGAGAAACCCGGGAACTGCGAGGCCACGGCGCCATTCTCGGCGTCGCTGAACGCAGTTGCGAATTCGCCGCTCTGGAAGAACCAGGTCAGGCCATAGGACAGGCTGTCGGTCAGGCTGACTTCGGCAATCGTGGCTTCCAGGAAGACCTGGTTGGCCATCGCATCGAGGCGCGAGATTGCGTTCTCGAGGACGCCGAACTGCTCCGGTGTGGCGAGGGCGACGATCGAGTTGTTGGCATCGTCGGCGATGATGCGCGCTGCTGGCGCATTGCCGCGGCGGCCGCCCAGTGCGGCAGAGTTGAGACTTCCGCCCGAAACGCCCTCGCCGCTGTCTTCACCTGTGGAGGAGAATACCGGCTCGTCACCGGGACGAAGGCCGAAGGAGTCCGAACCACCGCCCGAGCCGCCTGCGAGTGCGTCGGTGATGATCGCCGCAACTTCCGTAGCCGGACGGTTTTGGATCGGGATCACGTAAAGTCTCTGGCCGCCTTCGCCGCCAGCGCGGTCGAGACGCGAAATCCAGGCCTTGCCCTCCGCGATATAGTCGACTTGCGGGCTGACGAGGATAACCGTGTTCAGGCGGTCAAGCGGAACAAAGCGCACAACGCCGGCGAGCGGGCCACCCGAACCTGCGCCGAGCACCGTTTCGAGATCCGACACGACCTGTGTGGGCGAAGAATAGGTAATCGGAACAGCAGCGAACGACATGCCGCGCATCCAGTTGACGTCGAAGACCGCGATCAGCTTCTCAGCTTCGGCGATAGCGGAAGAGTTTCCGCGCAAAATCAGGATGTTGCGAACCGGATCGACTTCTGCCGTGACGGACTGGTCGGAGCGGCCGGTGAAGATCTGCTTCAGCGACTCGGCCGAAACATAGCGAGGTGCGACGATCTTCATATTGGCGCCATTGCCGGCAACATTGGTGCCCTGGCCCGCGCCGACGATGCGATAGAAGCCGCCGCCGTCGATCAGTTCGGCTCCGCGGCTTGCGAGCAGGCTCTGCAGCAGCCGGAGCGCGCCTTCACGGGTCACCGGCCGGCTCGTCTGGAGCGAAACCTCGCCGGACAGCGGCGTCTCAATGACGTAGTTCTCACGGAGGATTTCGCCGAGCACTTGCTGGACAGCGTCTTCCACGCCAACGGCGTTCAGGTTGATCGTGATCGTGCCACGTTCGCGGCCCGCTTCGTCTCCGAGCGATCCAGTCAGGTTTCCTGGGTTTCCGAGGATTTCAAAGCTGCCATCATCGGTGGCGGAGGCCGGTGTATCCAGTACTTCGATGGGCGGCGTTTCGGCCTTCACGACGGCCGGCGGCGGCGTCAGCGGCAATGTGTAAGTCGGGCGCGCAGGTGCGGCGCCGCTCGTCGTTGTCGTTGTTGTGCAAGCAGAAAGCGCCAGCGAGGCGGCTCCGCAAAGCAACAGTCCGCGCAAACCCATTTTGACTGGCTGAGACGTCATCATTCTACTCATTCCCCGCATTCTGCCTGTTCAGGAACCTTCGTTAACGTTCGGGATAGAGGAGGAGAGTCGTTCTGTACTCGCCCCTTGAAAGCTCGACCCGGTCGGACCGCACGCTTTCAAGTTTCCATCCGTCGATCGTGCTACCCCGGTTCACCCATTGGATGTCGCCTTCGACATTCCTCAGGAGCGATGCACGGGCTGTGCCACTCGCCAAAACGATGCCTTTTAACTGAAACGGTGCTTCGGTGAGTTCAGCGCCGGCGCCGCCTGCTGTCTCGGAATCCGACGCGTGCGGCCTGCGATCCGGATGAAACAGCGGTTTCTCGGCGGATGCCCGGTCGCGGTCAGGCGCTCTGGTTAACGCGGGCATATCCGGCGGCGTCAAAGTTGGACGCACGATATCAGGAGTGTCGATGCGGCTGCCCGTGCCGGTGGTCAGCAAAGTCAGCGCCAACAACAGGAGGGCGCATATGCCGGCCAGCGAGGCGGCGACGAATGCAGTAGGGGCCCGAACAAAGCTCATGGGTCATTTCTCCGGAAGGGCGTAGGCGTACACATCCAGCCGGATCTGCAGCATGGGTTCCTGCACCTGTTCTGAACCGGTGCGGGCGCCGCCTGATGCGAGCTGGAAGTTGGCATCGCGAACGAACAGGCGAGGATTGGAATTGTCGATGGCGAACAGCGTTTCATCCAGTTGTCGCTGGGTGGCGACAGCGACCACACGCACACCCGCTTCCCGAAGAAGGCCGGCCCCGCGCGCATCGAGAGGCTGGATGCTTTTCAGGTCTGCCCCGGCATTGGCGAGGGTGCGGCGAACCATGGCCTGAACGCTCGCAGCCGCCTGCGCATCCGTGGATGCGGGCAGGGCCAGAGCCGAAGCGCGGACGTTCGCGGACGGATCATTCGAAGCGGCTTCCATCACTTCAGCGGATGCGGCGATGCCGCGCCAGCGCGCCAGATCGGCTTCACCCTTGCGGATCGCATCGCGTTTCTCGTCCACCATGCCGGCCACGGGGGCACCGATGGCGACACCGGCGACAACCAGTGCAGCGACGAGAAGGCCGCCAGCGACAAGGCGCTGGCGGGCGCGGGGGAAGCTGTAGAAGTTCATCCGTTGTCCTCCAGGTCGAAGCCGGTGGTGTCCTGGGGCTGTTCGACAGCCGGAGTTTCAATAATTGGCTGGGGCTCGAGAAGCAGCTCGATCCGGAACCGGTCAGCCTCAAGACGAGCATCCCGCATCATCGAAGAGACAACGCGCGCGCCGGTCACGCCCGGGATCGCTTCAAGCTTTGAAACCAGGCCGTCGGATGATCGCGACAAGCCGATGATGGAAATCTGCTTGCCGTCATACGCGAGCCCCTCCAGCCAGGAGTCCTGCGGGAGAGCGGCAGCGATTTCATCCAGCAATGTCGTGAACTTCACGGGGCTGGCCGAGCGTTGCTCAATCATCCGGATCGCCTCGACCCGGGCGTTGGCCTGCCGCTGAAGATCAAGCACGGCGGCTGCCTCGCTCCGGACGACCGCGGTTTCGCGCTCGATGGCGGCCAGTTTCCGGTCCATCGAGACCAGCGCCAAAGCGCCGGTCAGGACCGAGAGTGCCAACGCACCGAGGGCAAGTCCGCGGTTCAACTGAGGCAGGAAGGCGTCGCTTCGAGCCTGTTGAACTTCAGGTAACAGGTTGAATCCAATAGGTTTTCCGCTCTCGTCCGCAACGTCGACGCCGGCCAGGTCAACGCGGTTAGCGGTTGCGATTTCGAGGAGCTCGGCGATCACGCTGCGTTTGACAAGCGCCTGCTCGGCGAGGATCTGCCCGCCTTCTTCGGCGCCCGAGATGATCCGGCAATCGTCATGCACTTCGTCGATTTCAAACGGCGTGTCCGCGGCGATCTGCAGGCGAAGCGCACTGCGAAGGTGCTGCTCGGATGTCGCGGGCAGGCGGCGCTGGCGAAGAAAGGCTTCGCCGGGTTCAAGCAGGGCGAGCACGTCGCCCGAGCGAACTTTCGAACGCGCACTCCCGCTGTCGGCGAGTGAGCCGATGGGTTGTCCGTTCTCTGAGTATACCAAGAAACTGTCGCCGTCGCGGCGAACGATGACCCAGTTCCGGTTTGGCACAAACGCGGCTTTGAGCCAGCCGGGAAGCATCCCGCTGAGTGTAGATCCCCACCAGCGCAGGAATTCCTGCGGCGTCATCGCCGAACCGGCGGACGCGCGTTCGCTGCCGAGGGATGTTCCCTGGTCGATAGGCATTGGTCCTGTCCCCGTTCCCTTACCCGTCTCCCCAGACCGGCAAAGGTACACGTCTATAGTCGATGCAAAACCCAAGGAGTCAATTGAAGCCCTTTGCGGAACGCATCCTTCCATGGTGTTATGCAAGTGGCACACCACATGCTTGTTTCACGGCTGGATGGTTGGGCCAGATTAGAGTGGGGACAGAGCAGGCATGAAGATGCAGGCGAAAGCAGGCGCAGCTCGCACGGGCAGTGGCCGTAACGATGTCTGGCTCCTCCTTGGAGAAAGGCTTGTCGCAAAGCGTCACGTCAATGACGGAAAGCTTGCCCGCGCACTCGCCTCTGTTGAGAAAACCGGTGAACCTCTCCCTTCGGTACTGATCAAACTTGGTCTGTGTTCGGAAGACGCTGTTGCAGCAACGCTGGCCGAAGTGCTTGGCCTCTCTCATGCCAAACTCTCAGGCACGCCGCGGCTTCCAGCCGATCTTGCAGGTCTCAGGCCGCGCTTCCTCCTGGATTCGAACGTTGTTCCCCTGACAGTTGAGAATGGCGAAGTCGTGCTGGCGATGGCCGACCCGCTGGACGACGAAGCGGCCAACGCCGTGGCTTACAAGACGGGACTTCCGGTGCGCCGCGCCGTCGCGACCCGCTCCGATGTCCGCGCCTGGCTCTCTGCGATCCGACCCGGGTCGGACGCAGCCGGCGCTGATGAGACAAGTGTATCAGTTTCGGACACTGATGTTGAACGCCTGATCGATCTGGCGCGGGGCGCGCCGGTCATCCGTTGGGTCGAAGACGTCCTGGCCATGGCCGTCGAAGCTAAGGCCTCGGACATTCATATCGAACCCGAGCGCGATTATGTGCGCGTACGGATGCGGCTGGACGGCGCCATGACGCCGGTTAGCCTTCCGGTCGAGGGCACCCCAGAGGCGGTTGTGTCGCGCATCAAGATCCTCGCCAAGCTGAACATTGCAGAGCGTCGCCTGCCGCAGGATGGCCGGATTCGGACAGCCGTGCGCGGCCGCGACATCGACCTGCGGGTCGCCACGATGCCCAGCCTGCACGGCGAGACGGTCACGTTGCGCCTGCTCGATCAGTCGGCCGCCCACCTCGACATGCCGGCGCTAGGACTGTCCGAGCATGCGCAGGCGCGTCTGATCGATGCCTTCGCCAAGCCGAACGGCATAACTCTCGTCACCGGGCCGACGGGTAGCGGGAAGACCACTACGCTCTATGCCGGGCTGCGCCATCTGATGAGCCCGCAAGTCAAGTTCATGTCGGTCGAAGATCCGGTCGAGTACGAGATCCCCGGCGTTTCGCAGATCCAGGTGAAGCCGGAAATCGGCATG
>Ga0315906_10010233_pt1 | contig 11034 bp, 9 predicted proteins | sample LakEriMetagenome_4_FD_203526 | JGI IMG/M metagenome (GOLD analysis project Ga0315906, IMG submission 203526) | Freshwater fungal communities from buoy surface, Lake Erie, Ohio, United States - Buoy 2 MA122 | ecosystem: Environmental > Aquatic > Freshwater > Lake > Lake biofilm | place: USA: Lake... | reverse complement strand
TTATATAAAGCAGATGGTGGATGCAGGAGTGAAATATGAAAAATCAACAAACAAGCCAACATATAAAATTATGGGTGTTGGCGAATTAAGAGAAACCTCAATCGATTAAAATATGAAAACTACAAAACCTACACCCAAAAAGAAGGCTCAATCTAAACCAAAGCCAAAGCCAAAAGAACCAAAACCTCAAATTGAACCTAAATGGGATAAGCCCGAAAAGTTTGAGGATGTACCAAAAACATATTTAGAGCCAAAACCAAAAATGAAATCTAATCAAGAGTTAATGGATACATTAAATAAAATTCATGAATCTGATGAAAACTTAATAAAAAAGAATAGGGCGGAAAAAATTGCAACATTTTCTATTACAGCACTTGTGATAGTTTTATTGTTTTGGTTATGGAGCTTTAGTGAATCAAAAAATAAAATCAACAAGATGGAAGCCGCACAACAGAATTATCAGTTTCAGGTAGATTCATTAAATCAAGTAGTTGGGGACTTACAAGCCAATCTTCAAACAGCATTAGATACCTTACATAATAACAGCTCAAAAATACCAGAATGAAATATACCGTAAATAAAGGAAACCCAAATGAATACGTTTTAATTAAAAATGGTATACAATCTGTATGTCCTTTTACCCAACCATTCCCAATGCCAGTAGGCGACAATCAGGTAAACATCATGCGTATTCCTTGTACTACCCAGTGTCCACACGCTAATTTTATAAGTGTAGATGATACAGCAGGTACTTGGGAAATTACTTGTACTGGTGTTAAAGAAAGGTTTATAGTTGAATCACCAGAAGAAAAACCAGAACCAATACAAATGCGTAGTGTATGAAAATAAAAATGTCCGTACTAATACTTGCTGCTTTGCCAAGCATTATAATATTAGGATTATTTTATCTTCTGAAGCCGAATAATTCAGAAATCAATAAAGAGTTAAAGAGGCTGAAGCAGGAAAATCAAATTCTTGAAAAGAAGAATGATTCAATATTTTCTGTTATAAAAAATTTGGAGCAACTGAAATCAAAAGCAGATGAAAAAATATCTCAACTTGAAGCCGAAGAAGTGAAGCAGGAGAAAGAAGTAACAGAATTAAATGCAAAAATAAAATCTATAAAAAAGAAGTATGAAAAAGCAAATGCTCATAGCACTAATTTCACTTCTGCTGACATACAAAGGTATTTCACAGACAGCCTCGACAGATAGTGTAACCTGCATACCGAATGCTCAATTAAGGAAAGCTATTAATCTTATTGAGGTTGGCAAGGTACATAAAGAAGAACTTGATGCGAGTGTTTTTAAAATTGGTAAGCTCGAAAGCCTAATCTTAACCAAAGATGGTATTATCGGAGAGTACAAAAAAAAGGATTTGTACAACGATTCTCTGATTGTATCATATAAATCAATCGTTCAAAACTATCAAAAGAGCTTATCTAATAGTGAATTATCATTTTCTCTGCAAACAAAAAAATTAAGACGAGAAAAATTAAAAAAATGGGGAACTTTGATGCTCGGTGTAGCTACTGGGTATTTAATTTTTAAATAAGAGAAATATTTCAATAGAGAAAAAAGAGAAATATGAAACAAAAGAGAGTTTTGTGCCTTTTCGATTATGTGGCACGTACTGGATTCGGTACAGTAAGTAAGAATATAGTAAAAGAATTAAAAAAGCATTATGGCAAAAGTCTTCATTTAGACATTGTAGCCATAAATTATTTTGGTGAACCTTACTACGAAGATGAAAACACGTACGTGATATCTGCAAGAAATAATGATGTTAATGACGACCCATTTGGTCGCTATTTCTTTTTAAAGGTACTCAACGAAAGTAACGATTACGATGGTATATTTATTTGTCAGGATTTGGGTACAATAGTTTCTTTCTTAGAAGTTCTTGAACATATTAAGCAGGAAAAAAAGGACAATAATAAAAAAGTTTTCAAATCAATATTTTATACTCCAGTAGATTGCCGTATAATTTATCTACTCGTTCGAAAACTTGAAATCTTTGATACGCTTGTTACCTATACTGAATATGGCAGAAAAGAAATTAATAGAATTAGACCAGAGTTAAAAGTAAAAGTCGTACCACACGGAAATAATCCAAAAGAATTTTATCCACTCCCACCAGAAGAAATACAAGCATTTAGGAAAGAGTATTTTGGTGATAATGCTGACAAGTTTATAATAACCAACATCAATAGAAATCAGCCAAGAAAAGATTTGCCTAACACAATATTTGGTTTTATAGAAGCAAAAAAAATCTGGAATCCATCTCTTCCAAAACCATTTTTGTATTTGCATACTCATCCAAAAGACCCGATGGGATGGGATATTCGTGGAATTATGCTACAAACAGATTTGGTAGAAGACGAAGATTATAAATTGTTGCCAAAAGAATTTGAAGAAGCTGGAAGCTCCACAGAAATGGTAAATAAAATATATAACGCATCTGATGTATATCTTACTACAACACTTGGAGAGGGATGGGGACTTGGATTCAGTGAAGCAGCAGCATGTAAAGTACCAATCATAGCACCATATACAACATCTTTTATGGAAATGTCTGGGTATGGCAAAAATGCCTACATGCTGGAGACAATATATCCATACGTTCACACTAATGATAATGCAATACGTGAACAAACAGATATTATGGAAGTAGGAGAAACTATTTTACAAGTGGCAAAAGACAAGTATAGCAATTCTTTAGACCTAAAGATAAAAATTGAACAAAATTACAAGTGGGTACAGAAACTTGACTGGAAAGAAGTGTGTAAGTCTTGGATTGAATATTTCAAAATATATTAAAATGGGAATATCAGGTACAACAGCGACTGGAAGTATGCACATGTATAGTACACCAGAATTAATTGATGTAATTGTTACACCAAGCGAAGTACAGCTTATTTATAAAAGACAACTGATGATTAGCAATGGATGGGGAATGCCTCAACCAGAAGTATACAAAGTAGTATACTCCAGACACGATGGTTCAGAGAAAACTATTTTTGGTACATACGTACCGCCTTCTTCAGAATCTTATGAATTTGATTAAGCGTATCCGTATTCTAAATCATACAGCTTGTTATCAACCATAGAAGTTGCATCTTCTGGTAATTCAGATTGCTCTTCTTTCAAAACTTCGATATCAGGTTCAGTATAAAGTGGAGCAACACTTTCTTTTGCGTCTTTCAGTTTTTGTAAAGCATCCTCAAAGGAATCTGACGCTTCATCTGCTTTTTTCCTTTGCCATCTTTGGTAAAAAAAGAAACCTACATAAGAGGCAACTAAAACAGAAGAAAAGGTTATGATTACTTGTTTCTTTGTCATAAAAATTATTTTATTCTTCCCAGACCAGTATAGTCTTGAGTTGCCTCAATGATTCCAGAAAGAGAACTTAAATATTTAGTAGCAGGAGTTGTAGTATATCCAGATTTAGCAATTCTTAAAACTTGGTCTTTAGCAGATGTAGCTTTGTTTCTGGCATCTGCGTACCTATCTTTCATCAAAACTTCAACAGTAGCTCTGATTCCAGCTTCAACGTCTTTGAACTTGCTGAATGAACGTTTTACAAATCTTTTTTTCCCACCGATATACTCAGTTGTATCTTTTGTAACACATCCTACAACACCAGAAAGATTCGGTGCACATTTGATTCCACCAAAGTTAAAGTCATATTTGGCTAATGAAGATTCTCCCCATCCGCTTTCTAATGCTTTCTGGGCTACAACCGTAGGAAAATATAGGTTCGTACCTTTGATAGCTTTTGCTATACCATCCCCATAGGTATCTACGAACCACTTTGTCTTATTTTTTACAGCAAGTGAATAAGGCATAGTAATTAGTTTTAACGCAAATAGCCCCGTACATTCAGGGCTTTTTGCAATTCATTAAATGCTGGTTACTTCAGTTTGTAAGCAGCGAAAGCTAAAAGACCGATGATGATAACGTTGTGAACGTTTTGACCACCAAGAAATTTAGGGCTGTTGATGTTTAGCAAGTCCATGTTTGTTTGTTTATTGTTTTGGAAAAAGTGTTTCTGATTACTTCTTAACTAATTTGTATACTACAAATGCAGCAAGAGCGATTTTTACAACGTTGTGCACGTTCTGTCCACCCAAGAATTTAGGGCTGTTGATGTTGAATAATTCTGACATGTTTGTTTGTTTTGTTTGTTTTAAATAAACTATGATACCAAAAATATGCTTTTTTCAATAAAAAAAAATAAATTTGAAAAAAAATATGTATGGCAAAACGCAGAGGCAGAAAATCGGCTGCCCAAACCCCAGCTCCAAAAGCCGACAAAATAAAGGGTTCAAAGAAGAATCCGAAGGGTACAGCAGCCTCTGAGTTATCTGCTGCACGAATCAAGTTATCTTCAGATACAATAGGTACTTTGAAGAAAAAACTGGATGAGTTCAAAGAAAAGCATCCAGCCAAGAAAAATGTGTCCCTAAATGACCTGAAAGCTGTATACAGAAGGGGTTCTGGTGCATACAGCAAAAGCCATAGACCTACTATAACTGGGGGTAAGCCAAATAGCCGTGCTGCATGGAGTTATGCACGTGTGAATAAGTTTTTGGAGAAAGCGGCTGGAAAGCCAGTTAAGAAAGCGTATGTTCAAGATGATGATTTGCTAAAAGAAGGTGGTGAAATATTCGCAAAAGGTGGTGGGATTAAGGATAAGGGTAATTGTTATCAAGCAGCCGCAGATTTTGCCATAGGTAAGTTTTTTGCCCCACATATAGATTTTATAGGAGAGCCGTATATCGTACATGCCGAAGTAAAGGGTCAAGGAAAGCTGGAAGGAATCAGATATGGGCATGCTTGGGTAGAGGATGATGAAAACGTATATGACCACTCAAATGGCAGAGAAATCAAGTTGCCCAAACAAATCTATTATTTGCTTGGAGATATAAAAACAGATGACCCTAAAAAGTACAGAAAGTACACTTTTGCCGAAGCCAGAAAAAAAATGCTGGATACGGGTATTTATGGAAGTTGGGATATTGAAACAGAATATGAAAATGGAGGTGAAATGATAAAAAATGATACAGAAAGCGAACAAATGGTACAATGTGTAAAATGTGATTGGACATGGAGTACTGCTGATTCAGATGAATCTGATAAGTATGTTTGCCACAAATGTGGATTTGATAATTCACTATTCTACGAGACAGATATATTAAAACCAACCCTTACAATTCAGGAAATTTCCGAAAAACATAACGTAGAGCTGGATTATGTAATCGACCAGCTTGTTAAAGGCTCTGAACATGAAATGGAGCATACCAATAAAATGGATGTAGCCAAAAAGATAGCTTTACACCATGTAGCTGAAAGACCAGATTATTACGAAAAACTGGAAAGCCTAAAACTTAAAAACGGAGGCAAGGTATCTTTATCTGATGAGGATTATGAATTTTCAGTAGGAGGCGAAGAATATGTAGGGAAGGCTATCAAAGAAGATGGCATGATTGTAGGTGGAATTGCTTACGATGAAGAGGATGGGGAAATAAAAGGCATTTCAATAAAAAATAAATTCAGGAAGAGGGGTATAGCAAAAAAAGCCATAAAAGAACTTTTTAACAAAGAAGCAGACTTGCAGGGCGTTTATGTAAGAGCTGTGCCAAAATCTAAAAAGTTTTGGGAAAACATAGGTACAGATTTTGATAAGTACAATGATGATGCAGGACTTTGGGAAGGTTACCTTAAAAAATACGAAGAGGGTGGAGAGCTCGAAGAAGACCTTTTTGAAAATTACGAATCTTTGCCAGAAGAAGTACAAGAAGTATTGAGCAAGTACGCATTAGAAGATGAGACCTATGAGAACATGGAAAACATGCTTGCAGAACTTCAGCCTCTTGGATATACTTTCGAGTATGGTTTAGATGCCACACCTTATGGGTTAAAGAAAATGGAAAATGGTGGAGAATTTATTTTAGAAGATAATAGCCCAGTTGAAGTAGATATTAAAGAATATCTTATGCAACAAATGGCTGAATCACAAGAAGTTATGCACTGCAATGATTCTCGTATTTTCAAGACCATGATATGCAAAACAAAAATCGAAATAGCAGAAAAAAGACTATCAGAAACAGAAAATCCAGAAGAACAGAATGTTTGGAACGAATGTATTCTGATTTGGTCAGATGCTATGGGTAATATTGTTGAAAATAACATTCCAGTGCGAGAATATAAGGATGGCGGTACACCTTGTGGATGCGGAAGCGTGTACGAAAAGGGGGGATTAGCCTATGGGAATAGCCACGATAAGGGCGGAATGCCGTTAGAAGTTTCTTCGACTGGTCAGAAAATCGAGATAGAGGGTGGAGAAGGTGTTGTAAACAAACGCTCTATGCAAATCACTAAAAAATTAGAGTTCGAAGGCAAGAAACTTACACCCTGTGAGGTTGTGTCGAAAATCAACGAAATGGGTGGCGGAGTGAAATTTAAGTGTAGTGATGTAAAGGAAATTATAGCAGAAGACGGACATTTTTGATTTTGCTAAAAAAAAACTATATTTTTGGATAAAATACCCGTATTATGCTTTTCACAAATCCTAACATCATTCAGGATATCGATGACCTTGTTATCGGTGGGGTAGAAGTTTCTGGTTCTGAAATCAACTACCTGAATTACAAAGCTAAGGTCTATAAGCGTATTCTCAAAATGGTCGTCAAAAGGGTTTCTGAAAGTATGGCTGAGGGTAATGACCACCTTTCTGCTTTACAAGAAACAGCAGACTTGGTATATTCCTATTTATTTATTGAGGATAAATTATATCCGCAAACCGAAGAAGAATTAGTTGACGAAATTTTGAAATCGGCTGAATATAAAAATTGGGAAACGCAGGTTTACTATAATTTTTTGAACTTACATAAAGGGGTTGTTACAACTTCTACACCAGTTGAAGCAGGTGGCGAAAAGGGAGAATTGAAAGACGCATATAGTCTTGCTGAAGAGCAGGATTTTTATGATTTATTACAAGCTCTTTCATCAGCTTACAACTTATAATATTTTGAAAAGATGAACGAACAAACAAACTTGACCGTAAATCTTGAAAAAGATGCAGAGAGAATATTAAAAGCCGAATCACTTAAAGAACAAGTGTTGGCTGTTGAGGAAGATGGGTACGATGGGTTTACGGATACACGAATCAAATTAATTCCAACACCGAGCTTTAGCGATGCTAAATCTGTTGGTACGATGTTGCCTATTAATATGGCAAACGAAACCGTAACCAATCTTACGCTTTTGGCTCAGGAGTTCGATTTCATCGATTTCATTAAAGACAAACTTGGATATACAAGTCGCATAAAAGTTGTACAAAGTTTTTCAAGCGAACAAATTGATGCACTTGTACTTGCGATAAAATCATTTGAAAAAAATAACGCCTTCATTTTAGGCGATATGGCTGGTATTGGCAAGGGTCGTATATGTGCTGGTGTAATAAGGTACGCATACGTACAAGGTATCATTCCAGTTTTTTTAACACAAAAGCCTTACCTCCTTAACGATATTTATCGTGATTTGAGAAATATTGATGGAATGGGCGTGAATAACAAGGGACAATCTGTTGCACCACGTCCTTTCGTAATGCACAATGAAGGTGTAATTGTTGATAGGGATGGTAATCCAATTTCAACTAATCAAGTTTATAAAACAACTTACAAAAACGGAGAAGCAATTTACAGATTTGTAGATAGGGGTAATCCTTATTCTATAAACGACCTTTGTAAATCGATGACAGAAGAAATTGAAAGAACTGGAGACCCAAAACTTTCCAAAGATTTCAATTGTGTCATGCTTCCGTATTCGGTTATTTCACAAAGTAAAAGTATAGTACGCAGAGGGTTTTTATCTGCTATTGCACCTAATTCAATTTTAATATTTGACGAAAGCCATAATGCTGCATCTGCAAATTTGAGCAGCAATATCTTACGTACTGGGTTACCGCTTGTTGAAGCATCAAAGGCGGTTCTATTCAGTTCTGCAACCTATGCAAAGAACCCAAACGTGTTCAATTTGTACGTTGTTAAGACTGCTTTGCGTTCAGCCGTTCCATCTTTGGATGCAATTACTGATGCTTTAAAAGTAGGTGGCGAGAACGTTTCAGAATATATAGCATCTGGTCTGGTAAAAGAAGGACAGATGATTAGACGTGAGCGTAGTTTCGGAGATTGTAAAAAAATTACCGAGTACGTTGGTACAATTCGTAGAGAGGATTCATTTGGGCTGACAACTTATTCAGATTTGCCAGATGATAGTCAAAGAGCATTTTATGATGAAGCGATTGGCTACTTTAAAGAGCTTCGAGATTTCTCAAAAAGTGCTATGGCTGCAAATGCCATCGATGCTGCTGTACGCAGGTCAATCGAGGAAATGGGTAAACAGATTGCAAATCTGGATGCTTACGAACTTGCTTTGAAAGGGAATAAAGATAGAGTACAAGCATTACGTTCTGAATTTATAAAAAACAATAGAGGGAAGTATATTGCCACTTATTCAAGAGATTCAATTTCAAGATATAAGGCTACATTCCGTGAAAATTTATTTTTAGCAGTTAAGGCAAAATATTCAGCAGATAAAATTATTGAGTGTTTAAATACTCCCGTTGAATATAAAAATGTGGATGGCACGGTACACGTTGCCCCACAAAAGCCTATCATTGCGATGGCTAATACTGGTGAAGCTATTTTTAACGAGCTTAGATTAGAAGAAGGGCAAGAGGTTCAAAACGATTTTTCTGAATATTTAAGAGCTGTTTACAATAAAATGTTTGTTGGAAACTTTAAGCTCCGAAAAATCGATAGTAATATTTTCGAAAGTATTTCAAGTTTAGAAGACCGTGATATTGAATATGAGTTGCTTGAAGGGGAATATTTCGTTCAGATGGATGATTTCTCTGATGATGGTGCAATGATTACCGAAATTCAGGGAAGGCTTAATTCATATAATTCGCAGTTACCATTTAGTGCAATCGATTATTTAAGAGACCGAATTGAAAATACAGAGCGTTCGCCAATCTATTTTGGATTGAACAATGCTCCTTTGTATGGTCAGGCTTCGAGCCCTTATTATCGTTTTGCAGAAGGTACGTCTCGTAACTATATGTTGAAGCGTGATGAGAACGGAGTTTTAAGATTTCAAAGAAATGATAGGATTAGGAGTACCACTAAAGTATTCCGTGCTTTCAATAATGGAGCAGTAGATGTTATGCTCATTAACGTAGTAGCATCGACTGGGGGTTCTGCCCAAAGTTCACCAGATGAGGGTGCTGACATCAGACCACGTAACATGTTCGTAGTTCAATTTGAGCTTGATATTAATGTTGAGGTTCAAAAAAGAGGTCGTATCAATCGTACTGGTCAGTTAAACAGCCCTACTTATACGTACATCATTTCTAAAATTCCAGTGGAGTTGAGGAAATACTTGATGTTTAGAAAAAAATTAAGGAAACTGGATGCCAATACAAGTGCAGACCAAACCGCTTCATCCAAAACATCTGAAATAACAGACGCAAAAGGAAATCCAATTGAAGATATTTTCAACCATTATGGTTTTGATGTTTTCAAAAACGATTTTATTGATTTGCCTGATAATCTTGCGTATAACGAGATTTTCGAAAATATGACTTGGCGTAGTAAAACAGTTGATACTGGTGCTACTGCCGAAGAAGACGAAATTAATATCGAGCATTTCAATTCATTTGTACGTGAGCTTGAGTTATATCCTGCTCGTTTTCAAGAATATTTCTTCGATGAGATGAATGAAAAATACATCCAGAAGAAAAACCAGCTAATTGCACAAGGGGAATATCAAGAAGAACTTCAGGCACAAAATTACAAGGCATCTTTGAAGCAACGTGTTGTAATACAGCTTAATAGCGGAAGTACAGTATTCTCACTGCCGCTCTTTCTTGCTGATTATTATACCCTCGAAAGCAAACGAGCATGGAGTAAAGATAGAATTACGCAAAAAGCAAATGAATTAGCGGTATGGGAAGGTCAATCATTAACCCCTGCTGAATTTTACACAAAATTCGTAGAGGATTACATTAAGGAATCGACCAAAGCACAAGAGCTTCTTCGTGAAGACCTTGATAATATGACAAGTCCTAATATCGATGATTATCCTAAAACCCCAGAAGGGCAGGATAAATATGATAGGGCTGTATTTATGTTTGAAGCACGTAAGTCAGCAAAACTTCAGACCCAAAGAGAAGCAATTGCAAATACCAAAGCCTTTTTAAGTTTCTTCAAGCCTTACACAAAGGTATATTACGAAGGTAACTTGGGCATGTTTATAGGTTATAAGATAAAGCAGACTGGTACTAAATTCAAGTACACGGATGGTAATATTGAATTTATATTCTGCTTCTTATCAAAATACCCAATACTGCATTTGAAATTAAGCTCAAACGGGGATGAATTAAAAGCCATACGTGATTCTTCACAATTATTTTTAGGAGCACAATCATTTAAGTTCGGTCAATCAGATTCTGCAAAGATTGATGAATGGAGACCAAACCTTAATAGAAGGCAGATTCGTAGATTTATGGCTGGAAACATCCTTTCTGGGATTGTTGAAGCGAATAAACGTAAAAAAGAAGGTGCATTTCGTAGCTGGGCTCTTACACGATTTACAAATATTGATGGTTCGGTTGCAACAGCAATTGAATTAAAGTTTGAGAGAGACTTGCCAGATGATACTCGTATACGTGCCACTACTGAACAACTTGCAGTAGCTGCCGACAATGTTAATACGTATTCATACATAGAAGAAATTCCTCAATCTTATGGAACAACTTTTGATGTAAGTCAAGGGTATGTACGCAATCAGAATATTTATCCTATTTGGAACGTAGAGGGAGAAAAGATTTGCGACAGAGCAATATGTATAGTACATCGCAAACCTTATTTTAGAAACGCAAGTGGAGAAGCTGTGTACCAAGATAATGTACAATTCGAGGTGATGCAGTCCTATGTTGTTCAGGTTCTGAAGGATACGAAGCAAAAAG
>Ga0315906_10010230_pt1 | contig 11036 bp, 10 predicted proteins | sample LakEriMetagenome_4_FD_203526 | JGI IMG/M metagenome (GOLD analysis project Ga0315906, IMG submission 203526) | Freshwater fungal communities from buoy surface, Lake Erie, Ohio, United States - Buoy 2 MA122 | ecosystem: Environmental > Aquatic > Freshwater > Lake > Lake biofilm | place: USA... | reverse complement strand
ATCGTGGAGTTGGTGATGTGTGCACATCTCTGGTTCGCACCAAAGCAACAGCGCCAAATTTGGTTGCCAGTGTTTTAACGAATGGAGTGATCAAATAACACAGCGCTGCAGAAAGCAGCAATGTGAACATGTACTCACGCATGGAGTAAGTCTATGCGTTGTAAATTGGAAATTTCGAAGTTAACGCGTGAACTTCGCTCTTAATTCCAGCCAACACCGTTGGATCTTCGCTACGGATTGCACGTGAAATCAATGAAGCAATGATCTTCATCTCTTCAACGCCCATACCTTGTGTTGTTGTCGCAGGTGTTCCTACGCGAATACCACTTGAGATTCCTGGCTTCTCAGGATCAAATGGAATTGAATTCTTATTCAAAACAATTCCAGCATTACCGCAACGTTCGTCAGCGACTTTGCCATTTACGCCAGTTCCACGAATATCAATAAGTGCTAAGTGAGTTTGAGTTCCGCCTGATACTGCGCGCATTCCTTCGCCCTCAAGAGCAGTACAAAGTGTCTGCGCATTGACGATGACATCCTTTGCATACTTTTGATATTCAGGAGTTGCACACTCTTTAAGCGCAACAGCTTTACCTGCAACAGCAGACATAATCGGTCCACCTTGCATGCCAGGAAATACTGCTTTATCAATTGCAGCAGCGTGTGCTTCTTTTGCAAGAATCATTCCACCACGTGGTCCACGCAAAACTTTGTGAGTCGTAAATGAAACAACATCTGCATAAGGCACTGGGGATGGAATCGCTTTTCCAGCAACTAACCCAATGAAGTGCGCAGCATCCACCCACATGATTGCGCCAACTTCATCACAGATTGCACGTACTTTTTCAAAATCAACCAAGCTTGGATAAGCAGTTGCACCAGAACAAATCATCTTTGGCTTATTGGCAATTGCTAAGTCGCGTAGCTCGTCATAATCAATTAGTTCTGTATCTTGGCGAACGCCGTAAGAAACGACGTTAAACCACTTACCTGAAAAGTTAACAGGAGAACCATGTGTTAAGTGGCCACCATGTGATAACGACATTGCTAGAACTGTGTCGCCAGGTTTTGTAAATGCGTGATACACCGCAATGTTTGCACTTGCACCTGAGTGTGGTTGAACGTTTGCATGATCAGCCCCGAATAAAGATTTAGCGCGTTCGATTGCTAGGTGTTCAGCCTTATCAACTTCTTCGCATCCACCGTAATAACGCTTACCTGGATAACCTTCGGCGTATTTGTTTGAAAGCGTAGAACCAAGGGTTGCAAGCACCGCACGCGAAGTAAAGTTTTCACTCGCGATTAATTGAAGGTTTGTCTGTTGGCGCTTGAGTTCTGAGAGCAGTACTGAAGAGATCTCAGGATCTTGCTTGCTCAGTAAATCAAAGTCTGGTCCGTAAAAAATATCTTTCGTCATTCGCAGATTCTAATCTGCCTTTGCGAAATTGTCAGGAGATACTTTTTGAAGGGATTCACGCGAGATTGCCCCTTCTCGCACCAATTCCATTCCATCATCTGAAACGTTGATGACCGTGGTGCGTGGTCCGGCAGGCAGATGACCGCCATCGAAGATCACATCAACGCCAGGATTTTCAAATCTCTCGACGTCAAGCAGAGTTGGCAAAGCATTATTTGTAATCGAAAGAATTGCTAGCGGCCCACTCTTTTGCATGAGGTCCAAAACAAAACCTTCCTGTGGCACACGCAAACTTATTTGATCCAATCTTTGGTCATCCCCCAAGTCCCACGCCAAACCCATTTGTGGTTTTACGTTCAGACTGAGTAATCCTGGCCAAAATACATTGGTTAACTCTTGAACATCTGCACGCATGCTTCGCGATAAACCTTGTGCTGTTTTTGAATTAGGAATGATTACCTGTGCAACAACTCCGAGAGCATCGCCACGAAGAACGTGCATTGCACGAACAGCAAAATGACTAAATGCATCGCAGGCATATACATAGCCATGCTCGAGGGGAACCACAATCACATAACCATCGCGAATTGATTTCAACCCGCGAGCCAAGTGTTCGTCGCGATCACCAGAGGTGATGTTTATTCTTTCTACTTTGTTGTTCATAAATTTTTCCGAATCGCACTTGTCCAACGTGGACGACCAACTAAATCCTGATGTAACTGTATCTCTTCAAAGTCGCTAGCTAACTCCCCTGCAATTAATGTGCCTTGCTTCTCGTTGTGTTCAATTGCCAGCAAACCACCTGCTTTAAGCAAGCGTGATGCTGCAGCAATAAATGCGCGGGGTGCATCCATTCCATCTCTTCCACCGAAGAGCGCAACTGCTGGTTCGTGTTCGACAACATCTCTGGGTAATTCTGACTCATCTGCGATGTAAGGAGGATTAGCAATTACAACATCGCATTTAATCCCAATGAGTGCATCACTTACGTCACTATGAACAATTCGTAACTCTTCGACAATTGCTTCCACATTTTTCTTTAGCCACACAAGTGCTTCATCGCTTTTTTCTACCGCTATGACGCGACTATTCGACGCTTCGGTAGCGATTGCAAGTGCTAATGCACCTGTTCCAGAACCAAGATCTACAACACTGACGGGTGCTGGCAAGTTTGCAATGTGGTTAAGTACCGCTCCAACAAGTAGTTCGCTCTCTGGTCGTGGAACCAATACGCCAGGACCAACTTTTAACTCCAGATTTCGAAAATATGCTGTTCCAGTTATGTATTGAAGTGGTTCGTGAGTAATGCGTCGTGCAAGCAAATCATGAAAAGTTTCAAGAGCAATTGCGGTATCTCCAAGGGATGCCACTGTGCGTTCCAGAACTAATGGATTGTGTAAATCCATTCGAGAGAATCCGAGAACGTGTGCAAGGAGTATCTCTGCATCCACGCCATCGATTTCTGAAAGGGCAAGTTGTTCTTTTGCGTCTTTTAAAATCTCTCGCACATTCATGCTGGTCTTTATTCTGTGGAAGCTAACTTTGCTGCTTTATCAGCATCTAAAAGAGATTGAATCACGTCATCTAGCTCGCCATTTAATACTGAATCTAAGTTATTTGATTTGTAATTAACTCGGTGATCGCTCAAACGATTCTCTGGATAGTTATAAGTTCTGATGCGCTCGGAGCGATCCACGGTGCGAACTTGATTCTTGCGCTCTGCCGATGCAACTGCGTCAGCTTTTTCTTGAGCATCAGCTAACAAACGTGCGCGCAAAATACGTAGCGCAGATTCTTTATTCTGTAGCTGACTCTTTTCATTTTGACATGAAACTACGATGCCAGTGGGCACGTGTGTAAGGCGTACAGCGGAGTCAGTCGTATTAACGCTCTGTCCACCAGGACCTGATGAGCGATAAACATCTACGCGGACATCATTCATGTTCAACTCAACATCAATTTCTTCTGCTTCAGGAAGAATCAAAACACCAGCTGCTGATGTGTGAATGCGGCCTTGGCTTTCGGTTTCTGGAACACGTTGAACTCGGTGTACTCCACCTTCGAACTTAAGACGTGCATATGGTGATTCACCAGGGGCAGCTGTGCCTTTAGATTTCACTGCAACTGAGATGTCTTTGTAACCGCCCATTTCACTCTCAGTTGAGTCAAGAACTTCAACTTTCCAATTACGTTTTTCTGCATAACGCATGTACATGCGTAGTAAATCTCCGGCGAAGATTGCAGATTCATCTCCACCTGCACCAGCTTTAACTTCAAGAATTACGTCGCGATCATCATTTGGATCACGAGGTAGTAATAACTCTTCGAGTTTTTCTGCAGCTTTTTGAGCACTCTCTTCGAGTGCAGGTATTTCTGAAGCAAAATCAGGATCACTCGCTGCTAGCTCTTTTGCTGCGTTGAGATCATCATCAGCACTCTTCCACTCTTTAAATCCCGCAACTACTGGACCGAGTTGGGCATAACGGCGACCTAGTTGTCGGGCCTTGCCTTGATCTTCGTGAATAGAAGGATCAGCCATTGCTGCTTCAAGTTCTGCGTATTCGCGAACCATTTCATGTGCGGATGCAAAGCGATCACTACTCATGTGGCTTCTCCTTTCTCTTCTTCTCTGTTCAAGTTCTGTATTGAAATTAAATAAAAAGCAAAAGACCGCAACCACTACCGAAGTAGTGAATGCGGTCTTTTTAGAAAGCTATTTCTTACCGAAGCGCTCTTCGAACTTCGCTACGCGTCCACCAGTATCAAGAATGCGCTGCTTACCTGTATAGAACGGGTGGCAGACTGAACAAACTTCAACATAAATTGAACCGCTTGCAACTGTTGAGCGGGTAACAAACTTTTCACCGCAACCACAAGTTACTTGAGTCTCTTTGTACTCTGGATGGATCTCTGACTTCATTTCATTTCCTCTTTCGTGCCTGGGTCGTGATTTTCACGTGAACCAGGCGGACGGTTAATAGGGCTAAAGGTTAACCCCATTGGGCATGGATTTAAAAATTTGAGCGTGAACTTATCCTTCAGATCCTGGTCCAACAGTTGTCTTTTGGATCTGCATCAAGAATTCAACGTTGGACTTTGTGCCCTTCATCTTCTCAAGCAAAAGTTCGAGAGCTTGTTGTGGTTCGAGTGCATGAAGCACACGACGTAGTTTCCAAACGATATTGAGTTCTTCTGTTCCCATGAGAATTTCTTCTTTACGAGTACCGGAGGCAACAACGTTTACTGCAGGGAAGATTCTCTTATCTGCCATACGGCGATCGAGAATAAGTTCCATATTTCCTGTTCCCTTGAACTCTTCGAAGATAACTTCATCCATGCGAGAACCTGTATCAACAAGTGCTGTTGCAAGAATAGTTAGTGAACCACCATCTTCAATGTTACGAGCGGCGCCGAAGAACTTCTTTGGTGGATACAAAGCTGCTGAGTCAACACCACCGGAGAGAATTCGACCTGATGCTGGAGCAGCAATGTTGTACGCACGGCCCAAACGTGTAATTGAATCTAGAAGTACAACAACGTCATGACCGAGTTCGACAAGACGCTTTGCACGTTCAATTGCTAATTCAGCAACTGTTGTGTGGTCATCTGCTGGGCGATCAAATGTTGAGGCAATAACTTCACCCTTTACGGAGCGTTGCATATCTGTAACTTCTTCTGGGCGCTCATCGACTAGAACAACCATTAGGTGACACTCAGGGTTATTTGTAGTGATTGCATTTGCAATTGATTGCAAAACCATTGTCTTTCCAGCTTTAGGTGGAGACACAATAAGTCCGCGCTGACCTTTACCGATTGGTGAGATCAAATCAATTACGCGAGTGGTCAAAATATTTGGTTCTGTCTCAAGACGTAAACGCTCTTGTGGATACAAAGGAACAAGCTTGTTGAATTCAACACGGTTGCGTACTTCATCTGGAGCAGAACCATTAATTGTGTCTAAAACAATGAGTGCATTGAATTTTTCGCGTCGCTCACCTTCGTTGGGTTGGCGAACTTGGCCTGTAACAACATCACCTTTGCGAAGTCCGTATTTACGAACTTGTTGAAGCGATACGTACACATCATTTGGTCCCGGCAAATATCCGCCCGTGCGAATAAATGCATAGCTTTCAAGAATGTCTAGAAGTCCGCCTACTGGAAGTAATACGTCATCTTCTGAGATAACTGGTTCGCGTTCTTCACGGTTTCCGCGATCACGATTGCGATCACGCCCACGACCACGGTCGCGTCCACGACCACGGTCATTGCGATCGAAACGATCGCCGCGGTTACTTTGTGAGTCGTTATCTGAATCTGAGTCGTTATCTGAATCGCGTGGCGCATCTTTCTTATTACGATTATTGCGCGCTTCGCGGCGAGCTTCGCGCTCTGCCTTAGCTGCTTCTCTGTTGGCTGCTTGTAAATCAGCAATTGCCTGAACGAGAGCATCTTTCTTTAACTTTGCAGCACCATCAATACCGAGTTGTGATGCGACTTCCTTAAGTTTCGGAAGCGACATTGCATTTAACTCTGGGCTGTCTGAACGGATTGGTTCTTTTTCTGTCATTGTTTTCATTTCAGTAATGGCCTTAAGGATTGCCCGTAAGGTGCGATTAATTTATTTATCTGAAGAAATCTTGCACCGCTTAATAAGAGCCGGCTAATCAGATGCCATAAGGGTAGCACCGAGGCGCCAGTCCCTACAAATTCGAAATTACGCGATGATTCCCGCTCCGGTAGTGCAAATTCCGAGGGGTTTTACCTCAAAGTTAGAACCGGCTGCTCGCTGCAATTCAGCAATTTCATTGGCATCACCATTGTGTAGAGCAAGCACTGTTGGGCCTGCTCCAGAAATAAAAGCTGCAACGCCAGCACCACGTAATTTATTAAGTAATGCAAATGATTTTGGCATTGCTTCTTGGCGAAACTTTTGATGAATGAAGTCTTCTGTTGCAATAAACAATAAATCAGGGCGTGAGGCTAATGCGTGAACAAGTAACTCTCCACGAGTTGTATTCGCTGCAGCCTCTGCATGAACAATTGTTTCCGGCAATAACTTGCGAGCTTTAGCAGTTGCCACAGCTCCTTCTGGAATAAATGAGATAACGCTGATGCGTGGGTCTACATGTATTTGAACTGCACGAGCAACGTTCTTTCCTCGTTGATCTTCAGTCCAGGCAATCGTGGCGCTTCCGAAAATAGCAGCAGCGACGTTATCTGGATGGCCTTCCATTTCAGTTGCAAGATTTAGTAGATCTTCATTACTCATCTTCTCTTCACCAGTTAATACCAGTGATCGAGCCAGCATCAATCCACCAACAATGGCACTCGCTGAAGAACCTAATCCACGACCATGTGGAATTACATTGAGTGCGCGGATAGCAACGCCCTTAGGTTCGCCACCTAGAAACTTAAATCCTTTGTACATCGCCTTAACAAGTAAATTCTTTTCATTGCGAGGCAATACATCTGCGCCTTCACCAGAGATATCGATATCTAAACCTGGATCATCAAGAATTTGAGCGACGTATCTATCGTGCATACCCAGTGCTAGACCAAGTGAATCAAAGCCTGGACCTAAGTTTGCACTCGTTGCTGGTACTTGAATCTGAACGGCATTGGCACGAAAAGTTGGTTTTGCCATTTTAAGAAAGACCTAACGCTTTCGCAGCAGCTTTAACACTTACTGGAACAACTACAGGCTTCTTCGCGCCTTCAAGTGCCCAAGGAATATCTTTTAATCCATGGCCAGTAACGGTAATAACAATTGTCTTGTTCTTCGGAAGCTTTCCAGCCTTTTGATACTTAATAAGGCCAGCTAAACCAGCAGCAGATGAAGGTTCTACGAAGATTCCTTCTTGCGAAGCAATCAGGTGGTAGGCGGCAAGAATTTCTTTATCTGTGACCGCATCAATTAAGCCACCAGAAGAATCACGCGCATCAATTGCTTGTTGCCACGATGCTGGATTGCCGATGCGAATGGCTGTTGCAATTGTGTTTGGATTCTTTACGATTTTTCCTTTAACAATTGGCGCAGATCCTGCAGCTTGGAATCCCCACATTGCTGGTAACTGTGAACACATGCGATCTGAACGGTATTCCTTATAGCCCTTCCAATATGCAGTGATATTTCCTGCGTTACCAACTGGCAGCGCATGAATATCTGGCGCATCGCCTAACGCATCTACAACTTCAAATGAAGCTGTCTTCTGTCCTTCAATTCGATATGGGTTAACTGAGTTAACGAGTGCTACCGGGAAATTTTCAGATAGCTCACGAGCAAGAGTGAGGCAATCATCAAAGTTTCCATTTACTTGCAAAATCTTGGAACCATGTGCGACTGCTTGCGCTAATTTTCCTAGTGCAATTTTTCCCTTAGGAATAAGTACTGCAGGAATCATCCCGGCTTTAACAGCATAGGCAGCAGCAGATGCGGAAGTGTTTCCGGTGGATGCACAGATAACAGCTTCGGATCCATCTTCGGCTGCTTTGGAAATAGCCATAGTCATACCGCGGTCTTTAAATGAGCCTGTTGGATTTAATCCTTCATACTTAATCCACACATTATTTTTTAACATCTCAGAGAGATTGCAAGCAAAAATAAGCGGTGTTCCGCCCTCATTAAGAGTTACTACAGGAGTGCTCTCTGTAACTGGCAAGCGGTGGCGATATTCATTAATGACACCACGCCATTGATGTGCGCCAGGTTTACGATTAAAAATTGACATCAGCTTTGAGATCCTTGCACTCGAAGCACGCTTTCAACCTTTGTAACAATATCCATATTTGAGAGTGCCTTTACAGTCGCACTTAGTGCAGATTCTGTTGCTCCATGGCTAACAACAATGAGCTCGGCGTCATTGCCACGTCCTGATTGGCGAACAGTTTGGATAGATACTCCTTCAGTTGCAAATACCTGAGCAATAGTGGCCAAAACACCTGGCTTATCTGCAACATTTAAACGAATAAGAAATTGTGTTTTTGTGTCACCAATTGGTGCAATTGCACGGTCTGCGTAATCACTTTCGCGTGGACCAACTGATTGGCTAACTCGATGTCGCGCTACGGCAACAACGTCGCCTAAAACAGCACTCGCTGTCGGAGCACCGCCAGCACCACGACCATAAAACATTAATTGGCCAGCAGATTTCGCTTCAACGAAGACAGCATTAAAAGCATCGCGCACTGCAGCAAGTGGATGACTGCGTGCAATTAAAGCCGGGTGAACTCGAACTGAAATTCGATTATCTGGTGTTAATTCAGCGATTGCCAACAACTTAATGACGTGATTCATAGTTTTTGCAACTGCAACATCATCTGCAGTAATCGATGAAATACCTTCGCGATAGACATCATCTACAGTCACGCGTGAGTGAAATGCTAATCCAGCGATGATTGCAGCCTTTGATGCAGCATCAAATCCTTCGATGTCAGCAGTTGGATCTGCTTCTGCATAACCAAGGCTCTGCGCTTCTTTGAGAACTTCATCAAATGCGCGACCTTCTTCATCCATTTTTGTAAGAATGTAATTAGTTGTTCCATTAACAATTCCGATTACGCGAGTGATTTGATCGCCAACTAGTGATTCACGCATTGGGCGAATAATTGGAATAGCACCAGCCACTGCTGCTTCATAGTAAAGATCTACACCTTTGTTATCGGCTGCTGTAAACAAATCAGCCCCATGTGAAGCAAGTAGTGCTTTATTGGCAGTAACAACTGATTTACCATTCTTTATCGCTGCAAGAATTAATTCGCGAGCAGGATCAATTCCACCCATTACTTCGATGACAATATCGATGTCAGGATCATTGATAACTGATTGTGCATCAGTTGTAAGTAGCGCCGGATTGACTCCTTCGCGGACTGCTTTGATGTCGCGCACTGCAATCTTCTTCAATATTAACTTCGCGCCTGCACGAGTCGAAAGTTCTGCGTTATTTTTCTCGAGTAGCGCAGCAACTTGGCCGCCGACAACGCCGCAGCCAAGCATGCCAATATGAATATTTTTATGCGCGCTCATGTTCTTATTCTTTCACAGATGAGCAGATGCGCGTTAAATATCTAGGCGTAGGAGATCTTCGATGCTCTCGCGACGCAGGATTACTCGTGCTTTTCCATCTTTTATGGCGACAACGGGTGGACGTGAGATGTGGTTGTAATTCGTGGCCATGCTTCGGCCATATGCACCTGTTGCTGGAGTGGCAAGTAAATCTCCAGGTGCGACATCTGTTGCGAATTCAATATCTTTAATAACGATGTCCCCTGTTTCGCAGTGTTTACCGACGATGCGAGTTGCAATCTTTTTTGCAGAGGATTCGCGGTTAGCAATGACTGCTGTGTATTCGGCACCGTACAAGGCGGTTCGCAAGTTATCGCTCATGCCGCCATCGACTGATACATAGTTGCGTGTTCCACCATTATCTAGTGTCACAACTTTTGTTGTACCAACGGTGTACAGAGTGAACATCGTTGGCCCAACAATTGTTCGACCAGGTTCGATAGAAATTTTCGGCACATCAAGAGAATATTTCGCACACACTTGTTTTACTTGATTGGCAAGCGTGCTCAGAACATCTGCAGCATGAATCTCTGTTTCATTTTCCAAATACGCAATTCCGTATCCACCACCAAGATCTAACTCCGGTAATTGCTGAGCAAACTCTTTGTTGTACTTTGCTAAGAGCTCGATTAATCGCTCAGCAGCAATTGCAAAGGGTTCGGTTTCAAAAATCTGTGAACCAATATGTGAATGAAAACCACGCAATTCTAGGCTGGCATATTTCTTGGTTTCAACGACTGCTTGCCATGCTGCGCCACTTGCAATTGAAAATCCGAATTTCACATCTTCGTGTGCAGTTGCAATTGATTCGTGAGTGTGCGCTTGGATGCCAGGAGTTAATCGGAGCAAAACTCTCTGAACTTTTCCGGCGCTCTTTGCTGCAGCGGCAACTCTTTCGATTTCAAAGAGTGAATCCATAACGATGATGCCAACACCTGCTGCGACTGCTTGTTCTATTTCTTCAACAGATTTGTTATTGCCATGTACTTCAATGTTTTCAGGGTTAATGCCACCTTTGAGTGCAACTGCTAATTCGCCACCGGTGCAGACATCAATTCCGATACCTAAATCTGCAATCCATCGTGCAACTTCCACACAGATGAATGCTTTTGCTGCGTAATACACGTGACCTGCTTGTGGTCCAAAAGCTTTGGAGAGTTCGGAATTCCAATTCAATGCACGGGTACGGAAATCATCTTCATCGAGAAAAAATGTGGGCGTTTTAAACTCTGCAGCGAGTGCGGTTGCAGAAATTCCTGAGCAGTGAAGTTGGCCCTTTTCAAATGAAATACTCTTTGACCACAACGACTGTATGTTTTTGCTCATCACATTTTCTCCGGTGCACTCACGCCAAGTAAATCTAAACCATTTTTAATGACTTGATTTGTCGCCGCGCATAAATTAGCCCGGGCACTATGCAGAGCAGATACTGGTTCATCGCCCAGTGGCAAAACACGGCAATCAGAATAGAAGCGGTGATACACACCGGCTAGTTCTTCGAGGTAGCGAGCGACTCGGTGAGGTTCACGCATTTCTGCTGCTCCTGCCACAATCTTT
>Ga0315906_10010224_pt1 | contig 11043 bp, 8 predicted proteins | sample LakEriMetagenome_4_FD_203526 | JGI IMG/M metagenome (GOLD analysis project Ga0315906, IMG submission 203526) | Freshwater fungal communities from buoy surface, Lake Erie, Ohio, United States - Buoy 2 MA122 | ecosystem: Environmental > Aquatic > Freshwater > Lake > Lake biofilm | place: USA: Lake... | reverse complement strand
AACTCGTTTAGTTTGAAATTTGGCACCCCGACATATGCAATGTGATATCCTTTTCGCTTCGAGTTTGCTTTATTCCACTGCTTTTCCGATGAAATTCCTATTTGAAATATTGGGGATAACCTTTTGTCAATTAATTGCTCATTTTTTTCAATTTTATTCCAAGTTTCAGTTGTCGTTATAAATGCCTCATTTATCGTTTTGCCCTCAAGTATATTACTTACAAAATCTTTGGCACCTCCAATGTAATTGTTGGCGTAAAATACTTTGGCTCCAGATAATAAAAAGGGTGTTGCAGTTCCAATAACGCGATCGCATGCTTTTTTCACACCTATATCCCCTTGATCGCCACTCGATGAACCTGCACTTCCACATGCAGATTGGAAAACAACAATGGCGTCTTTTTTGAATTTTAATTCTTTAACAATTTGTTGAGCGGAAATAAAGTTATCTACAACTATTCCGCCATAACCTCCATCAAGTCCAAGGTTTGTTCCATGACCTGAATAAATGAAGAATGAGCAATTTTCGGCGACTCTTTTAATCTGATCCCAATTATTATTTCCATCATAAAATCGATGAACTTTTATATTTTTTGCCTCTAAAAATTCAGCAATTTCCTCAGTTCGTGTCTCATAATCATAGCCAACATCACTTCCAACAATGCATACCGCTTCGTGTTTTTTGGCAGCAGGATTTTTAGTCTGAGCAATTATGAATAAGGGGGCAAAAATTAAAAATAACAGTATTAAAAAAGGCTTCCACATGGCAATTTAGTTTAATAAAAAAAGAATTACAATGTAGATTTCAGATCAAATGCGTTTTTTTAACCTATAAGTCGAATATATTAAAAAGTTACACAATCTTTTGAATAGATCATGTCGATTGAAGATGACAATCGGTAAGAAATGAATATTTTCACCAACAAAAAATAATTAAATTTAGCGATATTAATCTATCGCGAATATGAAACGTGTTTATGAAGATTCATTCAAAAGTCAGCTGCAAAGCAACCGAATTTTATTGCTTTCGGGACCACCAAAAGTTGGAAAGGTCGCTTTTGTTGAGAAGTGTTTGGAAGAGCTGGAACTCACCTTCGAAACGATCGATTTTCGAAATGATAAAATCAGGAAAAAGTTCGATAAATTAACTTCAGATGAATTGCGTTGGTATTTTAACCAGCATCCTTTTTTTGTTTTAGGCGACGCTCAATTATTCGATTCATTGCAAGTTCTATTGGATGATGTACTGACAGAAAATATCAAATCTACTTTTATTCTTAGTTGCGCTTTCGAGCCACCGATTGTTCACGAACTCAAAGAAGCACTCAAATGGGAAGGGTTGGAATTTTACTTTCCAGCGAAAACCTATTATGAATTGACACAAGCGTTTGGAATGGTTACCGAAGAGCAACGGATCGAACAAAGACTCATTTTTGGATCGTATCCGCTATTAGCTGACTTACCCGAAAATGGTTCAGAACTGTTGACGCAAATCACCGATGAAATCCTGGCATCAACCAAACTTGGGGCTGATGACCGCGTAAATAAAAAAGAGGCAATGGTTCGCATACTACAAACTGCTGCTCACCTCATCGGACAGCCAATCTCATTTAACCAAATTGCTGAGCGCGCGGGCGTAGATAATGAAACTGCCGAACGCTATTTAAAATTATTCGAAAAAGCGCATTTATTGTTTCTATTGCCAAGTTTTCATTCAGAGCAGAAATATGAGCTAAAAAAAACGCATTTGATTTATTTCACTGATAATGGTATTCGAAACGGAATCATCCGCAACTTCAATCCGCTCAATATGCGAATGGACGAAGACTTGCTTTGGAAAAACTGGTTAATTTCAGAACGTATCAAATGGAATCGAATCAATGGTAAAAAAAGCGACTATTTCTTTTGGCGAAGTCACACACGGCAGCAACTCGATTTTATTGAAATGCAAGAAAATTCCAAACAAGCCTATAAATTTTCCCTGGAAAAGAAAAAGATGCTCAAAGAATCCCCGTTATTTAAATCTTACTATCCCGATGTTATATTTAAGACCGTTAATCGTTCTACTTATCTCACGTTTTTAACAAGAAAATAAATGAAATTTCTAAAACAACTTGCCGCACATATCAAAGACAAAAACTACGATTTACGATCGTTGACAATCATATTGCCATCCGAACGAGCTACCAAATATTTAGCAGAGGCACTTTTAGAGGAATATGGAAAACCCATTTTTTCTCCAGAAATAACAACCATTGACCGTTGGGTGAAAAAACACTCCAAGCCAATTATTGACAACACGCGGCTTTTGATTCGACTTTTTGAAATGTATCGGGAAACGGATGAAGGTCGTTTTGAAACGTTTGAAGAGTTCACAACTTGGGGTTCTATGTTGCTTAGCGATTTCGATGATATTGATAAATACATGCTTGATTACGCGCAAGTATTCAAAAATTTAAAAGCGATAAAAGAACTTGAAAGTTGGAAAATCGACGAAGAAAAGTTTTCCGCCTCTCAAAAGAAGTTCATGGAATTTTGGGAACGAATACCCAACTATTATGACAAACTACATCAAAAAATCAGTGAAAAAGGATTTGTAACTGCGGGTCTCGCCTATCGTCAACTTGCAGAAAAACCCGAGCCGCTTTTCGAAAAGAACGAGAATCAATTCTTCATATTCGCCGGATTCAACGCGCTATCGTTGGCGGAATTAACCATAATTAAAAAACTGATTCGTAGAAATAGAGCTGAATACATAATCAACGCCGACACGTATTATTTGGAAAATCCAATTCACGAAGCTGGTGCGTTTCTCCGAAAAAACCTAGACTTTCTTGAAATCAAGGATCCACTTTTCATTTCAGATGAATTAGATCAGAAAGAATTGGATATTCAAGTAGTCGAATGCGCCCAACATACTGGGCAAGTAAAAGTTGCCGCCACAGAATTAGAGAAATTGTCACAAGATGAAGTCAATGAAACGTTGGTTCTTTTGAGCGATGAATCATTAATTGGTGCCATGGTTAAAAACATTCCTGCAAGTGTTGGGAAGGCTAACGTTACACTTGGATTGCCTTTAAGTCAAACACCGATTAAATCTTGGGTAGAACTGATTTTTGACATTCAAGAAAACAAAATTAGGTTTAAAACAGAGGCTTTCTATTTCAAAGATTTGCAACGATCCATCAACAACGTCCTAATCCTTTCAGCCTTAGATGAAAAAGAAAAAAATCAATTGGTGAAACTCGAGCAAGAAACCATTCGCAAAAACAAAATATTTCAACGCGTCGATTCCTTACAAATTGGTCCAAAAGCGGATATACTTATGCAAGCGCTTTCAACTAATTGGAAAAACGATTGGAAATTGGCCATGATCCAAATTCGAAAATTAAATTCGCTTTTACTGGAATCATTAAATCAAAATGCTGAATTTGAGCGAAATATTGTCTTGATTTTTGATGATACCCTGCTTGAATTTCAACGAATAATCGAAGAAGGAATTCCAGAGATGAACTTGCGAAGTTTCAAGTCTTTGTTCTATCAACATTGGAATAGAAAAAATATGGCTTTCCATGGAAATCCAACGAACGGACTTCAAATCATGGGGCTCTTAGAAACGCGCCTAATGGATTTCGAACGAGTTTTCCTACTTGGTTTCAACGAAGGGAAATTACCCGGAACAAATCCTGTTAGAACCATCATTCCGATGGATTTACGTTATGGCTTGGGATTGCCTTCAACTCGAGACAAACAAGGAATTTTTGCGCATCACTTCTACCGCTTGTTACATCATTGTAAAAATTTATGGATTACCTACACAACAGCAGCCGAACAAATCGGAAGTAATGAGGCAAGTCGCTATTTACTTCAATTGAAACTAGAATTAGCAAAAATTAATAAAAACGTAAAAATTTCAAATCAATTCTACACCGTTCCTTTTCCAGAGCTTACAGAATTACCCTCCAACGTGGTTGACAAAAAACCTGAGATAATCGAACGATTGGATTCCTTTTTTGAACGATCGATTTCAGCTTCAGCACTGAACAAATACTTGACTTGTCCTTTGGATTTCTATTACCGTTATTTAGTTGAATTTGGTGAAGAAAAATCCGTGGAGGAAGGGGTTGAATCCAATACATTCGGTTCATTTATCCACAAAACACTCGAATTATTATTCAAACCGTTTGCCCAACGTGATGAAGATGGAAATTACGTAACGCCCCCGCCACCTCCGATTTCAACTTCCCATATAGATAAAATGCTAATTGATTATAAAACCATATTACATAATCAATTTTTGGAATTTTTTGGAGGCGATGAATCCTTGTTTAAGAATGGTAAGAACTTGCTGAGCTATGAAATGGCAATGGAGATCACAAAAAATGTCTTGATAAAGGAAAAGGATTTTCTATCAACGACCACTGAACTAGTTTACATCGAGCAAGTTGAAGCAGCTATGAATACAGAACTGGAAGTGAATGTGAATGGTGAAGTGAAGCGATTAAAATTCAAAGGTTACATTGATCGAATTGATCGAATTGGAGATAAATACCGCGTGATTGATTATAAATCAGGAAGGGTAAACGACGAAGATGTTAAATTTACTTTGCTCGAAGAAGGGTTAAAAAAATCGTTTATAAAAACAAAACATGCCCTTCAGCTTACCTTATACTGCTTGTTTTTTAAAGAAAAATACAATTGTTTTCCAGATCAAGCGATTATCATGTCGTTGGTGAAAAGCGATAAATTGTTTATTTTAAACTACGAGAAAGACATCGAAGGGATGGCCTTGTTGTTCAATGATTTAGTTGAAGAAATAATCAATGAGATATACGATTTGGATATCTATTTTGAGCATAATACAGACGCAAAATATTGCGGCTATTGCGCATAAAAAAACCTGAAAAGAAAACTAGAAACAAAGTTGCTGCTAAAAATCTTTTCAGGTAACTGCAAGTTAATATAAAACCAAATAGAACAAACGTTTTTGTTCTACTTAATGACGTATTCGAATAGCAGAAAGTTGCTCCAAAATGAAAAGATTAATAAAGTTCCATTTTCAAGGAGTTGCGGTAGTCCTTAATTTCTTCTCGATTGATTTTGTGGTCAGCATTTTTAAGGAGATTCAACAAATAAAGAAGATTTTCCTTGTCTTCAATTTCAATCGGATATTCGTTGCCTTCTTCGTCCTCCTCATATTGAGCTTCAACATCAAAACAATCGTTTTCTGAAATAAATTCATATGTTAATCTAATAACTTTCACAACCAACGGATCTTGTTCCTTGATAGCTAACTCACGCAATGCCTTTAAATCTTCAATTAATTTAGGAGCTTCAAGTCCATTTTTCTCAACCTTTTTAATAATTGTGTCAAGTTGTTCGTTAGCAATTGTTGTTTTCATAAAATTTATTTTTCGCGACAAAGGTAATTAGTTTGGCTGAATTATGAACACACCAATATAGACAATATCACGTTTTCAATTGAAATTAAACTTCTTTAATCGTTAAATTTGTTATATGCAGTTTTTCTTTCAGGCATTTAGTATAGGTTTCCTCTTGAGCATAATGATAGGTCCGGTATTTTTCATCTTGCTTGAAACTAGCATTGTAAAAGGTTTTAGGGCTGCAATTTCATTCGACTTGGGCGTTTTTTTAAGTGATGTTCTTTACATTCTAATCGCTGTAATGTTTATGGAGCAAATAAAAGGTTTGGATACAGCTTCGAACAAAATGCTTTTTGGTTTTATTGGTGGAACAATTTTCATCATTTATGGGCTATTTACCTTTTTCAAGAAGCCGGCACTTATTGAAAATAGTGTAATTGAAACTAATGATGTTGTAAATATGCCTGTAACTCAAACAAGAGATTTTGTTATGCTCGGCGTGAAGGGTTTTCTACTGAACTTTGCTAATCCGTTGGTCATTTTTTATTGGTTGAGTGTAGCCTCATTCGCCAATCAATTTGCACCCGATAAATCAAGTATTGGTTGGGTATTCTTATTCATTTCGATTGTTATATTTACCTTTTTTGGGGTTGATATTCTCAAAATTCTAGCTGCGAAAAAACTTAGGCCTTTGGTAAATCCAAAACTACTTCAAGCATTAAACAGGGTAATAGGTATTGTTTTTTGTTTGTTTGGCATTTTTTTGATTTTACAAAACCTTGTTCAAAAACCGTAACCAATCGAATAATCTATATTTTAATCTCATGAAAATTATTTTTTGCTTTTTATTTTTTCCAATTTTTCTTTTCGGCCAAAAAGTTCAAAGTGAGAATCTATCTCCAAAGGTGAGGTTATATTGGGATGCTGAAAACAAGAAAATTCAAGCTACCGGGTCATATTATACGAGCGAGGTCTTTCCGAAAACAACAGAAAAACATGGCAAGTGGCTTTTTTATTCATACACCGAGATTTTGGAGGAAGAGTCAAATTTTTATCGAAACCGAATGCATGGAAAACAAACACTTTATTTTCCAGATAAAAAGGTGAAAAGCATTGCTTATTTTGTTTTTAATGTCCCTGATAGCACATACAAGGAATGGAATAAAGATGGCAAACTAATTATTTCAGGGAATTATGTGATGGGAAGTCCCGACGGAAAATGGGAATATTTCTATGAGGACGGTCGCAAGAAAAAAGTGGAGAAAGTCGTAAATGACACCATATTTCTCATGCAATACTGGGAAAGCGATTCGGCACAAACTCAAACGATAAAAGATGGAAACGGCTATATTCAAACCTTTTATATAAATGGTTCACCAAAAGAATATTATTCGTTCGAAAAAGGATTAAAAACCGGCCCTTTTTCTGAATATACCGCAGGCAGAATGCTTTCTATCGGGGGAGAATTTCTTGAAGGGAAAAAACATGGAACTTGGGTTTTTTACAGTATAAATGGTGAATTGGAAAAAAAAGTAAACTATAACAAAGACTCACTTGATGGAGAATACCTCTTGTTTTTTGAGAACGGAGATACGTTGACCAGTGGGTTTTATAAAAATGGATTAAAAACTGGGAAGTGGATTTGGAAAAATGACACCGGCAAATTAGACATGGAGGGTAGTTTTGAATATGGTTTGCAAAATGGGGCTTGGAACTATTATTTTTCATCCGGTGAGCTATCTTATAAATCAAGTTATTTAAAAGGAAAAAAAGAAGGCGAATGGCAATATTTCTATAAAAATGGAACCGATTACCGCAAAGGTTCCTACAAGAATGATTTACGCGAAGGAATATGGCAAACTTGGTATGAGGACGGAACTTTACTCATGGAAGGTAAATACCTAAATGGAAAAGAGGATGGGGAATGGAGTAATTATTGGGATAATGGTGTTCTGAAAAATAAATCATCCTTCAAGAAAGGTAAATTAAATGGCAATTGGGTTTCATACACACCTCAAAAAATGTTGGTGCTTGAAGGGAAATATAAAGAAGATTTGAAAACTGGAGAATGGCGTGATTATTATAATAATGGTCGATTAAAGGAAATTAATACCTACAAAGTTGTTAAAGCCAAAGACAAACAAAATGATATATTAATTTTAGGCATGAAGCAATTGGTGAGCGTTCCTCATGGAAAACATGAAGCGTTTTCTCAAGTTGACTATCAAATCAAAGCAAAAGGACAGTACAAAAACGGAGTGAAACAAGGAACTTGGTACGACTATTATCCTGGTGGAGTAATTCCTACTTACATTACACAATACAAAAACGGAAAACTTCATGGAGTAATGAAAGAGTTTGGTCGAAGAGGTGAGTTGAATAGTGAAATTCATTACGAAGATGGAGTGAAAGATGGGTGGTTTGTTATTTTCAATCAGAATGGGAAAGTCGCAGTTCAGAAAATGTTTAGTAATGGCGTGGAAGTGCAGCGAAAAGGAGAATCAGACCCGTTTTCACCGAATTAATTTGCTGCTATATACTTGGTCAACTCAATAAACTGATCAACGGATAGTTTTTCAGGGCGTTCATTCGTGAAAACCGCTGGAAGTTCCCTCCCTTTTAACAATTGTTTCAACGAATTTCGCAACGTTTTTCTACGTTGATTAAACGCCATTTTTACAACTTGAAAAAATAACTTTTCGTCACAACCCAAATTTTCGCGACTATTCCGGGTGCAGCGAATTACGCCCGATTTAACCTTCGGCGGGGGAATGAAAACATGTTCGTCAACGGTAAAACAATAGTGAATGTCATAAAACGCTTGTAATAAAACACTTGTAATTCCATATTCCTTAGATCCGGGTTTTTCTGCAACACGCACTGCAACTTCTTTTTGGAACATACCCATTATTTCTGGGATTTGATTTCGGTGCTCCAAACATTTGAATAGAATTTGAGTTGAAATGTTATATGGGAAGTTCCCGACAACGCAGAACTTCTCTTCCTCCATCAGTTCTTTCAAATCCATTCTCAGGAAATCACCCAAAAGAATCCGTTCAGAAAGATCTGGATAACGATTTTTCAAATAGTCGATTGATTCAGTGTCAACATCTAACAGCCAAAGATTCAAATCTCCTCGATCAATTAAAAAGTCCGAAAGTGCGCCCATTCCGGGTCCAATCTCAATTACATTTTTGCAATTTTGGTGATTTGACAGCTGGGTAGCGATTTTTTCACATATTCCTTTATCCTTCAGAAAATGTTGTCCAAGATGTTTTTTCGCACGAACCGTCATGGTTTAAATTCCTCAATTACGGATAAAAATGTGCGAAAAGCAGCGAACCGTCCTGAATACTTGTCGGAATGGTCTTTTTGCAATTCTGGAGCATGTTTTTCTTGATATAAATCCATCGTCTGCTGGTTGGGGCAAAGGTACATAATAGAATAGGTAACTCCACCTTCTTCTTCTCCATGAATTCTCGAAATGCGAGATTCTAAAAAACAATTAGTTGCCATTACTTCCGGAATGTGCTTCCTTCGCATCCAATTCAACCAATCCTCAGAAATTTCGGGGTCGATACTTACGGTGACGTTATACAAAATCATAAAACAAAGCTAATAAAAAGATTGGGGATTAATTCGATAAAATCCCTTCAGTATCGGTTATATTGATGACTTCTCCAAGCTTGCCATCCAATAAAATTTTAGTTTTCCTAGAATTAGATGAGTTTAGGGAATAAATCTGTTGCAATGCAAACTCATAATTGAAGTCTATACTGCAAAAATGATTGGTTAGATGCTTAAAATTACTTTTGTTTTTTTGTGGAATCAAACCATAATCATTACCGGGTAAAATAACGAGTTTCATGTTATTTAAAACTTTCAATTTCAAAATAGAGTTTTTTGAGATTATCCCGCTGAAAACCTTGCCTTGGCGGCTTTCTTCCCAAGCAATAATTAAAAATGAAAATTCTGAATCATTTTTGAACTCAACCTCTTTTTTTGCTGCAATTTTGTCTAGACTTTTTGTTTGATTAATTTTTTCTTGAGATAATTTTGAATTTGAAAGTGAACTACATGTGTCATAAACCCGCATAAAATGATTTGTCATATCTAGTTCTAATTCATTGTAGATATCCTTAGCTAATTCATTTATTATCGGATTTTGAATCGAAACAGAAGTTCCACTCGAATAATAATCTGTATTTGCAGAATCAATTATTGTTATCGTCATACTTTTTATAATTGAATCGATTTCTTTACGTTCTTTTATTGAAAAGAAACTTAACGAAGATGCTTCCTTAAAATTTTGAGCTACGACTGTAAATTCTTTTTTGTACAAATACATTAGCAAAATCCCGAAACTTAGGATAGAAAAAATGGATCCTAAAATTCTGCTTCTAACTATTGGTTGCTTTTCTCTTTGTTGATTCAAAAATTGAATTTCACCGCTTTTGATTTTAGATTTTATACTTGCTAAACTTTGATTTTGCTCCGAATTCATTGCCATTATCTCAAGTCGAAGAATCATCCAATGAGCTAATTTAGCAGTGCATCTTGGATGATAAAACAGCTGAAGAATTTGTTCAATAAAAGAAACTTTTAAGTTATGAGAAGCTCTAGAAAGAGAATTATGAATGGCAATGCAGTCCTCTGAAAGCAAAAACAGCAGAATTTGATGTAGCTCCAGTGCATCAATTTTTTCGTTTGTCTCACTTAGTTTTTTAGTAATTATAGAATTGATATTTTGATATAATGTTTGCTCCAAACGAATGCGCGATTCATCATCTAGTAAGACAAAAAAACTAAATATTCTTGCCCATTCTGAACTTATTTGCGAATCGTTTTTTCGTTTTATTAATTCTTCAAAAAATGGACTAACATATAATTTGAATTTTTTAAATAACGCATGTTGATTCCATTTGTACAAATCGTTAAAAAAATCTGATGTAGTTCCAGAAACTAGAAGTTCTTTGAGCGTTTTATGTTGTTCAATCCAACTATTGAAAATACGTGTTTCTTTATTTTGAGTTAAAATAAAACGCTTTAGCTCACTATATTCAGGGTGATTTAATATAGAGGGTAGATTTAGTAATTGTTCTAGACTTTCAGATTTGTCAAATTTAAGTTCTTTCAACAAATCATATAACGAGAAATATTTCACGATCAAAAATACACAATGTTGAATATAATTTATTGATAATGAATTGAAGAATTGCCAAAAATAATATCTTTGTCTAACTAAAATTATAAAATATGAAAAAACTATTACTTTTATTTATTGGATTCATTGGATTTTCAATAGCTGGATTAGCCCAGCCTCAAGGAGGCACGTGTGTCCCTAATTCCCAATATGCCGATTCTGTTTATGGTGCTTGGCCAGATACAACAACAAATTTCCCCTCCGCGCAAGCAAATGTTTACTACGAGACTATTTTGAATTTTAAAGCCCCAGCAACTGTTACAGCGGATTTGGATCCTTCAGGCCAATTTGTAGGTTCACCGATTCAAACTTACAAAGTAACCTCTGTTGTCGGTTTACCAGTGGAGTATACTTATGCTTGTAATGTTGGAAATTGCACTTACGATGGAGGAACGCAAGGTTGTGCGACTGTTTATGGAACCACTGCTACAACCGGAACATATAATGTAACGATCAA
>Ga0315906_10010222_pt1 | contig 11044 bp, 7 predicted proteins | sample LakEriMetagenome_4_FD_203526 | JGI IMG/M metagenome (GOLD analysis project Ga0315906, IMG submission 203526) | Freshwater fungal communities from buoy surface, Lake Erie, Ohio, United States - Buoy 2 MA122 | ecosystem: Environmental > Aquatic > Freshwater > Lake > Lake biofilm | place: USA: Lake... | reverse complement strand
CGTCCGCCGCTTCTCCCGCAGGCTGCAATGCACCGGTTGCGGGACACTCTATCCCGACCCTGACCCGCGACTCTTCAGCTTTAACGACCCCAGCGGAGCCTGTCCGACTTGCGAAGGTTTCGGGCTGGAGTCATTTGTTGACGAAGCGAAACTGGTCCCCGACCCGAACCTCTCGCTGCGGGACGGTGCGATCGCTCCCTGGAATTCTCCCTCCTACCGTCACGAGCTCGAGGAACTCCTCAACCTGGCGGATGAGTACCAGTTGCCTGTCGACAAACCTTGGCGCCAACTCACGGCCAAACAGCGACAACTGGTCTGGGATGGCGTACCGGCCCGCGACTTCGGCGGCATTCACGGTTTTCTCCGTTGGCTCGAACGACGCAAGTACAAGTTGCACCTGCGCGTTTTTCTCGCCCGCTGGAAATCGTATCGTCAATGTCCGACTTGCCACGGCCAGCGACTCAACCCCCGCGCGCTCAGCTACCGAGTCGGTGGCCTGGACATCGCCGCCTTCAGCGACCTCGACTGCCGCGCGGCGATCGATCTCTGCGAGAGCCTCGACCTCGGTAGCGCTGAGGCCGCCTTGGGGAGGCCAATTCTGGCGCAACTGCTCGCGCGACTCCGCTATCTGCACGACGTGGGGCTCGGCTATCTCTCGCTCGCCCGTCCGATGAATACCCTCAGCCGCGGCGAACTGCAACGAACGACGCTCACCTCCAGCCTCAGCTCGACGCTGGTGAACATGCTGTATGTCATTGACGAGCCATCGCTCGGCTTGCATCCGGCCGACCTCCCGCCGCTGGTCGCCGCGCTTCGTCGCTTGCATCAACGGGGAAATACTCTGGTGATGGTCGAGCACCTTCCCGAGCTGTTACTGGAAACCGAGCGTCTTGTGGAACTCGGTCCGGAGTCGGGGCCGCGCGGGGGACGAATCGTCTTTGATGGACCACCTGAGGAATTGGCGACCGCCAGGGAGAGTGTAACCGGTCAATACCTCCGCGGTGAGCGAGGCCAGACGGAGACCGCGAATCCGACTCCGTCCAAGCGGTTTCTGAGACTGAGCGGCGCTCGCGGCCTGCATCTCAAAAACCTCGATGTCGCCTTCCCATTGGGAGCGCTTTGCGTCGTGACGGGCGTGAGTGGAGCCGGAAAGAGCACCTTGGTCGAACGCACCCTCTTCCCGGCATTGCTCCGCCAATTTGGAGAAAACGCGAATGATTGCCTTCCCTATGACCAGCTCAGCGGCTGGGAAGGACTGGAAGAAGTCCACTGGGTCGACCAGTCCCCCTTGGCGCGATCGTCCCGCAGCAATCCGGTCACTTACATCAAGGCGTTTGACGAAATTCGCCAGGTTTTTGCCGAGACCCCCGATGCAGTGTCCCGCAATCTCACCGCCGGACATTTCAGCTTCAACGTCGATGGGGGGCGGTGCCCCAAATGCGAGGGAAGTGGCGAGCTGACGATCGACATGCAGTTTCTGGCCGATGTCACCATGAGTTGCGATGAGTGCCATGGAGCCCGATACCGCCCGGAAGTCCTGCTCGCCAAATACCGCGGCAAGAATATCAACGAGGTGTTGCAACTGACCGTCAATGAAGCGTTTGGCTTTTTCCGCGGCCAACGCAAACTGCAGACCGCGCTCAAGGCGCTGATGGATGTGGGACTCGATTACCTGCAATTGGGGCAGTCGGCGGCAACGTTGAGTGCGGGGGAATCTCAGCGACTGAAACTCGCTGCCCAACTTGTCAGTCGCGGTCGCAAGCGTTCACTGTTTCTGCTCGACCATCCCTGCGCCGGATTGCATCCCGTCGATATCGTCCGGCTGCTCGATTGCCTGCACAGCCTGATTGCGGTGGGGCATTCGTTAATCGTCATGGACCATCGGTTACAGCTCCTCGCGGCGGCCGACTGGCTGATTGAACTGGGGCCGGGGGCTGCCGATCAGGGAGGCCAGCTGCTGGCTGCGGGACCACCGCAGGAATTGGCCGATTCGGCGCAGACGGCGACTGGCCAAGCCCTCCGCCGCTACCTCGCCGGCGACCGAAAAATGTCCGGCCCCCCGGCGTCGCCTCAAGCCTTGACGGCAGCCGGGGGCGCCCCAAAAAGGAGCTCCGCGAAGAAGGGGAGCCGAAACCAATGAGTGAGCCGCAAGCGAAATCGCCCCCCTCGCCCGGAACTTCAAGCCAGCCCGCCGAGCTCCCTGCTGAGCTGCTGCGCTACGAGCGGCAAATTCGGTTCGCACCGCTTGGCTTGGAGGGGCAAAAACACCTGGCTCGACGTCGGGTTTTGATCGTCGGCCTCGGCGCACTCGGATCGACATCCGCTGAACTTCTCGCCCGCGCCGGAGCAGGCTCGTTGCGGCTGGTCGACCGCGACTGGCTGGAGTGGTCCAACCTGCAGCGGCAGTCGCTCTACTGCGAAGCTGATGTGCGCGAACAACTCCCAAAAGCAATCGCTGCTGCCAGGAGGCTGGCCAAAATCAACTCCTCGATTGCCCTCGAGCCGCTGGTCGCCGATGTCACCCCGGCAAACGTTCGGCAGCTGGCGGAAGGAGTCGACCTGATTCTCGACGCGACCGACAATTTCGAGACGAGGTTTTTGCTCAACGACCTCGCCTTGGAGCAGGAAATTCCCTGGGTCTATGGCGGCTGCCTCGGGGCGGAGGGCCAGACGATGACCATCATCCCCGGAGTTTCAGCCTGTTTGCGGTGCCTGATGCCGGACGGACCGCCCGCTCCGGCAGACTTGCCGACCTGCGACACAGCCGGGATCATCGCGCCGATCATCCATGTGATTGCTGCCGTTCAAGTCGCCGAGGCACTCAAGGTGCTCAGTGGCAACCTTGCGGCTGCCAGCCAGCAGTTGCAATGTTTTTCGCTCTGGGATGGCCGACATCGGCAAATCGACCTCAGCCGCCTCCGCGAGGCTGGCTCGTGCCCCGCTTGTCACCAAGGCGCGCGCGATTGGCTCAGCGGCGCGCGGAGCAGTCAACTGGCGGTGCTCTGCGGCCGCAACGCAGTCCAGCTTCGTCCGGCGGAGTCGCAGCAGTTGGAGCTCTCGACGCTCGCCGACCGACTCCGAGCCGTGGGCGAGATTTCGCTGACACGTTTTTTCCTCAAGGCCCAATTGGGCAGCTATCGCTTGACCGTTTTCCCCGACGGACGAGCGATCGTCGAAGGGACCACCGAACCGGCAGTCGCCAAGCGGTTGTATGCCCAGTACGTCGGCGTCTAGGACGAGTTGCGAGCAGCGAGCGGCGAGTTGTTAGTTGTTAGTTGTTAGTTGTTTCGAAGCAAAATCGCGAAAGGGAAGCGGTTTTTTTGCCCGGCGCCCTGTGCCCATCGGTTGTTCTCCGCGGACCCACCCGTTTCCCCGCCCCCGGACACGGTTTTTGAAGGCTTTCGCCCCTTTGCCCGGGCGAACTGAAACCTCATAATGTGCGTACGGCAAAAGCGGGGATCGACTGAGCGCTTGCACTCAACCCGCCTGTCACAAATTCAGTCCAACAGCCTCCGGACGACCCATGCTCGATTCTGCATTCCTGCTCCTGGCTCAGAACGAAACGGTGATGAACTGGTTCACCCCAGTTTGGATCATCGCCTTGGGGATTTCGCTCGGATTTCTGATCGCCATGCTGTACGTTGGCGGCACCTACCTGGTTTCCCGGATTGGCGGTCTGAATCAGATCGGCACCGACTCCCGCGGCTTTTGGGTCGCTGGCGGGCTGACCACGCTCCTGCTCCATCTGCTCGTCGTCGGAATTCCGGTCTGGCGTTCAGGCTGGCAGGAGACCTACGGACAAGACCCACTCGCCTTGGCCTTCATCGTCCCGCTCCTGGCGTTGATCGGGTTTGGAACCTGGCTCCTTTGTTCCAAGGCTCGCATCGATGAAATGCTCGACATGTTCAGCGAGGGTTTACTCCGGTATCTGAGCTATTTCTGTTTTGCAATGATCGCGTTCTCGGCCACTGTGTTGCTGCTGAACCTTTTCTCCTCAGTCGGACTGTTCCAACTGGTGGATGATCCCAAGGCGATTCTCAACTCATTGGCCCGCCTGCCCGCCGCCGGTTGGCGAGACCAGACGTACGAAGTTCCTCCGTCCAAGCCCGGCTCGATCGGAGAAAAACTGCCGATCTCGCTCCGCGGCCCTGAGACCCGGGAGATGATTTTCGAGTCGAACCAGCAAATCGACGTGGCCCTGGAGCCGATCACCCCGATCGTGCCCTCGGAACGCATCTTTCAGATTCAGTCGACCAGCGCCGACGGTGGCACACTGGTACGCACTTCGGGAAGAATCCCGGCCCAGGAAGTTGACTCGATCTACATCTTCAACCGAGGTGCCAATCCGGCCACGGTCAAGGTCTATTGGTCCACCACCCCAACGTATCTCGAAGTCTATTGGATTCCGGTAATTGCCCTCGCGGTGGCTATCTTTTTCATCGGCTTCATGTGCGCATCGGCGCTCGCTCCCAAAATTTCCGCGATTGCTTTGGCGACCTTCAAGACGGAAATAGGCCAGCCCTTGTTTCTGCTGGTCCTGATTCTGGGCGCCCTATTCATCGTGCTGTCCATTTACGTGCCCTACAACACCTTTGGCGAAGACATCAAAATGTACAAGGACTCGGGGCTGACCCTGATCCGGGTACTGGCCATCTTCACCGCCATCTGGGCCGCCAGTAAGTCCGTCGCTGAAGAGATTGAAGGGCGAACTGCTTTGACCGTCCTCAGCAAACCGGTCGGTCGGCGCGAATTCATTCTGGGCAAATTCTTCGGCATCGCCTCCGCCATGACTTGGCTGTTTGTGTTGCTCGGCGTCTGGTTCGTCTTCTGGGTTTCTTACAAGCCGCTGTACGACGCCGTCGAGTCCACCGCCTCCGATGTGGATTGGACCGACTGCTTCATGGCTGCAACCAGCGTTTTGCCGGTGCTTTTGCTGGCCTTTATGGAGGTTCTCATTTTCGTGGCGATCAGCGTGGCCATTTCCACCCGCTTTGGAATTCTTGCGAACTTGATGATCTGCTTCGCGATTTACATCCTCGGTCACCTGACTCCCCAATTGGTCCAGTCGAATCAACTCGGCCAAGCCTTGGGGCAAGCCTTCGAACCAGTCGTCTTTTTCGGGCAACTCGTGGCGATCATCTTCCCGGTGCTCGACCACTTCGACGCGCAAACGGCAATCAACACCGACACTCCCGTGCCGTTCGTTTACCTCGGCTGGGCATTCATCTACACGCTGCTCTACGGCTCTCTGGCAGTGCTGTTGGCTCTGGTCCTGTTTGAAGACCGGGACTTGGCTTGATGGTTGAACATCCAGGCTCGCCTTTCGCCCAAACCGGAATCTGGGGATGAGCCGGAGCGCGGGATGCCCCGATTGGTACGCCCAAGGAATCAAACCAGTCAGTCGGCACGAAGCGATCTGGTGAACCGGGTTGCCTAACTTTGGAGGTCAAGCGCTCATGTCCCTCGGCCAAACCCACCTCGAAGCAATCGCGGCCAAGCACGGCGTCGACCTCAACGATTGCCAACCGGCCAGCCGGTCCGAACGGCTCGCCCAACTGAAGCAATTACTCGCAGATCGCCAGGTTCCGCACCCCATCCCCACGGACGTCGCCGACCACTACTACAACTTGGCCGCTTCGGGCCAGCCTTTCGGCGTCGGCTCCCTGTCTGAAGAAAACGTCGATTTGGGCGAGTACGCCAATTTCCAGCACTATGAGCAATACTCGCTGGAGGAACACCTCAGCTGGGCTTGCCTCGTCTCTGATCAGCAAAAGACCAAACTTCGCTACGCTTGCCGCGAGTATCTGGCGGGCGAGCAGATGTTTGAAATTGGCGGCAGCGTGATTCCAGACTACTACCTTTTGAACGCGCGGATTTTCCAGCAAACCGGCTGGCAGTTATCCACCGTCAACAAGATCATTCCGGCTGAGTTGTTTTTCACCTGCCACAGCCGCCGGTTTTTTCCCGTGACCACCTTCATGCGGCCGCTGGAGCAAGACTACCTCGAAGAACCGGATATCGGGCACGATGTGGCTGGTCATGTGGCCACTTTTACCATCCCGGCAGTCGCCCACGTCATGCGCAACCATGGATTGGCTCGCGATTTGATTTACTCGGAACGGGACGACATGAGCCGCGCGGCGACGTCCGACGATCAACGCCAAGCCATTGCCCGGTGGGCCGACGAGTTACTGCTGTATGCCGGAAGAATCTACTGGTTCACCGTCGAGTTCGGCTTGGTGATGCAAGACGGTCAGATTCGGGACTTCGGCGCCGGGATTCTCTCCTCGCCCGGGGAAACCCGCTACAGCATCGACTCAATCGAATCCAACCGAATCCTGATCGATCCCTCCTGCGACAAGGACTTGCTCCGCCTCGCGACGACCGACTACCTCATCAGCGAATACCAGAAGACGTATTTTGTGATGAAGAGTTTCGAGCAACTCGAGTCGCTCACCCCCGAGCGGATCATTCAGGCAGCCAAGACAGCCCAGCACCTGCCCCATTTCACCTGGCGGGAAATTGTGCCCGGCGACGAGGTGCTCAACGTTGGCCACATCGCGGTTGGCCCCAACGAAAAGTACTTCCGACTGATGGCCAATCTGCCGCTGGATGCCTGCCTGACCCGCGCAGCGATTCGCAATCTTCGAATCATCACACGACACCCGGCCAAGCTCCGGGAATTTGCCGGGGCCTTTCAAGTCGCCCCCCCGGAAGTTCCTCCCCAGATTGTCGAATGGTTCCGCGCCGCCGACGCCCGCCACGAATTCCCCCAGGACATCCTGCCTCTCAACATGGAATAACCCCGCCCATGCCCTCGACTTTGAAGCTATCGACTCGCTCGAGTCTACTGCCCACCTTGGCCATACTGCTGCCGCTCGCCTTTGGCCCGATGACTGCCCTGACGGCGCAAGAAGCCCAAGACACTGCCGCTTGGACAAAAGCCGAACTGAATCGCCTCCTCGAAACCTACATCGCCTTTCACAAAAACCCTGAACTCAGTTTTCAGGAGCGGGAAACCGCCGCCCGCTTCGCCAGCGAGCTTCGCGCTTCCGGCTGTGAGGTTACCGAAAACGTCGGCGGTTTCGGCGTCGTCGCAGTCCTGAGAAATGGCGAGGGCCCCTTGGTCCTGGTTCGCTCCGACCTTGACGCTCTGCCCGTGACCGAACAAACCGGCCTGCCCTTCGCTTCGACCAAGACCATGACCGAGCAGGATGGAAGCACGGTCGGCGTGATGCACGCCTGCGGCCACGATGTGCACATGACCAATCTGCTCGGCGTCGCTGGCTTCCTCGGGAGCCATCGTGAGCAGTGGCAAGGCACTATCCTGTTCATTGGCCAGCCGGCCGAAGAGCGCGGAGCCGGCGCGCGGGCCATGCTCGATGACAAGCTGTTCGAGCGCTTCGGCAAGCCCGATTATGCGCTCGCCATGCACGTTAGCCCCAACCTTTCCAGCCAACAGGTCGGGATTCTCCCCGGCTACACCATGGCTAACGTCGACAGCATCGATATTGAGATCACGGGTAAAGGCGGTCACGGCGCCATCCCCCAAAACACAATCGACCCGATTGTGATTGCGGCCCGACTGGTACTCGACCTGCAGACGATCGTCTCGCGCGAGATCAAACCAATCGATCCGGCAGTCCTCACCATCGGTTCAATTCATGCCGGGACCAAACACAACATTATCCCGGACACCTGCCGTCTGCAGTTGACCGTACGGAGCTTCAGCGATTCAGTCCGTCAGCAGATCCTGGATTCGATTCGCCGCAAGGCCAACGCCGCGGCGGCCAGCTCCGGGGCCCCCGAACCGCAGATCAAGATCTCAGAAGGCACTCCCTCGCTCTATAACGATCCCCAGTTGACCGAGAAAGTCCGCGGCGTGCTCGAGCGAACCCTGGGGTCCGAGCAGGTGGCGACCATCGAACCAGCAATGATTGGCGAAGACTTCAGCCGCTTCGGCCGTGAGGGAATTCCCGCGGTGATGTTCGAACTCGGGGTCGTGGAGCCGCGCAAGCTCGCCTACTATCGCGAGCAGCATATCGCTCCGCCCTCCCTGCACACCGCCGGCTTCGCTCCCGATGTGGAGCGGGCTCTGCCAACCGGAATCCAGGCAATGACTGCGGTGATTCTGGATTTGACTGCGAAAAAACCGAGCTCAGCCAAATAGCGATGCACTCGAGCAGGGCTTTTGCGCAGGAAAGCTGGCTGCAGCCCGTCACCGATTCCGCAGCAGTTCCACATCGAGCAAGTCTTTTGCTCGTCCGGTAGCTAATTTATTGGCGATCAGTTCTGACAAGCCCAGAACTGGCACGGACAATCCCGACACTTCGACTTGCTTGCGGTTTTGCCACGCCTCGTCAAATTCGACTCCAGAAACAGAGGTCAGGAGGTCGATCCGCTGGGGCGCAACGCCCATCTGATAGACCAAGTCAGGCAACTCGAAATCGCGGGCAGACATCTTTGCCAGGGGCGCACGAAACCTCTTGAGTGCCAGCCAAACGCGGTCAGCATTTGCCGCAGAAGGACGAATCCAAAGATCGATGTGCCCCGTGGACCGAGGACATCCAGAGACCGCCATCGCATACGCCCCCACGATGAGGTACTCAACGTTTTCCTCGTTGAACACGTTCAACATGTCGAAGTAGTCTTTGTTCCAGTGCATTCTCTGCCCCGGGAACCAATGCCCAACAATTCCGCGTCAACTCCCAGACCATCAGGAATAGTTCTTCGGGGGTAAAGCCCTCTAAAAGGCGATCTCCGGTCCCTTCCGAGAGCTTGGTCACTTTGGCTACTTCAAAACCTGGTCGAGTCTCTTCATTCATGCCCTTATTGTACCGCGCAGAGGGGCGGGAGGCATTTCAATTGCCATCGGCCATCCGCCGGAGTTCAGCTGATCGGGCTCATCCCGCGAGCTGCTTCAAACGCAGCAATCTTGTCGACCTGCTGCAGGGTCAAGGCGATGTCGTCCAAGCCCTCTAACAGACACATCCGCCGGAAGTCGTCAATTTTAAAACCAGCCTTCCAGCCAGTCTCGTCGCTGACGCACTGCTCACGGAGATCAATCGTCGCTCGGTAACCCGGGTGAACCGCAACTTGCCGATGGAGGTAGTCGACCTCTTCCGCCGTCAAGGTGATCGGCAAACAGCCATTCTTGAAGCAGTTGTTAAAAAAGATGTCCGCGAAGGAACTCGCAATCACCGCCCGGATACCGTAGTCGGCCAAGGCCCAGACCGCATGCTCTCGGCTGGAACCGTTTCCGAAATTCTGCCGGGCGACCAGAATCGAGGCCCCCGCGAACTCGGGCCGATTCAATTCGAACTCGGGATTCGGACGACCATCCGCGAGGAACCGCCAATCAAAAAAAAGATACTGCCCGAAGCCGGTCCGCTCGATCCGCTTGAGAAATTGCTTGGGAATGATCTGGTCGGTGTCGACATTGGAGCGATCCATCGTCGCGACGAGGCCAGTGTGAACGGTAAACGGTTGCATGCTCTCTATCCCTTCTGCTGATGCCTGACAAAGGCGTTCCTGCGGCGGGCTCCACGCCCGTCCTCCGCGGTGCTCGACTGAAGCCTTCTAGTCGACAAACTTCCAATCGCGAATATCGACAAAATGTCCGGTAATCGCTGCGGCTGCGGCCATCGTAGGCGAGACCAGATGCGTTCGCCCACCCTTCCCCTGGCGACCTTCAAAATTCCGATTGCTGGTCGAAGCGCAGCGTTCCCCCGGAGCCAACTGGTCCGGGTTCATGCCCAGACACATGCTGCACCCGGCCTCGCGCCAGTCAAAACCCGCCTCCTTGAAAACGCGATCGAGTCCTTCCTGTTCAGCCTGTTGCTTGACCACACCGCTGCCGGGCACGATCATTCCTTGGACCTTGGAATTGACCTTTCGCCCGCGGACGACGGCGGCTGCTTCGCGCAAATCCTCAATCCGGGAATTGGTGCACGATCCGATGAACACCCGGTCGACGGGAATCTCGGTAATCGGGGTCCCCGGTTTAAGCGCCATATACTGCAACGCGTTTTCGGCCGACTTGCGGTCAACCGGGTCGCTGAAGTCCGACGGGCTCGGCACCTTGCCGTCGACCCGCACGACCTGCCCCGGGTTGGTGCCCCACGTCACCTGCGGAGCGATCCGGGCCGCGTCATAAATCTCGACGCGGTCATACGTTGCGCCCGGGTCAGAGGGCAGCTGCCGCCACCGGGCTACCGCCGCCTCAAAATCACGAGGGGCAAATTGCCGTCCACGCAAGTAGGCAAACGTCGTCTCGTCGGGAGCAATCATGCCAGCCCGAGCTCCCGCCTCGATCGACATGTTGCAGATCGTCATCCGGTGCTCCATCGATAACGCCCGAATGGCTTCGCCGGTGTACTCCAGCACATATCCGGTCCCCCCCGCCGTCGAAATCTCTCCAATCAGGTAAAGGATCAGGTCTTTGGAAGTCGTGCCCCGCGGCAGCCGACCGTTGAATCGCAACTCACACGTTTTTGGGCGAGTCTGCAGGAGCGTCTGCGTCGCCAACACATGCTCAACCTCACTGGTTCCGATGCCAAAGGCCAGCGCCCCAAACGCCCCGTGCGTCGCCGTGTGAGAGTCACCGCAGACGATGGTCATTCCCGGTTGGGTCAGCCCCAATTCAGGTCCAATGACATGCACAATCCCCTGATTGATGCTGTCGAGGTCGTACAGCCGAATGCCAAATTCCCGGCAATTGGTTCGCAAGGTTTCAACTTGCTGTCGCGAAATCGGGTCCGCGATCGGCAAACTCCGATTGGTCGTCGGCACGTTATGGTCTTGAGTCGCAACCGTCAGCTCCGGACGACGAACTTTCCGCCCGGCAAGCCGCAAGCCCTCAAACGCCTGAGGACTGGTCACTTCATGCACCAAATGCAAATCGATGTACAGCAGACTCTGGGTCGGTGACGTCTGATGCACCAGGTGCTGTTCCCAAATCTTCTCGAACATGGTTCGCGGGGCAGCAGCATTCATGAAAGGGGGTCTCCAACCAAAGGCCGAACTAGCCACCCCGACTGCCCGG
>Ga0315906_10010217_pt1 | contig 11047 bp, 8 predicted proteins | sample LakEriMetagenome_4_FD_203526 | JGI IMG/M metagenome (GOLD analysis project Ga0315906, IMG submission 203526) | Freshwater fungal communities from buoy surface, Lake Erie, Ohio, United States - Buoy 2 MA122 | ecosystem: Environmental > Aquatic > Freshwater > Lake > Lake biofilm | place: USA: Lake... | reverse complement strand
GCCGTCGCGGAAAGGGGGCGCGGCATGCCTCGCCGAGCGAGTTCCGCAGCCTGCGAGGAAAGCTGGCGCGCAGTGCCAGTCAGTGACCACAGGTTGACATCCGCGCCAGTTTCTGCGCAGGCGAGGACTGTCTGAGCGAACGAGGCATGCCGGCGCCCCAAAGGAGCGACGGCCGCAAACCAAGAGCCACGGACTCAGCGCACCGAACCGCCGGCGCCCCAACGGAGCGACGGTTGCGAACCAACAGCCACGGACGCAGCGCGCCGAACCGCCGGCGCCCACACTCACCAGGGCCGAAGCGGGATCTTCACGCCGCGCTCGTCAGCGCACTGCTGCGCCAGCTCGTAGCCGGCATCGGCATGGCGGAACACGCCCATCATCGGATCGTTCGTGAGCACGCGCTCGAGACGCTTGGCCGCCTCGGGCGAACCATCGGCGACGATGACCTGGCCGGCGTGCTGGCTGTAGCCGATGCCCACGCCGCCGCCGTGGTGGAAGCTCGTCCAGCTCGCGCCGCTCGCGGTGTTGACCGCGAAGTTGAGAATCGCCCAGTCACTGACCGCGTCGGTGCCGTCCTTCATGCCTTCGGTCTCGCGGTTCGGGCTCGCCACGCTGCCGCAGTCGAGATGGTCGCGGCCGATGACGATCGGCGCCTTCACCTCGCCCCTGGCAACCATCTCGTTGAAGCGAAGGCCCGCGCGGTGTCGCTCGCCCAGGCCGAGCCAGCAGATGCGCGCCGGCAGGCCCTGGAACGCCACGCGCTCCTGCGCCATGCGGATCCAGCGCTCGAGGCCCTTGTCGTGCGGGAAGAGCTTGAGCACGGCTTCATCGGTCGCGGCGATGTCTGCAGGATCACCGGAGAGCGCGACCCAGCGGAAGGGCCCGCGGCCCGTGCAGAACTGCGGGCGGATGTACGCCGGCACGAAGCCCGGGAACGCAAACGCATCCTTGAAGCCCATGTCGAAGGCGCGCTGGCGGATGTTGTTGCCGTAGTCGAAGACCTTCGATCCCTTGCGGAGGAATCCAACCATGAGGCGCACGTGCCGCTCCATCGAGGCCATGCTGAGCTCCTGGTAGCGCACCGGATCGCTCTCGCGCAGCGCATCGGCGGCTTCGCGCGTGAGGCCGTCGGGGTAGTAGCCCTCGAGCGGGTCGTGGGCGCTGGTCTGGTCCGTCAGCGTTTCCGGCACGATGCCACGCGCATCGAGCCGAGCCAGCAGATCGACGGCGTTGGCCAGCACGCCCACGCTGATCCCCTTGCCCGCACGCTTGAGCTCGAGCGACCGATCGATCGCGGCATCGAGGTCATCATGCAGCTCATCGAGGTAACGATCGTGGACGCGCTTCTCCAGCCGCTCGCGGCAGGTGTCCGCGATCAGGCAAGTTCCCTCGTTCATCGTGATGGCCAGCGGCTGCGCGCCGCCCATGCCGCCGCAGCCGGCCGTCACGTTCAGCGTGCCCTTGAGCGTGCCGCCGAAGTGCTGGCGGCCGCATTCGGCAAAGGTCTCGTAGGTCCCCTGCAGGATGCCCTGCGTGCCGATGTAGATCCAGCTGCCGGCGGTCATCTGGCCGAACATCATGAGCCCGCGGGCGGCGAGGTCATCGAACTGCTGCTGCGTGGCCCAGTGCGGCACGAGGTTCGAGTTGGCGATGAGCACGCGCGGCGAATCGACCGTGGTGCGCACGATGCCGACGGGCTTGCCGCTCTGGACGAGCAGCGTCTCGTCGGGCGCGAGCGCCTTCAGGCTCGCGATGATCGCATCGAAGGCCTCCCAAGAGCGAGCCGCCTGACCGCGACCGCCGTACACGATGAGATCGCCCGGCCGCTCCGCCACCTCGGGATCGAGGTTGTTCATGAGCATGCGCATGGCCGCCTCGGCGGCCCAGCTCTTGCACGTCAGGGTGTTGCCACGAGGGGCACGGATCACGCGCGCAGCGGTCGACATGATCGAAGTCTAGCCCTGCGCTCCACGCCCGCGAAGCTCACGCCGTGGCACGCGCGAGGCGATCAGCGACGGCATCCCATGCACCACCGGCATGCTCCGGACGCTCGATCACGATGCGCGCGCAGCCCGAGGCATCCGCGCGCCGCAGCGCCCCGTAGAGCAGCGCGGCGTACTGCTCGCCATCGCGCGGCATGGGCACCAGGCGATGCGGCGACGGCACGCTGCGACCCTCGAACGCGATGACGGCGGCGGGTTCCGGCGAGGCATCGAGCGCGCGTTGAAGATCGTGGCCGTCGACGAGGACGGCCGGCCGCTCGGGCGCGTAGTGACGCGCTGCCGTGCCCGGACTCGCGCCTTGGCTCGACGCATGCTCCACGTCGACCCGCCCGAGCAGTTCGCGCAGCCGTTCGACGGTGATCGAACCCGGGCGCCGCACGATGGGCACCGGCGTCGTCAGGTCGATCACCGTGCTCTCGATGCCGAGCGTGCACGGCCCGCCGTCGAGAATCAGCAGCTCGGGCTCGTCGAGGAAATCCTGCGCCACATGCTCCGCCGCCGTCGGGCTGACCTGTCCGCTGCGGTTGGCGCTCGGCGCGCTGACCGGCGCACCGACCGCGTGCAGCAGCGCGCGCGCGAGCGGGTGCCTGGGCGACCGGATCGCGATGGTGTCACGACCGCCGGTCGCAGCAAGCGGAACCGAGTCCGCCTTGAGCAAGATCATCGTGAGCGGGCCTGGCCAGCACGCACTAGCCAGCAAGGACGCCTCACGTGGCCAGTCCGCAACGAGCGGTCGCGCAGAGGCCACATCGAGCACATGCGCGATCAGCGGGTTGTCCGATGGCCGGCGCTTGAGCGCGTAGAGCTTCGCGATCGCCTGCGCATCCATCGTGCGCGCCCCAAGCCCGTAGACGGTCTCGGTCGCGAACGCCACCACGCCGCCACTGCGAAGCTCGCCCGCCGCGTAGTGCACGCTCTCGGTGTCGTAGGGCAGGACGATCGGCATGGCTCAGCGCGGGGCGCCCCAGCTGCCGGCCTCGTCGAAGCTGAATCCCTTGGATTCGAGGATCGTGCCCGAAGCCTGCTGCAGCCGCGCGATCGCCTGGTTGTAGCGGGCCTTCGCGCGAGCGCTCTCAATGTGCGCGTTCGCCAGGGCGTTCTGCCGCTGGAACTTGAGCGCGAGGAACTCGGGCGTCAGGGCGGCGAGCGTCTTCTCAAGGATCAGGAGCGCGCGGAGGTTCTCAGCCTGCGCGAGCCGGGTGATCTGCGCCTGTTCGATGAGCTGGTACGCAGCGCTCACATCACGCAGCGCGCTCTTGACGCCGAACACCGCGTTCTCGACGGCCTGCTGGTAGCCGGTGACGGCGCGGCTTCGCTGGAGCCGCGCAATGCGCCAGGCATCCTCGGCCGGCCGATTGCCGATGGGCTGCGAGAACTGCAGCGCCGCGAGGTACGAGACGAAGTCCGCATCGACGATGTCCTCGCTCGCCCCGCCAACATCGCCATCGAGGCCATTCAGACCCACCGCCAAGTTGAGGTCGAGTTGCGGGAGCAGTCCGTTGTTGGCGACGGTCGTGTTGATGTCGGCCTGGTCGATCGTGAGCAGCGCAAGCTTCACCGACGGATTGCGCTCGACCGACGTGATCACGCTCTCGCGGAAGCTGAAGTCGATCGGCGAGGTCGGCGGCTCGTCGGTCGTGGCCACGACCAGTTCGGTGCCGACCGGGAACTGGGCATCGTTCATCAGCAGCTTGAGCCGGTCGCTCGCCGTGCGCGCCGCATTGCGCGCATTGATCAGCGTGGACTTGCGCTGCTCGACCGTGGCGACCGCATCCGAGTAGTCGGCGACGGTGGCGTCGAGTTTCTGCCGCTTTTCCAGCACATCCCGCACTTCGGTGCCGACCTGCACGAGCCACTCGGCGGCCACCACTTCCTGGCGGCGCACGTGGAGTTCCCAGTACTGGTCCTCCACCGACAGCAGAAGGTCCTGCATCGATCGACGGAGTTCCTCGGCGGCCGCACGGTCACGCACCTGGGCGATCCGCACTTGCGCGAGCGCCACGTCCTCGCCGGCGCCGGCAAGCAGCGGTTGGTCAAGGGTCAGGTCGAGCGAGGTCTCGTAGGCGGGGTTGGGCACATAGGTCACGCCGTTGAGGTTTTCCGACTGCGTCACCCCAACATCAAGGCCGACTCGACCACCGGTCTCGAGCTGCTTGCGCAGCCCAGCCGTCAGGTTGCCGCCACGATTCTCAACGGATACAAAGTTGGACGGCGGCAGACCGGGTAGCTGGATCGCGGGCTGGGGATCCTCAGTGCCTTGGTAGCCGCCACCCGCGACGAGCACCGCATCGAAGGCCGCTTCGGCCTGATCGATCTCCGTCGTGCGGATCGCGCGGTCGATGCGCGCGCCCTGCACCGGCAAACTGTTGCGAAGGGCTGTGGTGAGCGCATCCTTCAGGGAAAGACCGACTTGCGGCTGCTCGGTGCCCGAGAGCCCAGGGCCCAGGTCGAGCTTCATGCCCGCGCCCGCGGCCGCCGGCCCGAACGCCTCAAGCTCCGGCGCACGCGCGGTCAGGTTGGCGGGCGCCGTGGCGGGCACGCGCGTGACCGGCTTGGCCGGGTCGGCAGGCTGGGACGCATCGATCTGCCGCTTGAGCGCACCGTCGACCGCCTGGCGCCACTCGGCCTCGTCATCATGGGTGCCGAGCGGAGACTCGCACGCGGCCACGACGAGCGCCAACGGGGCGAGGGCAAAAAATCGCGGAATCCGGGGCATTCGCGGGATGGTAGCAAGCGAATTTCAGTATTATCCGCCCCATGAAGGAATGGACTCCTTTGATCGTCGCGATGGCATGCGTAGCTTCGGCCTCTGCGCAAGACGCCACCCAAGCGCTCTACCAAGGCCGCATCACCTCCAACAACGTCAACGTGCGGACCGGTCCGGTCATCGGTGACTCGTACCCCTTCGGCAAGCTCCAGTCGGGAGATGTCGTCGAGGTCATCGAGGAGTCGAACGGCTGGGTTCGTGTTCGCACGAGTGGCGGCGCGTTCGCCGGCATGCACGCGTTCGTGTCGGGCGGCACGCTCTCGGCCGACGGCACCACGCTGTCCCTGACTGCCGAGACGCCGCTGCGCGCACCGAACTCGAGCGCTCAGGGCGCAGCACGCAACTCCTACCAGTCGATCGCCACACTGCCCGCGGGCACCACGCTCAACGTGGTCGAGACGCTCGAAGTCGATGGCCTGCCGGTCTACAAGGTGCGCATGCCCGGCACCGCGAACGGCTGGGTGAACGCCAACTACGTGCGCAAGGCTGCGCCGGTTGAAGTGCAAGCGGCGGCCGATGCCGTGAAGGCCGCGCCCGCGCCCGCGGTCGCCACCACGCAGTCGCCTGCGCCCGTGACCACTGCAGCGACGCCTGAACTCGATGCCAGCGGCCCGGCCGCTGCCGCGCCGACCGCGGAGGTCGTCGTGGTCGAGGAGGTCGTGGTGGTCGAGCCACCCAAGCCCACTGCGCTTGATCTCTTCCGTGAACGCCGCGCCAAGCTCGCCGATCTCGAATCGACCTGGAAGCGCGTGCGCGAACAGCCCGACCGTTCCGAGGAACTCGAAGCGATCCGTGGCCAGTACATGACCTTCCTCGACAACGCCGGATCGGATGCTGGCGCCAAGTCGACCGTGAACTGGCGCCTCCAGCAGATCGATCTGCTCATGAAGATCCAACAGGAGAATGCCAACGTCGCCGCGACCATCAATGCGCTCGACGCCAACGCCGACGCTCTCGCGGTCATCGCCAAGGCCGTCGAGTCGCGCGCCGACTTCGACGCGTTCGGCTACCTGAATCAGTCGGTCGTGTACGACGGTTCATCGCTGCCCGAGCTCTACGTGCTCGCGGATCCGACGACCGGTCAGGCGATTGCCTATGTGGTGCCCGATGACTGCTTCGAGTACGACCCCATGCTCGGCACGCTGGTGGGCGTGAAGGGCGACACGACGTACGACCCGACCCTGCGGGTGAAACTCATCCGCCCACGCACGATGGAGTCGCTGCCGGTTGCTCGCACGCCGGCCACCCCAGCCACCGACGGCATGCCGGTCTCGACCGGCTCGTCCGAATGAACGACTGAGCCCCTCAAAGGCCGTCACCTTTCGAACGCCCCGCCTCGCGCGGGGCGTTCTTTCGTTGGGGTACCACGCTGTTTCCACATCAGCCCACCCACGGTAGGATTCCGCTCCCCCGCACGGGGCGTTAGCTCAATTGGCAGAGCGCTGCCTTTGCAAGGCAGAGGTTACCGGTTCGACTCCGGTACGCTCCATTTTCGGCAGCCGTCCCAGCGGCTGCCTTTTTCTTTCGAGCAATTCGGCAGCCGTCCCAGCGGCAACGCGCGTCACGCACCGCCCAGGCGAAGGACCGCCATGGCAGCACTCGCCGCGAGCTCGATGCGGAGGATCGCCGCACCGAGTCCCACGCGCACGGCGCCCGCAGCCTCGCATGCTGCGACCTCTCGATCGGAGAAGCCGCCTTCCGGCCCGATGAGCAACGTCACGGCATCGAGCCCACGCGCCGCTTCGCAGAGCGGCGTGCCGCCCGGGTGCAGGATCAAGGCGCGCCCCTGAGCAGCACGCACCGCCACCTCGGGCGGAACCTCCGTGCCGATCGCGCACGACCAGGGCTGGCGCGATTGCTTGCAGGCCTCGAGCGCGATGCGGTCGAGGCGCGCCGCCAGATTCGCCGACATCCGCTGCACGCTGCGCTCGCAAGCCAGCGGCGTGATCGACGCCGGCTCGAACGGCATGCACGACTCGATCAACGTGGCGCTGCGATCACCTTTGGGGATCGCGACGGCCAAATGCACGGCCGGACGTGCCCGCGGCGCCGCAGTCGCCGCGCCGACCTCGATCGCGAGCGCGCCATCATGCCGGCGCTGATCCGTGACGACACCCGTGCCCACATGGCCGGCACCATCGAAGAGCGTGACCGCGTCCCCGGGCCCGAGCCGTCGTGCACCCAACGCGTGCTTCGCCTCGTCCTTCGGGATCCAGACGATGCCGGCTTCGGCGAGCGAGGGAACATGGAACCACGCAGCGCTCATGGTTTGGGCATCAGGTGCGGCCGATCATAGATGTCGTAGCGCACGAGCCGGCTCTCGATCACGTGGTGCGGCTCGCCGCCGAGCGCGGGCGCTTCGTGCGGCCGCTTCACGATGATGCGTGGTACCGATGTGGCCAGCGCCGCTGCAAGCAGGTCGGCGGCATCGGGGTCCTCACCCACCGCTTCCTTGACCAAGCGAATGTCGCGCGGCGCGAGCGCCGACTTCGCCTTCGGCGGGAACATCGGATCGACCAGGATCGACCACGCGCCCAACGCTGCCTCGGCCAAGGCGCCTCGCGCATCGGCATGCACCAGCGTGACGCGTGCAGCAACGTGCGCCAGCGTCGGCGTTGCTCGTGCGCGCGTGAGTGCATCGGCCAGGATCGCGTGGATCGAAGGGTTCCGCTCGAGCGCCACGACGGTGCGACCGGATGCGGCGAGGATCCACGCATCACCGCCGAGGCCAGCGGTGGCATCGACGACAGGCCCCACGCCCTTGCCCACGGCGCGCACGAGCGGGTGGCCGCCGAGCGAACGGACATCGATGGCCCCGAGATCGATCGACACGCCCGATCCGGGCACCTCGGCATCGCCGCGCATGGCGAGGCGGCCGTCCACGGTCTCAAGGGTCACGCCCATGCCGGGATTGTGCGACAAATCGCCTGAGCGCGCACCCGTACACTCCTTCGATGCCGACCGCTCCTGTGTACGACAGCCTCCTCGACATGGTGGGCAACACGCCCATGCTCCGCCTGCACCACCTCGACACGGGCTGCTGCGAGCTCTACGTGAAGCTCGAGAACCTCAACCCGGGCCAGTCGATCAAGGACCGCATCGCGGTCGAGATGGTCGCGGCGGCCGAACGGTCCGGTGCCCTGAAGCCAGGCGGCACGATCGTTGAGGCCACCGCCGGCAACACGGGCATTGCGCTCGCGCTCATCGCGGCACTCAAGGGCTACCGCCTCGTCGTGGTCATGCCCGACAAGATGAGCGAGGAGAAGGTCAGCCACCTGCGCGCGATGGGCGCCGAGGTGCGCATGACCCGCTCCGACGTGGCCAAGGGGCACCCCGACTACTACCAAGACGTGGCCGAGCGGCTCTCGAAGGAGCTGCCCAACTCGATCTACGTGAACCAGTTCGCCAACCCAGCGAACCCCATCGCCCACGAACGCACGACCGGCCCCGAGATCTGGGAGCAGATGGGTGGACGCATCGACGCGTTCGTGGCGGGCGTGGGCTCGGGCGGCACCGTCAGCGGCGTGGGTCGCTTCCTGAAGTCCAAGGATCCCAAGGTGCAGATCATCCTGGCCGACCCGGCCGGATCGATCCTCGCTCCGCTGGTCAACGAGGGCCGGAAGGTCGAGCCCGGCTCGTGGCTCGTCGAGGGCATCGGTGAGGACTTCGTGCCGTCGATCCTCGACCTGTCGCTGGTGACCAAGGCGTACACCGTGACCGACGCCGAGGCCTTCGAGACCGTGCGCCAGCTCTTGGTGAAGGAAGGCGTGCTGGCCGGCTCGAGCGTGGGCGTGCTGCTGCATGCTGCGTTGCGCTACTGCCGCGAGCAGAAGGAACCCAAGCGCGTGGTCACGCTCATCTGCGACTCGGGAGCCAAGTACCTGAGCAAGATGTACAACGATTTCTGGATGGTCGACCAGGGCATGCTCCAGCGCGAGCGCACGGGCGACCTGCGCGACCTCATCGCGCGCCGCCACGAACGCAAGGAAGACTTCACGCTCGCGCCAGCGCTGCCGCTCGCGCAGGCCGTCAAGCGCATGCGCATGTACTCGGTGAGCCAGATGGCCGTGCTCGATGAGCGCGATCGCGTGCTCGGCATCATCGACGAGAGCGATGTCCTGCTCGCGCTCTATCGCGACCGCGGGGCGCTGCAGCGGCCCGTGAGCGAGTTCATGACCAGCAACCTCGAGACGGTGCCGCCGACCGCGCGGCCCGAGGACCTCATCCCGATCTTCCGCGCGGACCGCGTGGCCATCGTCGTCGACGGCGATCGCTACTGCGGCCTCATCACGCGCATCGACCTCATCAACTGGCTGCGCCAGCAGACCGCCTGACCCTGGAACATCCCATGGCCCACGACACCTCGCGTCTTCACCTCGACACCCGCTGCATCCACGGCGGCCAGCACCCCGACCCGGCCACCGGCGCGGTCATGCCGCCGATCGCCACCAGCAGCACGTTCATCCAGGATTCGCCCGGCGTGCACAAGGGCTTCGAGTACTCGCGCAGCCACAACGCCACGCGCTTCGCGTTCGAGCGCTGCCTCGGCAGCCTCGAGTCGAGCGGCCTTGCCGAGGAGCAGGATCGCACCTGCGGCGGCTTCGCATTCGCGAGCGGTCTGGCTGCGATCGGCACGGCGCTCGAGCTCCTCGATGCCGGCGACTGCATCGTCTGCATGGACGACGTGTACGGCGGCACGAACCGACTGCTCAACCGGGTCCGCGCGCGCAGCCAAGGGCTGAAGGTCGTGCACGTCGACATGACCGACGCCGCCAAGCTGGAGGCCGCGGTCAAGGCCAACGCGCCGCGCATGCTCTGGGTCGAGACCCCGACCAACCCCACGCTGAAGCTCGTCGACCTGGCCGCCGTGGCCGCGATCGGCAAGGCTGCCGGCGCGATCACCGTCTGCGACAACACCTTCGCCACTCCCATGCTCACCCGCCCGCTCGAACTGGGCTGCGACATGGTGATGCACTCGACCACCAAGTACATCGGCGGCCACAGCGACACCGTGGGCGGTGCGCTCGTGACGGGCCGGCCGGACCTTGCCGAGAAGCTGCGCTTCATGCAGAACGCGATCGGCAGCGTCATGGGCCCGTTCGATGCCTACCTGGGCCTGCGCGGCGTGAAGACGCTGGCCGTGCGCATGCAGCGCCACTGCGAGAGCGCGATGCGCGTGGCGCAGTGGCTCGAGCGCCACCCCAAGGTCGAGCGCGTCGTCTACCCCGGTCTGGCCAGCCACCCGCAGCACGCGCTCGCCGCGCGCCAGATGCGCCTGCATGGGCAGCCGGCCTTCGGCGGGATGATCACGATCTTCCTCAAGGGCGGGCTCCGCGAGAGCCGCGCGTTCCTCGAGCACGTGCACCTCTTCGCGCTCGCCGAGAGCCTCGGCGGCGTCGAGAGCCTGATCGAGCACCCCGCGATCATGACGCACGCCAGCGTGCCCGAGGCGATGCGCCGCGAGCTCGGCATCAGCGATTCGCTGGTGCGCCTGAGCGTGGGCATCGAGCATGCTGATGACCTGATGGCGGATCTCGACGCGGCGCTGAAGCACTGCTGATCGTCCCTCCGCAGCGCAGCCGACGCGAACGGGTCCTCACGCGTCACTTGGTCGCCGACCAGCGTCCGGCGCGCCACCACCATGTGGCGTCGTCGATGCCGAAGGCGCCTGCAGGATCGCGCGCATCGACTTCGGGGATCGGTGACGCAAACCCACACCGCAGCTCATCGAGCGCACGGGGTGCGCGCGCCAGCAGCGCAGCCTCGACCGCCATCAACTGATCGGCCTGACGCGGCGACAACTGCGGAGGCGCCGAGGCCGAAAGCCCGGTGCAGGCACGGATGAAGCCCTCGCCGCCGCCGGGAAGGAGCGCACCCCACTCGCGAGCGAGCGCCACGCAGGATGCATCTCGTCCGAGCCGCTGCGCCTGCAGCGATCGACCGGCGCGGTAGTGCGAGATCAGCTCGGCAAAGCGCAGGCGATCGGCGTCGGGCGCCACCCGCGCACCACCCATGACGCGCGTTGGCGCCAGCATGCGCGCCAAGGCATGCCATGCGGCCCATGCACCGTCATCGCGTGATGGATCCTCGAGCGAGGCCATGCCCAGCGCGGCACTTGCCGCCAGGCCCGGCTCGTTGCGTGATGCGGCCAACGCACCGCAGCGGCGATAGAGCTGTCGAGCCAGGTCGAGCTCGCCATCGCGGGCCGCGTCCTCCCCGGCTTCGAGGTAGGCCAACGGCGTTGCGGGATCGAGCCCCGCGAGCCGCTCCGACAGGG
>Ga0315906_10010215_pt1 | contig 11048 bp, 10 predicted proteins | sample LakEriMetagenome_4_FD_203526 | JGI IMG/M metagenome (GOLD analysis project Ga0315906, IMG submission 203526) | Freshwater fungal communities from buoy surface, Lake Erie, Ohio, United States - Buoy 2 MA122 | ecosystem: Environmental > Aquatic > Freshwater > Lake > Lake biofilm | place: USA... | reverse complement strand
CCCGGTTTGACGGTCTTGTACGTTCATCCCGAGAGGCGCACGGGTTTGAATGCTTCATGGGCGACGCGGTTTGAAAGCGTCACGGATCTTGGGGTTCGTGACGTTGAAGTTCGAGGGCGTGTCTTTCATCGGCTCCACCTGTACGCGTGCCGGAACCAACGGTGAACCCATCGCCGGATCCATCCCGTCTTGTGGTCCAATTCTGGCCCGTGGCCGACTATGATTTGCAGTCGACCTTGGAATGCGGTCAGGCGTTCCGCTGGATTCGTTCTGGGGCAGGGTGGGAGTCGGTGATCGGAGACCGATGGGCTCGGGTGGAGGCTGCACCTGGCGGTTTGACGGTGTCTTGGATGGAAGGGGCGACGGAGGCTCCCTGGCTGCGGCATCATCTGGCGGCCGGCGAAGTGCTGGAACCGATCCTGGCTTCCTTCCCGGACGACGCCCCGCTGCGTTCGGCCGTGGCCCGGTGTCGTGGGCTTCGGTTGCTGCGTCAGGAACCGTGGGAATGCCTGGCGAGCTTCATTTGTTCATCCACCAAGCAAATCGTCCAAATCCGGCAAATCGTGGCGCTCTTGAGTGAGCGTTGGGGTCATGAGGTGGCGGTGCCGTCCGGTGCCGTTTTGAATCGGGCGTTTCCGACGGCGGCCACGATTGCCTCAGCCGGCGAAAGAGCGCTGCGGGATTGCAAATTGGGGTTCCGTGCTCCGTACGTTTTGGATGCGGCTCGTCGGGTAGTGGAGGGGCGATTGGATTTGGAGGCGCTGGCGCGTCTGGAAACTCCGGCCGTCCGCGAGGCGTTGATGGAAATCCACGGCGTGGGCCGCAAAATCGCCGACTGCGTGCTGCTGTTTGCCTATGGCCGACAAGATGCCTTTCCCATCGATGTCTGGGTCCGGCGGGCGTTGAGCCAATTGTATTTCCCCCGTGCCCGTCGGGTGACGGCGGCCCGTTTGGAATCCTTCAGCGAGAGCTATTTCGGTCCGTATTCGGGCTACGCCCAGCAATACCTCTTCCACTACATCCGCCTCGAAGCCGGTCGGTAGAATTGTCCTTCCGGTTGCCCGAGGTGCGAGGTGCGAGGTTTATGTAGGGGAGGTTTTTAAAAAAACTTCACTGGCCCATCGCAGAACGCTGGCCTTCACGTGGCGTCTGAGACCCAGCAACCGACCCCATGAAACCGCCACACCCTCTGCCGTGTGCCCTCACGCGGCGTTCGCCGATACGCTGGGTCAGGAGACCCGGTCTGTAGGGTGACGGTTAAAACCCAACGCCCCTCGCGTTCAATCGCCATCACCAAGGTGCGAGATCTGGTCGACGATCAGGCGATGGCGGACGACAGCGTGTTTCCAAGCCTGCTTCTCACTGGAGAAACCTCGTCGGGGGGGGCAGTCTACGCAGACGATGTTGGATGCGCTCGTTGAGGAGTTCCTGATCCATCTGAGCCATGAGCGGGGATTGGCCGCGCACACGGCCCGGACTTATCAGGCGCTCCTCAAGCGATTCACCGAATGGGCGACGGCCGCAGGGATCACCACCTGGCGCGGCGTGAATGCCGACGAGTTGGTGCGGTACATGGAGCATGAACGTGGCCGAGCCCTGGAAGAACCCAAAGCCTCGGCCCAATCGCGGCTCAGCCCCTCCAGCCTGTATTTGCAAATCGCCGCCTTGAGGTCATTTTTCCGGTTTGCCGAAGAAGAGGGGCATGTGTCCGCTAATCCGGCCGAGAACTTGTCGCTGCCGCGCCGTGGCCGTCGGGTGCCCAAGGCGTTGAGCGAGCCGGAGATTCGGCGGTTGTTGGAACCGCCGCTGGAAGCCACCCCGCAAGCGCGTTGCACCCACGCCATTCTCGAAATTGCCTATGCCAGCGGTCTGCGCTTGGCGGAAATTCGCAACCTGCGTCTGGAGCAACTCCACCTGGAGGCGGGCTTCGTGATGGTGATCGGTAAAGGCAACAAAGAGCGGGTAGTGCCCGTCGGGGCTGCGGCAGTGAGGGCTTTGCAGCGGTATCTGGCGGTTCGGCATACCTTGGTCCGGCCGAAAAGTCCGGGCGTGGTGTTTCTCACGCAGCGGGGATCCGCCTTCGCCCACGTGACGCTCTGGAAGCGCATCACCCAGGCGGTTCTGCGGGCCGGGATCGAACGGCACGTCACACCCCACATGCTGCGCCACAGTTTCGCCACGCACCTGCTGGCGCATGGTGCGGACCTTCGGGTGATCCAAGAGCTCCTGGGCCATGCCAGCGTCGCCACCACAGAGATCTACACCCACGTGGCCCCCGAGCACCTGAAGACGGTCCACCGGCGGCATCATCCGAGGGCCTAATTCGAGGGCCTTAAAAAAAGGCGACCCGGAGCCGGAATTCCGGCAGGGTCGCCTTGAAAAATCTTCCCGAATCAATCTCCGGGAAACGGGGGCTGATTACAGGCCCTTGCTGATTACCAGCTTGACCAGGTCACCAACCCGGTTGCTGTAACCCCATTCGTTGTCGTACCAGCTCACCAGTTTGAAGAAGCGGCTGTTCAGTTCGATGCCCGAGCTGTGGTCGAAAATGGAGCTGTTGTTGTCGTGGATGAAGTCGCTGGAGACCACTTCGTCGGACGTCCAGTTCAGGATGCCCTTGAGGTAGGTCTCGCTGGCGCGCTTCATGGCCGCGGAGATCTCGGCGTAGCTGGTCTCCTTCACGGTCTTCACCGTGAGGTCGACCACGGACACGGTCGGCACCGGCACGCGGAAGGCCATACCGGTCAGCTTGCCCTTCACCTCGGGGCAAACCAGCGCGACGGCGCGGGCGGCACCGGTGGTGCTGGGGATGACGTTCTGAGCTGCCGTGCGGCCACCCTTCCAGTCCTTCTTGCTCGGGCCGTCCACCGTCTTCTGGGTGGCGGTGTAAGCGTGCACCGTAGTCATCAAGCCTTCGTCGATGCCGAAGCCCTCGCGCAGGAGGACGTGGACGACTGGGGCCAAGCAGTTGGTGGTGCAGCTGGCGTTGGAGATGATGTGGTGGTTGGCGCCGTCGTACTTCTCATGGTTCACGCCCATGACGACGGTGATGTCTTCACCCTTCGCCGGAGCGGAGATGATGACCTTCTTGGCACCGGCCACGAGGTGGCCCTTGGCCTTGTCGGCCTCGGTGAACAGGCCGGTGGACTCGATGACGATGTCCACGCCGAGCGCCTTCCAGGGGAGTTCAGCCGGGGTCTTGGCGGAAACGACGCGGATCTCGGCGCCATTCACGATCAGGACGTCGTCTTCGGCCTTGTCCGGGGAGGACTTGGTGGAGCTGACGGTGCCGGCGAAGCGGCCCTGAGTGGAGTCGTACTTGAGCAGGTACGCCAAGTTGTCTGCGGGGACGATGTCACCCACCGCGACGACGTTGATGTCCTTACCCACCAGTCCCTGCTCGACGAGAGCGCGGAAGACCAGACGGCCGATACGGCCGAAACCATTGATCGCTACATTGACTGCCATAATGTTCGTTTTCGTTAACCAGTTTGCCTTACCAAAGCCGGAAAGGCTATCTGGGGTGCCCCACAGGTCAACCGGGATTTCACACCCCCGATGCCACGATTTTGCGACCGATGGGTGCGGTCCTTTTTATTGGGTTCGGCGGTCATTGACCGCACCGCCTCGGGAGGTTTGACCCAGACCCTGCAGTCGGGTCGTACCGTCTCAGCGTCGACTGGCCGCCTCGACCACCTCTGAGAGCTTCACCTCGGCCCCGTTGCGGCGCTTGCTCTCATCGGCGGCTTCCATGAAGGCAAAGAGTTCCAAGGTCTCGTCGATCGGTACCGGAGAAACCTGGGTCTGGAAGAACTTCACCACCTCGGCCACCAACGGTGCATAGCCGTCGAACCCTCCGACATCGGCCGTGCCGAGGCTTCCCTGGGCCTTGCCCTGATAGCCCTCGACCTCTCGGAAGGTGCCCGTGCGGCCGCCCTTCCAGGTTCCAATGACCTCGATCTTGCCGTCGGCGGTCTTGCCACGGCGGACGGATTCGCAGCCGGTGCCCATGACGGTGAAGAGTGATTCGCACCCGTGGACTCCGTACCAGAAGAGGTCGGGGTGGGTCTTCTCGAGGCTGGCCGGACTGCCACACCAGGCATTGGTTACGGTGCCGATGGACCCCTTGCGGACGGCTTGACTGGTCTTGGCGAAGCGCAACGACGAGGAACTAAAGAACGGCGTCTTGGACTCGGAGGCCAATCGCGCCAGCGTGTGGACATCGCGCAGGGTTCCGGCCATGGGTTTGTCAATGTAGAGCGGCTTGCGAGCGGCGAACACCGGCATCGCCTGGATGACATGCGGTCGACCATCGACGCTGAGGAGCATCACCGCGTCGACCTGGGAACACAGTTCCTGAATGGTGTCCACGATCTTGACCCCATGTTTCTCCCGCAAGGTGGTGGTGTAGCCTTCCACCCGGGTGATGCTGGATTCGATGTCAGGGCTGCCTCCCTTGAACGCCGCCACCACCTTGGCCCCGGCCACATGCCCCTTGGAGGTGGGATCGTTCAGGATCTCGGTGAAGGCGGTGGCGTGTGAGGTGTCCAGTCCGATTAGTCCGATCTTCAGGTCGGCGGCGTGAAGCAGGGAATTCATGGCTAGGAGCAAGGTCGCAGCGGCGAAAACCTGTGGGAATCTCATGAACGATTTGTTAGCCGTTTTTCTCGGGCTGGGGAAGAAGGGGTTTGTGCGACAGTTTCCTCCCGAATCCAGAAAGCTGCAGGAACCGTCGGATTGGTCCCACAGGACCAATCCGTTGCGCTGGAGATTGAGCCGGGTGTGGCCTTGGATGAACTCCGCTTCCGTGAGTTGCAGGTAGGAGGCGATGCGCGTGACATCGGCCTCGGTCAAACGGACCTGGCCGGGCCAGCGGCAGCAAGCGGTGCATCGATCACAGTCCCAGAAGATCGGCATCGTCAGTCGGTGATTCCCGGAATGACACGGTGCGGCGGTGCTTTCACGAAGGAGGCTTCCCGAAGATAGACCGGGGCCAATGTCTCCGGCGGCACTGGGTCGATGTCCGCACCCAATAGGGCCACATTGCTCGCCTGCGGAAAGGCCTCGAGCGCGTCGGCCCGGGCGGTGAGTTCGCTGGAAGCGGAGGGCAGACCGCGGATCCAAGTGCCGATGTCCGGACCAAAGACCGGTTGCCCGTCGGTGATTCGCTTCAGCAGCAAGTCGGCGGACTCCAGATGGAGTGAATCTGCCCAGCTCTGTCCATTCCATTTCCGGACGGCAAATTCTTGGCGCTGGGCGTTGACGCAGAGGACCCGGGGGGCGGCCATCGCCGGACGCTGTGTCTGGCGCAGCAAGGCCTCGAACGTGTCCACGGCCACCACGGGGATTCCCGAGGCCAGGTGCCATCCTTGGGCAGTTGCGATGGCCAAGCGGATGCCCGTGTAGCTGCCAGGCCCGATGCTGATGGCCAGTCGCTCGATGGAGGCCCGAGCCACCTGAGCCTCGGCGAGGGCCTGTTCGATCATGTGGAAGACCGGTGTGGTTCGGCCACGGTCATGGACCACCTGACTGAGCACCCGCTGGCTCCCGTCGCTGATGGCCACCGAGCGGCGGTCGCTGGTGAACTCAAAGGCCAGGCAGATCATGGGTGATTTCACGAGTCGATTCATCGACCCAGCGCAAAGAGATGCGGTGGAGCGACGGCAGGAAAGGGGCCAGGCTTTCGATGCGCGAAAACCACTCGATGATGGACACTGCGTCGGTGGGGTTCAGGCAGGTGTCGAGCCCGGCGGAATGCAAATCGTCGGCCGATCCGAGTCGGTAGAGGTCGAGGTGGTGGATCGGCAAGCGTCCTCCGCGGTATTCGTGGAGGAGCGCGAAGGTCGGAGAATGCGCGCGGGACCCGCACCCCAGGCCCCGGACGAAACCACGCACAAAGGCCGTCTTGCCGGCACCCAGGTCCCCGTCGAGGCCAACGACCCAGCCGGCCTGGGCCGCCTGCCCCACCTGTTCACCCAGAGCCTCGGTTTGCTCCGGAGATGTGGTGCGCACGGTGGGCATCAGTCGAAGTGTTGGAAACCGTGACCCAGAGGAGTGAGCCCACGCTCTTCGCGGAGAAACAGTCCGGGCCGGTCGTTGAGTCGGCCGACGCAGGTCAGTCGGGTTTCCGGGAAACGCGCCTTCCAGCCGTCCAGAAGCCGAACGGCATCCGCGGATGCCACGGTGAGGACGAGTTCGAAATCCTCGCCATCGGTCAGGGCCGCCACCACTGCGGGTTTGGCGGTGTCGCTGGCGCGAGCTCGGAGCCGGGCCGCCTGCCGAATGGGCAGGGCTGGTGCCAGGAGTTCGCCCCCGGGGACTCGGCTGGCTTGGAGGATGTGTTGAAGGTCGCCGGCGAGCCCATCGCTGAGGTCCATCATGGCATGGATGTCGAAGTGCTCAGCCAGCCAGCGCGCTTCGCTCAGGCGGGGTTCGAAGTCGAGGTGGTGGCCCTCGATAGAACCACCCAATTCACCGGTAACAAACACCGCGTCGCCGACTTTGGCACCCGACCGAAGGACGGCTCGTCCGGCCGGCACCGTGCCGAGGAGGGCCACGTTGAGAAACATCGCGCCGGGGCTCCGGGTGGTTTCTCCGCCAACGATTGCAATGCCCTGCTGACTGGCGAACTGGGTCAGACCGCGGTAGATGGATTCGACCCGCTCCGGTGAGAATCCGGCCGGAAGGCCCAGAGTGATGACCGCCGAAGTGGGGGTGCCTGCCATGGCGGCGATGTCGCTCACAGCGCGTGCGAGCGCCTTGCGGCCGACTTTCTCTCCCGGAGTCTCCGCTGTGAAATGCACTCCCTCCACCACGGCGTCGGTCTTGAAAAGCAGTTGTTGGCCCGCCGCGGGGGGCAACAGCACTGCGCAATCGTCGCCCACCCCCACCACCACGGAATCATTGCGAGGCAGTAGAGGCTTGAGTCGGTCGATTAGTTCAAATTCGTTCATGCGTCCGGATTCGGCGGGAGCCGGGGCGGGAGTCAGGGAAATTTCCTCGGGATCAGTCGAGGTTTTCGACCCGCAGCACCACGGGAGTCGATTTCACCACCGGCAGCTTGCCGATCGTCGCCAGAGCCTTGCGGACCGACAGGTTGCTGGCCGCATCGAGCATCAGAATGACGGGGACGGTTTCTCCGATATGCCCCTCGGGCTGGATGATGGAGGAAATGCCAATCTTGGCCCGTGCCAACACGGTGGCGATCCTCGCAAAAACACCCGGACGGTCGGACACATCGAGCCGCACGTAGAACCGCGAGGCGATGGAGTCCAGCGGGGCCACGTGACCCTGGCCATTGTGGGTGACAAACGGGGGCACCCGATGGTGGTTTCCGGCGCGCAAGTCGAGGGCGGCATCGGCAAGGTCTCCGAGCACGGAACTGGCGGTGGGGTCTTGTCCGGCGCCGCGGCCGTAGAACAGGGTGTCTCCCACGGTATCACCGCGGACGGCGACGGCATTGAATGCGTGGTTCACCGAGGCCAGCACGTGCGTGTTGGGAACCAAAGCCGGGTAGACCGACACCTGGATGCCGGAGTCTTGTCCTCCGGCGGTGGCTGGTTTCTTTCCCTTCTTGGTCCGCTGGGCCCGAAGCGGCGGGACCACGGGTTGAATAATCCCCAGCAACTTGATGGTGTAGCCCAGTTGCGCGGCGAACTGGATGTCCAGCTTGGAAATATGGCGGATGCCCTCGGTGTGGATGGTCTCGGGCCGGACCCAGAATCCGTGCGCCAATGAGGCCAGGATCCCGATCTTGTGGGCGGCGTCGTGGCCGTCGATATCCAGGGAGGGCTCGGCCTCCGCATAGCCCAGACGCTGGGCGTCGGCGAGGACCTCCGAGAACTCGGCACCCTCCAGCTTCATCCGAGTCAGGATGTAGTTGCAGGTGCCATTGACGATGCCGGCGATGCGGGTGATCCGGTTTCCGGCGAAGGACTCCCGGATCGCCTTGATGATCGGAATACCCCCGGCAACTGCGGCTTCGTAGTAGAGGTTGGTCTGGTGCTTTGCAGCCAGGGCGAAGAGTTCCGGGCCGTGCGCCGAGAGCAGGGCCTTGTTGGCGGTGACCACGGGCTTGCCCAGCTTGAGGGCCGCGCGGACCACTTCGCGGGCCGTCGTCGTACCGCCCATCAATTCCACCACGATCTGGACTTTGGGGTCGTGGACCACCTCGCTCCAATCGCCGGTCAGCACCGACGCAGGCACGGTAAAGCCGCGGGTCCGACGGGGATCCCGCACAGCCATGCGGGTGACGTTTAGGCGGACCCCGAGGCGCGCTGCCATGAGATCGCCGTTGCGTTGCAGCGCCTGCCAGACGCCACCGCCGACGGTGCCACCCCCCACTAGACCCAGATTGACCTGCTCCATCATAGAAGTGCCAACAGTGCCCCCGCCGACCTCTCGGGAACAACGGGGTTTTTTGCGCGGGTTGTCTTCGATCTGCTTTCGACCGGGTCTCTCGGCCATGACTCCGCGACCTGAAATTTGCTGCTGGAGGGGCTTTTTGAACCTCGGGAAAATCAATGGGATCAGAGATTCCCCAGAACGAGGCTCGGTGCGCCCAGTTCGCGGATGGTCTCGGCACCGGCGTAGCCGAAGCCAGGGCCGGTGAGCGTGGAAAGATCCACGCGGCCATCGCGCCGTTGATACAGCCCCGGGTGAACTGTTGCCTCCAAGTCGCTCGCCGCTGGGTAGAACTGCATGGCGTTGGTCTCGACCCCGCGGAGAGTGGGCAGGTGCGCCGCCAAGAGGCAGTGAGGGATCTGCGCCAGGCGTGGATTGGTGAGGTCTTGCACCATCAGTTGCATTCCATGGGCCTGGGCCCAGGCGGCCGAGAGCAGGGCGCCGGTCTGAGTCTTGCAAGTCTTGAGAGCCACGCCGGTCCAGCCGAGTTCGCGCCCGAGGCGCACCAAGCGCCAGTCATGAGCGCTCTCGTCGAGGAACAGCGGCTTGCGACGGCTGACCTCATGCACGGGGATGGGATGCGCTTCGAGGTCGTAGGGGAAGGGTTGCTCGACGTAGGTCAGCGCTTGGAACAGGTCCGGATGGTCGCGTTCGAGTTGGTCGAGGATCCCGCAGACATAGGCCGGATCGCGCACGGTGCAATTGAAGTCGGCCGTCAGGTCGGTGACCCCGAGCGGCAGTCCGATGCGGCCGACGCGGACGAGGCGCTGGTAGTCCCAGTCGGTGTCGTTGCCGCGCAGCTTGATCTTCAGGCAGTGCAGGGCGTCGCGGACGATCCAATCGGCCAGCAGCACGGGATGCTCGTCGTGGGGTTCGGAGCCGGTGAGCTCGGAAGCGTCGATGGGGTCCAGACCGCCAACGAGATGCCAGGCTTCGAGCGAATCGCGCCGCGCCGGGAGCAAGAACTCCGACACCGTTCTCCTCTCGAACGACACGCCCGAGCCGTTCGCGGGCGAGAGGAACTGCTCCAGGGTTTCGGAAAACACCTCGGGCTTCAGGAGTTCGAAGGCGCTCAGCTCAAGCAGTCGGCCGAAGGCGTCGTGGAGGGCGATGTCGAAGGCCGAGTTGCACACCAAGGCCGCCAGGTGGGGCAGGGGTTCCAGTCCTTCGGCGGTGCGCTCGGCGTTGAAGTGCGCCTGCAGGCGAGGGAGCTCCGATTCGTTGAAGGCGTTGCCCAGACGCATCGGGTGACCGCGTTCATCGAAGGCATTCCACGCGTGGGCCAGGCTTTGGCAGAACTCCTGCAGCGCCTGATGCCGTGGCCCGTAGGGCAAGGCTGAAGGCCACACCCATTGGACGCTCAGAGGCGTCTCGCCCCAGCCGGAGGCCGAGCGCCCGTCGGGGTCCTGCACCGTGAGTTTCACCCGGGCGCAGGTGACACTGGTGAGGGCCTCGGTGCCGAACTTCAACGGCACCCGCGTCGTGACCGGCAGGAACCACAGGGCGACGCCGGTGACCCGGCAGGTGGGGGCAGGCATAGGGAGAAGAGGTTCTGGGATGGCTGGCAATGAGGGGTGATGAGTTCGTGGAGACGGGGGCGGAGGCTTGGCGGATTCAGCCCAGGTGTTTTTTCAAGTGGGCAAGGCTGCGGGTGGCGATGGCTTCCGGGCCCTCGTCGAAGAGAAAGACCTCGACGGAGACCCAGCCTTCGTAACCCGTGTTGCGCAGGGCTTGGCCGATGGGCCGGTAGTCGGTGTCGCCGAAGCCCGGACCCTTGAGGTTCTCGTCGTTGGCATGGAAGTACGAGAATCGCCCCTGGAAGGCCTCGATGGTCTCGGCCACAGGCCGGTTTTCGGAGCACATGGCCTTCACGTCGAGCATGATTTGAAAGGCCGGCGACCCCATGGCGTCAGCGAGGCTGCGGGTGTCGGCGGCGGTATTGAGGAAGTTGGTTTCCGATGGCGCGAGGGGCTCGAGACAAATCACCACCCCGCGTTCTTCGGCCGTGCGCGTCGCTGGGCGGAAGGTCTCCAGTGTCCAGGCCCGCGCCTGCTCGGGCGTCACCCCGGGCAGGATGTCCCGGCGCTTGGGCGAGCCGAAGATCATCCGTGTGCCGCCGAGGTCGGCGCAGAAGTCCACCGCATGCTGCAAGTAGTCGGCGGCCCGTTGGCGCGAGGCCGGGTCCGGATGGTTCACGTGCATGCCTTCGGTGAAGGCCAGCACCCAATGAATGCCCGAGACGACGATCCCGGAATCCTCGGCTAGTTGACGGATTTCACGCCGTCGACCGGCGGAAATATCGGTGATTAGCGGCGCCAGCGTGAAGGGTGCGATCTCGACCCCCTGATAGCCGGCCTTCGCGATGAACGGAAACGCCTTCTCCAGGGGCCACTCCTTGAAGATCTCGTTGCAGATGGCCCAGTGCATGCGTTGACCATCGGCGGTGCCAGCCGGGGCATCAATCCAATTGACGGCATGGCATCGAGCCAACGATTCCATTGGGTCGGTCGTGCTGGCTGCGTCGTCTTCCGCAAGAGCTTTGTTGTTCGCTCGATCCGGGTCTTAACTATGGGCCTCGAATCGGCCCGCGCCTCGCTCTCGCCTCGTCTTGCGAAAGAATACGCTGCGCCATCCCTTTCCTCCCA
>Ga0315906_10010213_pt1 | contig 11052 bp, 12 predicted proteins | sample LakEriMetagenome_4_FD_203526 | JGI IMG/M metagenome (GOLD analysis project Ga0315906, IMG submission 203526) | Freshwater fungal communities from buoy surface, Lake Erie, Ohio, United States - Buoy 2 MA122 | ecosystem: Environmental > Aquatic > Freshwater > Lake > Lake biofilm | place: USA... | reverse complement strand
CGAGATGATCTGCCCGCAAAATCTGACCTGGAGCATCAGAGAGCTGCACAGCGAGAAAACCTTTTGCTCCACTGGATTTGGCTTCTATAAACAAGGCTCTACACGCAGCAAACTGAACGCCGCTCGCTCCCGTAGGATCTGGAGCAAACCCAAAACCGCTAGCGTACGGAACTTCAGCTCGATACGGATAAACCCCACCAAACGCTCGAAGATCCATATCAAAAAACTATTTCTGTAAGTCTAGCCTAAACGCCAGGATTGTACTAGCGAATAACTCCATTCAAACGATCGCAGACTAACATAGCGTACCCTGCAATGTCTCTCCAAGAATCATCATAATCAGCGTCACCATTAATAATTCTACCAATTTTGTGCATAATCATCTCTAAAGCTTCCATTTGATCAGCATCTAACTTTTTATTTCTCTTTGCCAGCTCCTCCCAGAAGACTTCTTTTAGCCGTTGAGTCACTTCAGCGTGGCCGCGAAAACTTCCGTACCGACTGCCACGCTCGTCAAGGACGCCAGTCAGATCATTAGGCTGCATTGAACCAGTAGATTGTTCCGTCATGCTTAGCTAGATACTTGCGTAACAGATATGCGTCTGGCCTTTTAAGCACCTGAGTGCAGTTGAGACCATCGAGAATATAGCAGACTTTTACGTACTCTGCACCTCGCGAAAGTTTCACTGTAAGACAAACATATCTTTGTAGTCCATGACTTTAACCCCTTTTCTTCTAAGTTCTGGCGCGTATTTATAGTCGTTATGTTTAATCAAACTTGATGTTTTGAGCGTATACTTTCCATCTTTTTTCACCAAGGGAACGCAGCGACGGTGCTCGTACCCCGCTGGGACACCCTCAAACGCTAAACCCATGGAACTTCTATCAGCAATCGGCCAGTTTCTAATACCGATGCGCTCGTAACTTTTCTGCGGATCATAGCTGTCGGAACGAATGTATTGCATAGCATCGTGTTGATCTAAAATCATCGCTCCGTAATACGGATTTGCAGCTTGTACAAATACACTAATTTCATGATCAACAACTAAAATCTTAGGAACAGTAAACCCTACATCCGCCCAAACATTAGGTGTTTTTTTAACTAAAGAATACTCATAGTGATTATCAAAAGGGACTAACATACCGTCATATTCTTCGTAGCGTACAAACCCAGGCTCAAAACCCAGCTCGTGCAGCCGTGGCTTCCACGCGAGCCAGTAGTTGAAATTCTCTAACGTCAAAGTCATATCATTTTCTTGATAAATGTAATAGTCATGACGCTTATTGAGTATCTCTAGTGCTAGGTCTGTTTTGTGCGCCCAGGTGAGAAACCAACCTTCGTAGCCAGGGCTAGCAACCTTAACCTGTACATCTACATTGTCAAAAATACTGACAGAACGTTCTAAAAACTCTAAGCTGTCTTGAGAGTCGTAATCAATGTAAACACAAATAGTAACTTTAAACGGAAATAAAGTGTATTGAAAAATAGTGTCTAACAAAACATTTAAACGATCTAAAGGACGGTGGGCTGTAATTGCGACCCAGATCTTCCGCATATCAGTACTCGATTGAGAAACTACCACGGCGTTGGAGAAAAGTGATTAGATGCGTGTAAGCATCTAGTAAGTCGTCGTGAGACGTAGCACCCACATTAATCAACTGTTCAAACAGCGCATCAAACTTGCGATATTTGTTAAACACCACCTTCTTGTGTTCAAGAATACCAAGTGTACCTCGGAAACGTGACAGCTTGTCGCCCCGGAACCCTTTAACTTCATGGATATTTAAATTCGTCAACTCACGCTCGTTAATTAAAACTCGTTTGATGTCCGCCGCTAGGGACGCTTGATACGCCACGGATTCAACCACGAGCGTCACCGTGGAGTATGTAGGAGCATAAATGTTGTCTTGCTTAACTAAGATACCCCACTCTAATAACATGTCACACAGTAAATCTATCTTCTCTAAGTTGCCGATACTCCGGCACTGGTGCGCATCGATGATGTAATACATATCCTTGAGCCTGCCGCCCAACACGAAAGCCGTGTAGTCGCTGGTTTCGTTCCTGCTGGCAGACAGGTCAATGCCGACCGCTAGCGAATCAAACTCTGTAACTACCTCACCTTTGACAAGCAACTCAGGCGAAACGATCAAATCAGAAGTCAGTACGGGCTGCTGTTGATACTGGAAGGCAAAGGCCACGGGGTCCAGTTCCTTCTGCTGTTGCAAGTAACTCACAGACCACTGCTCAGGCCAGTAACTGATCGCATTACCATGGTTGTCATAGGTCAAAGCCTCTTGCGTAACCTGCTTCCAGCCTTTAGACTCCACAAAGAGAGTTTTGTGAATATCAAGTGGATGGAAGCGCGTCCCTAGACATATAGAGCGCCCACCTTCAAAAATAATCGGAGAGATCACAGAAGACCAGTTGTTATTCATCTCTTCTCTAATGGTAGGGTTTTTAATGTCGGTGCTAGACTTTATAGGGTCGTCGATTATAACTAGGTGAGCCCTTTTTGACGTAATTGATCCTCTTAATCCTGCAGCTCTTAGAGTGAACTCTTCATCACCTACGCGGGGGATGCCTGCGTAGTCAAAGTCAATAGACCAGCCAACGTCTGACTGCATCCCCGTCTTTAGTTTCACGCGAGGGAATATCTTCTTAAACTCAACCGAGTCAATTATCTGCTTGATAATCCGACTCTTAGGTATAGCCGTATTGATGTTGTACGAAACGTAAATAATCTGTAAGGGTAACTGGGCGCTGGTGTGTCTCCCAATAATCCATGCAGTAAATAAATTCAAGACAGTAGATTTGGCGCTATTTTTGCTAACTACATAATCTTTTATAACAAAACGTTCTTTTGGATTAGCTACACGTATACACATTACAGGGCTTTCCCCACACGGTTTAATGTCTATAATGGATCGGACGATACCTCGATTAGATCTAGAAGATACTGGACCTTTATAAACGGCAGACTTACGTTTGCAAAAAAACGGTTTAATGTCAGCAGGCAATGCAAAACTGCACCTATAAGCTAAGTTTTTACTTACAACTTTTTCTTTGCCTTTAAAGTAATGCGGATAGTATGGTTTGTTAAAATGCGCAACACCACCCAAAGAGCGCACAAGTTCTATAAAGTCTGTAATAAGTTGTAGGCTAGAGCTACTAAACGCCAGCCCTCCGCGACCAGAATCGCTTTCAGACTGGCTGCGCGACATCCGTGTGCCATCTGTATCCATAAGGCCGCGCAGAAGCCACTCGCGCTGTTTTATAGACCCATATAAATACTGTCTAGGGATAGATTTTTCTAACGCTCCTTTACCTCGCATACCCAAGTTCTCTAAGTGCAGAGAAAGTTCTTTTTTAAATCCTCCCCTTCTGCCATCTATAATATTTTTTTTCACACCTTGAGTCGTTTGAAACTGATATGAGTACTTCCGAGACTCATACGACCGCTCTACTAGAACCGTATCTTTAGGCAAAATAGTATTAATAAAATCAACTATATCTGTATCAGTAGTTGTGAGGTTTATAGAAGTTTTATCTGTTAAACCTCCATCCCCTAGAAGAACACCAATTAAATAAGGATGAAGAGGTAAATCAGCTTCTGGGTAATTAATAGGAGCAGTAACCGGAACCTGATACCTACTGTGACCTCTTGTATCCAACCACGGTGTTTCTCCTGGCGACGCTTGACGCACTGTGCGCTGAATTCCGGTCCTCCAGTTACCTTTAATCCCAGTAGTAACAAAATCCTTTATCTCCTGCAAAGTCATTGTACGGTAGGTCCCCTTTGGGTCTGTTCCCATGCGTCTGACATCAAACCGATGCGACGCATCGCAAACCATTGAAGTTCCATCCGAAAACGTCACCTCAAACAACTTTGTAGAACTATAAGACATTACATCTAAAACTTCTGTCGGTTCACCGTCGTCCCCGTAGACCAAATCTCCTATATTTAAATTTTTAAGCGGTTTCCAGCCCAAGGGGGTTGCAACTTCTGTGTCTGGATGCAAAGGCCCTCGTGGACTTAAAATGTCAAGATTAGGTCCTGCAATATCCAGCAGGTACTTATTAGACTCGCCTGTAATTAAGTGCTGGTGCCACTCTAACATGTGCTTAGCGGGTGGTTTATCCAGCACCGTACAGAAGGTCTGGAAGTCATTTGCCGCTTTAGTATAGATGTTATCTACGGTTACTGGAGCGCTTTCCTGCGCACGAACTGCTTTAAATTGCGCCCCACGGCGATAGGCAAAGGACTCCCGGCTAGGCATGTCAATATCCTGACAGTGTTGCTATAGTAGCTCTATCGAGATTCTACAGCCGAATGGCGAAAGTTCTTTGGTATGGAGACGCGTGCTCTAATACCGGCTTCGGGCGAGTGACACACAGCGTATTAGATCACCTACATAAAGATCACGACGTTACAGTAATCGGGATTAACTCAGTCGGGGATCCGCACGAGTATCCGTTTGACATCTACCCAGCCGCCACGGTGAACGCGCCGGATCGATTTGGGCTGCAGCGTCTTCCCGAAATCGTATCCAAAGTCAAACCTGACGTATTTATCGGGCTGAATGACATATGGGTACTCAATCAGGTTTGGGAGAAAATTCACTTCCTGAAAGAGCAGCACAACTTTAAATTTCTGGCGTACTTCCCTACAGACAGTGAGGCTTATTACCCAGACATGCTCCGAAACATTGAGCACTGGGATCTGGCCACGACGTTCACCGTGGGCAGCGCGGAGCGCTTGCTGAAACACAAGATCAATCCGCAGCGAATGGCAGTGCTGCCGCACGGCGTTGACAGCGAGCGGTTCAAACCTATGTCCCGCGATGAAGCTCGCGACAGCCTGGGTCTCCCGAAAGACAAATTCATTGTCTTCAACGGCAACAGAAACCAACCCAGAAAACGTATTGATCTGACGGTCCAGGCGTTCGCCAAGTTTGCTGTAGACAAACCAGATACCATGTTGTATCTGCACATGGGTCTAAAAGATCTGGGTTGGGACATCATGCCGATGTTCCAAAGGGAAATGGAACGGTACGGTTTGGACCCATTTAACCGACTTGTCTTGACCTCAAATTCAATCTCTTATCTAGATGCGCCGCCGGATGAACTTCTGAACCGGATCTATAACGCCACGGACGTTGGGTTAAACACAGCCGATGGCGAAGGTTGGGGCCTTGTCAGCTTTGAGCACGCCGGGTGTCGTAAACCTCAAGTAGTCCCTAATCACACTGTATGCCACGATCTGTGGGACGGTGCAGGGATGACCGCTGAAATTGCAACCTGGGTGACGGATAAAGATCTTGGGGTTGTGCGCGGTCTCGTCAACATCGACAGCGTGGTTGACTGCCTGAATGAGCTGTACACGAACAAAGAGACCTACGAAGAAGTTGCCGATGCGTGCTATGCACTGACTCAGCGCAAAGAGTATCGCTGGGAGCACATCGCTAAAGGGTTCTCTAAAGCCATCACTGATCTTCTTGTTTGATCATGCAGTCAACCAACCGTTACTTCCACGCCTATTCCGGCGTTGCACAACTGATCCGAACGGAAGAAGAAGGAATCCCAAACGTCTACCAGCAGGCAGAGAAACTCGGCGGCAAATTCACCCGAATTGTGCATGGGCTGCCAGACAGAGCTGTGGCTAACTTCAGCCCCAGCATCATCAAACACGGCAATCGAACTTTGATCGCGTGGCGGGCGCAACCTGAGCCATTCTGCTTCCGCTACGACAATAACTACTTCTACCTTAACAACACACCAACGGAAGTATATCTAGGCGAACTAGCTAACGACACAACGATCTTGGGCGCCAAGAAGATTCGGTCCAAACCACATAGGCTTAGCTACGAAGATCCACGGCTGTTCAAAGGTCCCGACGATGAGCTGTACATCCAGTTCGTCGGATCGACCTACGCAAGCAAATACAACAAAGGGGATAAGAAACTCTTTGACCACCCCAAAGTTATTGTCTGCTACATCAACAAAGATGGTGAAGCCCAGTACCCAGCAATCCCCCCAATCGGTCAAAACCGAGTCATTGGCAAACTGGAGAAGAACTGGTGCTTCTTCTCGCACAAGGGTGAGCTGAAGTGCTTGTACTCCACGCGGCCTCTGGTTATCGAATCGGAAAAAGATAAAAACACAGAGATTGACACGTCTGCACTAGATCGTGTAACCGGCGGATGCCCAACGTTCAACTCGCTAGCACCCATCAACCTCGGCTACGGGCACTTAATCTTCTACCACTGGAAGCACATGACCCGAGACAATACAGGGTTTTCATATCTCCTGTATCATCTGGGAGCCTACATGGTCGACCGTGACTTTACTAAGGTAACGCATGTCGACACGAAACCTCTGTTTTCCGGTTCTTTGAATGATCGACTGATCTCTTGGACCGACGTGGGCGGCAACATTGTGTCGTTCCAGCCCGCAGTGATTCTGCCGTTCGGCGCTTACGTCGAAAACACAGAGCTAGTTATGTCACTGGGAGTCAACGATGCCTTCATGGGTATTTTCAGAACCCCGCTGGAGAACATCGTTAAGCGACTGCAGCCAGTCGACTAACTCTTCTCTTCTCGTTCGAGCACAGACCAGACCAACATCGCAGCATCTTCGAGCAACGTTTGAATCGTCGGCTGCGAATCAAAGGTCTGGTTCAGCTCGCGCAAACAGCGATCGGCGCCAGCCAGCAACAAACCACGGCGATCCATGCCGTCAGACATGGCGCGAACCGATTGAATGTGCGACCGCAGTTCTTTCTGAAGCGCCGAAATCTTAGTTGCCGCCGTGGCGTGATCTAACATCCCCGTCACGGTCATATCTCTAACTTTACGAATATCGTCTTGCAGCTCGTCAATCTCGATGAGCAGGACTTTTCGCAAGTCACTCTTAGGGTACTTCTCTTGGATCCACGCGGTTAAATCGCTGATGCTGCCATCGTACCCAGGCTTTAAAAACCTGGCGTACAAGTACGCCTCGATGTCACTAACTGCATTTTTTGCATAGTGAACAAACGCGTCTTTGTTGGAGCTATCTAAAGACGCCAGCCAATCTGCAACAGTCTTGGAATTCCCGATTGCCTGCGAAATCATGCGAACGCCCGAGCACCAGCCATGGCCATGCCAGCCCCGAACCGCTTGAGGGCCAACTGACCTTCTACCTGCCCACGCTGCAAAGCTAACTGGTTTTTCGTTTGTTCCTGCTGTTTACGGATGTCCATGTTGGTGCTGGCCAACTCTGCAACGGTCTGGTTCCGTAAGTTAGCAGCGTTGAGGCCCTGCTGCACTTGACCAGCCGTAATAGTATTCATTGCACCGGACTCACCTTTGAGCACTTCTTGCTGTAAGGCTCCCGCAGTCTGACCAAAAAGATTTGTTAGGTTAGCTGCCGTGGAAGGACCAAGAAACTCAGTAGCAGTCTTGTACTTAGCTGCAAGATCCTCGTTACCGATCAGAGCAGACTGATATGCACCAGCCACGCCAGCGAGGAGATCAGTATTTGTCTGATCCTTATACGCAGCTTGATTGAACTGACCTAAAGCCTGGGAAGCTTGCAGTGCGGTATTAGTATTCAGAGCCTGCACATATGGTCCAGTCAACGCTGCGAGTTGTTGCGCTGCTGTAGTAAGTGCAACGTTACCAGGAGCTAACTGAGTAGCGTAAAGGGAAGCGTAATCTCCAGCAGGAGCACCGCCACCGCCACCAAGGGCGCCAATAAGAGACCCTGCACCCCCCGCAAGGGATCCAAAAGCACCGATAGCACTAATAGGATCAAAAACCATTATCCGAAGAGATTACGACCAGCAGGAACGTTAGGTGCTTGAATAGCAATTTGCTGCATAGCACCCTTCATAGCGTTATTCATCGCTTCCATAACTCCCGTATTAGGAATTTGAGCGAGGTACGCCGTGTTAGCCAGAGAAATAGCTTGCGCAGCGCGAGCTTGTTCACGAGCCACTTGCAGATCTCTCCAAGCTTTAATGTTTTCAGTTTCAATCTGACGGCGAGATAACTCCTTAAGGCCACGGTCTCTAAGGGCTGCAGTGACAATGCTGCGCTGAAGCTCGCGCTGACTTTCCGTTTCGCGCAGCGTGGCTTGATTCTGCAGCAGCTCCTTAACAAAACCCGAAAGATCTTGGAACGAAAAATCGGATTTTTGCCCCTCTAAAGGAGACCCTTCGCTCGCCGGAAAATTGGTAGCTGGAGGTTTTTCTAGAGGCTCGGGAAGTGCAGGTGCCGGAGGAACATTCAGATCAACGGGGGGCGCAGGAGGAGCGCCAGCACCCGTGGAAGCAGAAGAAGGAGTAGCCGCCTGTTCGCTAAAGTCAGCTAACCATTGCTTTGAGTCAGCGTCCCAAACCACGGGCTTGCCGCCGAGGATCGCACGGGTTCCAGATTTACGAGTTGACTCTTTATCTTTTTGCTCAGGTTTACCGGATAACGAATTAGCTAAAGCCCCGGCCAAGCGAAACCCACCTTCACCGAGACTATACGGTGTACTAAAAGGTGTGAATGCAAGAGCAATACGACCGAAAAGTTGGCGAGCGTCGTAAGGATCGTTTTGCGGAGGAACGAATGTCATTTAACTACCTCACTTAATCCTTGCTAACTCTACTTGCGCCGTGCGGTCATTGATAACCCCGGATCTCAAAACGTTTTCAATCGTATTTTGAAGAACGTCTGAAGCCATTCCATAAGAACCACGCAGACGTTCAGCTTGAGTTTTGGCAAGACCCTCAAGCTCGCGGCTCCGCACATCAGCTGCGCTCGCAACTTCCTGCCGACGAAGCGCACCTGTCGACTCAATCTGCGCTCGGCGTACAGCGGCGTCTTGAATAAGCTTTTCCAAAGCCACATCGAAGGCACGATCAGCTCTAAGCTTCTCGATCTCCCTCTCAGTTAAATTCTCGGCCTGACGCGTCCTTCTAGCTTCAATATCCTCAAGAATATCTTGAGGGGCTCTCGGCATAGGTAAGTCAAAACCCAACGAGTTTAAGAGGCGCGTCCTAAAAACGTCAGCTCTGTAGTCAGGAATCAAGCGGAGATCAGTTTCTTCGCTGATGAAGTACTTACCAGAACTATCTGTACCCGCACTTGGAATAGCGGGTGGATTCATAGCGCTGACCACGCCTGCACCCAACAAACCGGCTACGAACTCACGTAATAATTCAACAGCACCCGCAGCTACACCTGAGCCCGCAGCACCTTTAGCTGCGGCACCGCCTCCAGCGGCAACAGCAGGAGCAAGAGCAGGAGCAGCCATCAACTCAGTTGCGGACGATCGTAAGAAGTACCAGAAGAGAACTTCTTAGCCTTCTTAAAGTTTAGCCCGTTTTCCTCTACTGAAGGCATAACTCCAGTCTGTTTTTGCTCCTCGGACGGCATAGGAGACGTTTGAGGAAAGTTAGACTGAACGTACATATCAAGAAACGAAACCGGATCAAGCGGTTCCGACTCTTTCCGCACGTCCCTATCGAAAAGTTGCTGTCGTCTATCCATATCAGCTAAGAGGTTGATACCGCATGGACGGAGGAATTTGACTGGAGCTAGGTGCATTCAGCACGGAATATTGACCACCGTAGCCCGGTGTGTCGTACTCCAGAGGCTCCTGCTGACTCAGGAAATCACCGGATGCATCATCCTGAGTCTGAATAGTAGTAAGAATTTCCAGCAGCATTTCAACCAGAGCCGGATCATTCGTAAGCATATCTGCCAGCTCCATCACCTCAGCCACGTCGTCGGGATCGGTGACGCCAGCTCGCAACCTGCGCTCTAACTGGTTCTTAGCTTCAGGCTGCGAAACATCCGGCTGTCGGTTCAGCGACCGTGTAGCCGAAGTATTCATCATCCCCTCATCCTCGTAACCAGGCATCGGAGGGAGAGCCCGCGAATACTCACGCAGAACTTGGGCTACCACGGGTGCAGCCGCAGCCTTTTCGGCAACTGTTTTAGGCACCGGCAGTCCCGTAATCCGGGCAGCTAGTTCGTAATCGGCGGGACTAAACACCGGAGCATACCGCTATCTGTGATTCCATATTAGACGAGATCTTCAAAATATCGCCAGGTTCGACATTTAAAACTAAACAGATCTGCTCAAGAACATCCGGCGAAGGTATGTACTCAGGGTCTGTATAAATGCGCCGTGTAGTAGTAGGTGAGAGCGCCCCAATACGACTCAACTTAAACGACGAGATATTCCGCGAATCAAGAATCGTCTTGAGGGAATTTACAAGCCGCTTACGCGAAGTATGTGAGGAGTAGTAAGGCACAACCTAAAAACCCGCTGACTCAGTTTACTAGCGCCCAATCAAAAACCCAGATTCTTAGAGCGTACAAAGTGCAGATCGTACGTAGTGAAATCGAGTGGGATGGCCGGGTTGTTGAACGGAGTTTGGTACACCTCCCCATCAACATGGTGTTGCCACGCAGGGCTCCACTTGGCATGAAGGTACTGTTTGTTCAACTCATGGGACAGGTGAATCTTTTCCGCCAACTCAGGCTCCGAACGCCACGTTTGCGAGCCGTCTGCATAATCCCCAGAGGTCTCGCCATGGTAGTAAGGCAGACCAATAGACATACAGCGCTTTAACTCCTTATGTTTAAAGCGCATCCCATAGTCCATGTCCTCACAATACGCAGGGGACAAATTCTCATCAAACAAACCGAACTGCTGAACCACCCAGTCCTTGATCAGAAAAACATCCCAACTCCCATTCTCCCCGTGGACAATACCTGTTTCCGCATCAGCGGCGTGACTCACCATGCGCTCTAGACAACCCGGTGTAAACATAATATCGTGGTTCACGATAACCCAATAGGGGCTCATCATATAGCACTTTATTAATAGATTCCAATACCCACTACATCCGATGTTGTGAGGAAGGTGGCACACCTTAACTTCACGAACGTACTTATGAGGAATCTGAGTCAACAGATCCAACTCCTTAGTAATCTGATCGCGCCCGTTATTGTTGAATACAACGAAAGTGTCGACAGGATAATCAATACTGTAGAACAGTCTATAAACCC
>Ga0315906_10010212_pt1 | contig 11052 bp, 8 predicted proteins | sample LakEriMetagenome_4_FD_203526 | JGI IMG/M metagenome (GOLD analysis project Ga0315906, IMG submission 203526) | Freshwater fungal communities from buoy surface, Lake Erie, Ohio, United States - Buoy 2 MA122 | ecosystem: Environmental > Aquatic > Freshwater > Lake > Lake biofilm | place: USA: Lake... | reverse complement strand
GCTTCTTGAATCATTTGGTTTTGTAATGGTCCCGCACCATAATCATTCCAATTTAAACTAAACGCATAAGAAGCCGCAACTTGTCTATAGGTATCTAAAGTTGTGACGCTAAGGTCAGGTTCTACACAACCCTGTATTAAAGTTGCGGGGTCATCAATATAAGGGTCAAACTGATAGTTATCCCATCCCCATTCTTTAACGTTAGGTACTAAAAAGGTTGCTCTTTTAACCGCTTTACCATCTAAAGTATCCGGTTGTTCCCACTTTATTTTGAATCTATATTTTGCTTTTGTTGGGATTCCGATTTTAGGGTCGGACGAAAATGTTCTTTCTCCAAATTCATTTGTGTAAACGAATTCTAAATTCATTGGTAAATCAATTAACCATGTTCCATTATCATCAATAACTTTTCCTCCCTCTTCTAAAAGATATTCTTCTAAAACAGGGTAACCTAAAGAATCAAGACCAATGGTTTGTCTAATTGCTAATATTTCACCAGGTCCTGCGGTTAATTGACATAAATTACCTAATTTTCTATTTACCTTACATCTTCTTTTAACCGCTCTCTTATCTTGATTTGAAAATATCGACCCCATAAAAACAGCCGCAGGTTGTATTGTAATTCCGGCCTCTTCAGTTAAATCAAAGTCAGTTCTTGTAATACCTAATGTGCAAACCTCAGGTTGACCCCAAAGTGGAAATACTTCGATAATTCTATTAAATTGTAATAGTTGTGGTAATTCTCCCAAATTTGATGAACTTCTAAATTGAGTTCCTGATATCTGATTAGGTGTTGCTAAACCTATTCTAACCAAATCTTGCGGGGTCATTGAAAATTCACCGATATCTGACAAATCCACATCAACGTGTATTGTTTGAGTCCCTAGTGGAACTCCAAAAATCATAAAGTCCCCACTATCATTTGTCTTTACCGTGAATTTATAATATTTGTCATAAACCTCAATTAATGTTTGATTAATTAAAACGTCATTTCTTGTCGGAAAAGTTCCTGTGGGTGTGTGCCCTCCGTGTGATTTAGTGTACGGTAATAGATTATATCTATAACCCTCATCATTTGTGTCATTTAGAGTCTTATATGGATACAGTTCAGATATAATTGCGTTTTCTTCATCCTCTTGTGTTAAAGGAATAAAGATTGAAACTTTACAATTTGGCAACCCAGTTCCATTATTTGCGGTTATTCTACCTACAACAACTCCATAGTCCGAGCAAACTCTAGTATAAATGTCGCTCTGTAATATTTTTAGTGATAAAATCTCAAGATATTCAAAATCTTGTTCCAAGTTAACGTGGATTGCCTTATCTTTACCTATCTCCGTTCTTATCCTATATGATTTGGGCATTACAACTTATTTTTTGATAAATAGTTTATTGTCTATTTTCAAAAAATAGTTGATTAACTAATAAAATAAATTATCAGGAGAAGTTAACCGATTTAAAGTTTTTAACTCTAACGGTTATGTCTTTACCAGGGAATCTAACTTGGTATGTTTGATTTGGTTCCGCAAATAAAGTATCGTCAATTAAGGCAATTTGTCTTGTGGCAGGGTCTTCATATCTTTGTGAAGTCTGTGAAGAAGAATATTGACCACCAACTTGATTATATATTAAAATATTTGCTAATGTTATAACACCATTTTCATTCTGAATTTGTCTTCTTAATTCTGAAATATACACATTTTCACCCATTTGTCTATTTGCGGGACTAAAGAATTCGGTAACAATATTAATAACCTGACTGATTAGAACACCTTGATTTTGACTACTATCTAAAACAACCTCAACATCAACTTTCAAATCAATTACATTAGCCGACATAACTGAAATATAATCATTCATCATTCTATAATTTGATAAGTAATTTGCGACATTATTCTTTAATGTGTTTGATAACACCTCAGTCAAATTACCTGTCTCATCGTATGCCAACATTTGAATCTTAATCTTGTTGTTTTCCTCAGTTATTGCAACTTTTGCCGGTGCTCCAAACTGTGAAGGCATGGTTCTAATTAATGAATCATAATCATTAACCGTAACCGCCCTGTTTTGAGCGGCAAAATTAAATGCCACTAAATTTCTTACCTCTTCTGTTGTGGGAATATTCGCCCCTCCAATTGCCGCAGTTACGTTAGTACATCTCAAGGAATTAATGACACTTGTATTTACGGTTTGTGAAGGGCCATTTACATAAAAAGATATTGTTCCAATTTGGGTGATAACATTTACACCAACATTACTACTTAAACCACCACCAATTCTATACTGAACAAACAGGGTGGTATTTGATTTTAGTGATGACCCTAACGCAAAATTATTTGAATACTTATATAAATCTAATTTATAACCATTTCTTGCAAACTCTCTGAGTTGTTCGTCCGCCGATTGATTTCCTCCCCCAAATGTCATCTTTAAATAACCTTCAGGTGTAAATTCAGTGATAAACTTATCGCTAGTTGAAATATACCTACCTACTTTAATTCCAGGCGTATCTGATGTTTTTGTTGGGTCTTCCACAAAAACTCTATCTTGCGCCAGTGCTTGAACTTCATACCATCTATTATCTAATCCTATAAATTCTTGTGCGGATGGTACATTAGCATATTCAGTCCCATCTTTTAATAAAACACTTGTAACACCTAATACATTTTTTTCAGGTAAGAAAAGTTCAAAGAATGGTTTAACATCGTTTGGTGTTATTGATTTTTTAAAAACTTTTGTGATACCATTAACCACAGTTTCTCTTTTAACAATAGTATAATTTATTAGAATATTACTTGAGTCAAAATTAGGTATTACTAATCTGTTCGGATATCCGTCTCCATTAACTGCCGATGAAAAATCAATATCATATACTGTTTCAAATACTTGTCCCGCACCGTTTACTTGTGACCCTCTTCTTAAAATACCACAATATCTTAAATCTTCTTTGTCACCAAATGCCGGAACAGTTATTGAGAAATCAACTAATGCAACTGAAGGTCTTTGACCTGGAACTTTAAGTCCATAAGTTCTTGCAATATTATATATCGAAGACCTTTGTTGCGCATATTGTAATACGGTTTCCTGTATACTTCTGTCAATATTAAAGTGTAGGTTGTCGGTTACGGCAGCATTTAAATCAAGTAAAACTGAAAATATCGCAGCATCATTAACATTATCTATTAAATCGGGATAATAAGTCCTTGTAAAATTAATTAATTCGGTTCTTAATCCTTCAAAATCACGAGTGGTATACGATATTTTTTTGTTTGCCATATATTATTAAATATTAATAATAACAAAATCACTTGAATTAAATACACTATCTGTTATAACATAATCAATTCTTACAGTTGCGGTATGTTCTTTGGTTCCTATTCCGGGAACTCTATAAACTCTTTCGTCGTTATCATTTACATAACTTCCTTTACCCTCTTCACCGTCTGAAGCCGCTTTAACAGATATTTTAGTTATAGTTAAATTTGGTAGATATTCACCTACAGATTCTCTAATCTCGGCCTCAATTTCAGAAAATGTTGGACCGTCTAATGGTTCAAAAATAAATTCGTAAAGTCGGGTACCAAAATCAGGTAAAAAATATCTTGAACCTTTTCTAGTTAATAAAAGATGTATTAAGTCCGTTCTGATTTCTTCATCAGCGGTTTCAGAAAGAGATAAATATTTACCAGTTCTTGAGTCAAGAAATGGAAAATTTATACCATATGTTTTTCCTTGCGCCATTTATGATAAATACTACTCAATAGATTTTATATTATAATAATAACAATCTCCATCTTCGGCAACCCATCTATCTGACAAAGTTTCAACCGAAGGTAAATCAGTATCAACTTTTATTTCTTTTGGTTCTATTGGGAATTTGTTTGTGACCCAATTTGAATCCTTCCAATAAATTCTATTGTTTGGTTGGCATAATAAGTACCCGTCATCTGCAATTAAAATATGACCACACTTATAATCCGATGGTTCATCAGAATATGGGTTTCTATACCAATCAACTGTCATTAAATAAGTTGCCCAAATTTTTAACCCATCTCTTAAAACAACCTGACATCTTTTTTCATATAAATAATCATAAGTTGTTACAGTTACGTTTTCAGAAAAACAATCCCATAATTGTTTAAAATGGAAAGGTATGTCATTAGTTGGTTCTTTCATGAATATTTCAGAAATTGGAACTCTTGACCTCATCATTCCATAATCTGTCATTACATGGAATGTTAATATTTTTCCGGCAACTGATTGAACAGCAAAAGCATAAGCCTTGTGGAATTTATTATTGTCGTTAGGATTTTTTGTAAAATGTGATACCCTAACTAAACATTTAAATAATTCAATGTTTTCATTATATACTGCCATGTAAATAAATATCTTAAATAAAAAATCCCGATTACTCGGGATTTATTTTATGATGAACATCCAAAACAATCAAATTGGCTATTCTCAGGTTTTGGTGGTAAATTTAAATGTGAATAATCAACCTTTGGTGGTTCAGGTGTTACATTTGGTTTTGAAACTTTTGAGATGTCAACCGCCAAATGTTTTGCCCCTGTTGAAATCGCCTTTGTTCTAACATAGTAACAAAGTGTTTTCAATCCTTTTTCCCATCCATAAAAGTGTGATGAATTAATTTTTGATAGGGTTGGATTTGACATATAAATGTTCATTGATTGTGATTGGTCAATGAAAGGTGCTCTGTCCGCCGCCATCTCAATTAAAGACTTCTGTGAGATTTCCCAAATTGTTTTGTACTTTTGAATTAAGTGTTCAATTCTTTTAACCTTTGAATTGTATTTTCTATCTTCTTGGTCAAGATAATTGTTGAAGTTAATCCCTTGGATTGAACCTTCGTTAAGAATGATTTCATTTTTTAGGTCTTCGCACCAAATACCTAACCTCTCAAAGTCATTAATCAAATACTTGTTAACAATCATAATCTCTCCACCAACAACTCTTCTATTAAAAATAGCCGAGTGAGCTGGTTCTGTCATTTCATATGACCCTGTAATCTTAGCAGAAGATGCCACAGGCATTTGAGCAGTGAATAAAGAATTACAAACACCATAATCTTTAACTTCTTCTTTAAGTGATGTCCAATTCCATCTTCCTGATAATTCATCTTCTTTTAGACCCCACATATCAAATTGAAATATCCCTTCCGACATCGGTGAACCGTTAAAGAAATCATATGGTTTATATTCTTCTGACTTACATAAACGACAACTTTCAGTAATTGCCGCAAAATAAATTGTTTCAAAAATATCTTTGTTAAGTTTTTTCGCTTCGTCAGATGTGAAAATGTAATCCATCAAATAGAATACATCTGCAAGTCCTTGAGTTCCAATTGCAATTGCTCTTTGTTCACGGCCACCCTTGTTTCCCTTTTCAGTTGAGTAGTTGTTAATATCTACAACTTTATTAAGGGCTCTTACGACTTTACGAGTTTCTTCATACAACAACTGGTGGTCAAACTTTCCATCTATAACAAAGTTCTTCAATACCATTGATGAAAGTGTACAAATCGCAGTTGTCTTTTCATCTGTATATTGGTAAATCTCGTTACAAAGATTTGATTGTTTGATTACACCAATGTTTTGATGATTTGTCTTTTTGTTCGCATTGTCTTTTGAGCAAAGATATGGAACACCAGTTTCAATTTGAGATTCGATAACTTTTGTCCAAACTTCTTGTGCTTTAACTTTTTTACCAAGTCCTAATTCAACCGCTTTGTTGTAGTTTTCTTCATACTCTTCTCCATAACATTCCTGAAGAGCTTTGATTCCTGCTTTTTTGATGTCGTTTGGGCAGAACAAATACCAGTCATCATTATTTTTAACTGCGTTCATAAAGTTATCAGGAATCCAAAGTGCTGTGAACAAATCACGAGCTCTTAATTCTTCAGCCCCTGTATTCTTTTTAATATCCAATAGGTCAAAAATATCTTTGTGCCAAGGTTCCAAGTAAATTGCCGCAGAACCAGGACGACGACCTTGTTGATTAAAGAATCTAAGTGATTCATTAACAATTTTTAAGTATTTTAAAAGTCCGCCAGCAAATCCTCCTGATGAAGAAATACGACTTTCTTTACTACGAATATTAGACATAGAAAGACCAATACCTGCAGCGTCTGATGAATAGGTTGAGATATCCCTCATGGTATTTAAAAGTCCGTCTCTCGAATCTGCGTCGTTATAATGAAGAACACAAGATGCAAGTTGTGGAACTTTCGTACCCGCATTAATCATAATTGGTGTTGCCGGTGAAATGAGTTGACTTGAAAGTGACTTATAGTACTCAACCGCTTGTTCAAATGATTTGGTAACCCAAATTGCGACACGCATGTACATATGTTGTGGTCTTTCAACAACTTTACCACTTGGTAGTTTCAAAAGATACATTTCTTGTAGTGACCTCCAAGCAAAATAGTCAAAGTTATAATCATTGTCGTGATTGATAACATTATCAATATTTGACGGACCGTAACTCTCAATCATTTCCATCAATTTATCATTCACAATACCGTCAACATGTAACATGTGCATTGTGTTTGAAAAACTTGGGTCGGTCTCTTTGTGATAAGATGAAATCGCCACAGATGAAGCAAGACGAGAATAATCGTGATGACTGCCGGTATATGCCGCGGCTATTTCATAGATTAACTTATCTAACTCTTTTGTGGTTATAACACCCTCAGTTGGTACTGATGTTATTACTTTGATGAAAATCTCATCAGAGTTTACACTCATACCTTTTGCGGACCTTTTTATTCGGTTATAAATTTTTTGTGGATTAAATGATACATTATCTCCACCTCTCTTTTTAATAGTAAGTGACATCATGGTTTGAAAAAATAATCAATTAAAAGTCATCCGTAAAGGACAATGTTTCATTAAGTTTTGCTTTTTGGTATTCTACAGTTCTTGATTCAAAGAAGTTACCTTTTGTTTCAACGGCAATCTGTTCCATGAATTTAAATGGTTGTTCAACATTAAATTGTTTCTTACATCCCATTTTAACTAGTAGTCCATCAACCACAAATTCAAGATATTGTTTCATAAGATTTGAATTCATTCCAATAAGTGAAACAGGAAGTGATTCTGTGATAAACTCTTTTTCAATTTCAAGAGCAGACAATAGAATCTCTCTGATTCGTTTCTCACTTGGTTTGTTTTCACAATGATTATTCAAAAGGTGAATTGCAAAATCACAGTGAAGATTCTCATCTTTAAAGATAAGTGAATTCGCATTACACAAACCTTGCATAAGTCCTCTTGACTTCAACCAAAAGATTGAACAGAATGAACCTGAGAAGAAGATTCCTTCAACCGCGGCAAACGCCACCAATCTTTCTTGGAAAGATGCGTTCTCAATCCAATCCAACGCCCATTTGGCTTTCTTTTGTACCGCAGGTAATCTGTCAATCGCGTGGAAACATTCATCCTTTTCTTTTGGATTTGACACATAAGTATCAATCAAAAGTGAATACATTAAACTGTGAATGTTTTCCATAGCTAATTGGAATCCATAGAAAAATTTGGCTTCAGGATATTGGACTTCTCGGTAAAAATTCTCTGCCAAATTTTCATTAACAATACCATCCGATGCCGCAAAGAATGATAGAACATTCTTAACGAAGTATTGTTCATTCTCTGAAAGGTTTTCCCAATCACGAATATCACCTGATAAGTCAACCTCTTCTGCCGTCCAAAAAGCAGCTTGATGCATCTTATAATATTCCCATATATCGTTGTGTTCAATAGGAAATATCACAAACCTATTTGGGTTTTCTACTAAAATTTTTTCACTCATATTAATTAATTATTTTGTTGTTCTCTTTGTTTTCTTTTCTCCAGCAAATCTTTAATTCGCTGTCTGTTGTTTTCTTCTTTCTGTTCCTCAAGTCCCAAGAATGTCACAGAACTTTCAGTATCTATTTCAAGCATTCCATTGTCAAACTTACAATTTTCAAATACAACTCCATCGTCTCCAATTCTTGATTTGGTTATTGCGATTGTTGCGAGTTTCATCTCTTTCTGTTGTAAAGTTTTTGCAACTGATATAATAACGTGTCCTACTTGAGCTTTCTTGATTGAACCTCCCATTTGGTCTGTTGTTACAACTTCCGATGAAATTGAACTTCTGTTACCTTGTGTTGCCGTCCATCCAACTAAGTTTAACTCGTGACACATGGCTTCAAATCCTCTCATAACCGAACCTTCAGATTTCCATTCATCTCCCAAATTCTTATCGGGAACGATACAGTCAATGTAATCCAAAACAACCATATCTAATTTAATCCCATCAGCAATCATTTTACGAATCTGATTTTTAATTTGTAGAATTGTTAATGTATCTGAAGGTAGTTTCTTAAGAATCAATCTATTCTCCATATTACTTTGTACCTCTCTAACCTTATCCATTACCTCATCTTTCTTGTTTGATAACTCATCAGGGTGAACTTTTGTCCAAAGTGTAATATGTTTTCTTTGAATAATTTTTGGGTTATCCTCGAAAAATATTTGAAGTACATTGTATCCTAAATTGAACGAGTGATTTGCAATCTTTGTTAGGAATGTTGATTTACCAACTCCCGTAGGTGCTAAAATAACCCCTAACTCTCCTTTTGCCAAACCTCCCTTAAGTAATCTGTCAATACCGGGTATACCCATAGGTATCGGATGACGATAATCTTCATTCAACACATCATCAAGGTTAGAAAAGACATCGGACATCCCATCTTCTCTTTCTCCAACTTGAAGGGCTTCTCTAACCAATTCTTCAAGTTTATCATAACTTTCAAATTCACCACCATCAATAACTTTCTGAGCTTTGGTAATCGCCTTTTGAAGTTCTTGTTGTTTACAGAATTTGAGAGCCTTTTCCTGAACAAATTGAGAACCTTCAATCTGAACATCTTTGACTTTTACAATTGTGTCAATGATGATTTTTGAAGCCAGTTCTTGTTGGATTTCAGATTTTGCAATCTGTTCCAAAGTGTCAAAAGTAGGAACATGCTCATACTTTGAATGATACTCCTTAATCATTTGAATGATTAATTTGAAGTACTTGTTTTCAAAATACTGTTGTTCTATGACATCAATAATAGACCTTCCGAAATCCTTATCTACAATAATTTGGTTGAGTAATTGTATCTGAAATGAAGAGCCTAAATAATCAAAATTTTTGTTTGACGCCATAGTTTAAAAGTTTCTTATAAGTTATAAATAGGATGGTTTCAAGGAAATTCCAGCATATTCATAAGTTAAATTTTTAGCTGAAAAAATGTCAGTAAGAGTCGAAAGCAAAGTTTTTATGTGAGGACGGATATCTACGGTGTATCTTATTTTAGGCGGGAAAACCTTAGCATCCATCTGATGATGACAAATTGTCATATCACCATGTTTGATAAACATGCTGAAGTGTTCTGGGCCATCAGTGTAAGATGTGTTTAACACCTCGGGGTTGCTTTGGATTTCATAAGAATTCTCAAGCATGTAGTCAATTGTTTTCATCTTAAGTTGATGTAGCATCTTATCCTTAAACTCGGTTAGATACTCATGCAAATCAAGTGAATACTTTGCATGTGGATTGAAATCCCTAACGTTAAAAAATCTTTGCACGATGATGTTGTCATTTACCATCATCAAAAACTCAAGTTTTGTTGAATCTTGCTCTTTCATAAATTTTACTTTTTGGTTTTAAATTGTTTTTTTTCTTTTCTTGTTAATTTCATAAATGGTTTTACGAAGTTTACCCATGCTTCGTCATGTTTTGGTAGAAATTTAAAGAATCCATCTTCCATCATCATACGAATAAGATTCCTATGACCTCTACCTTCCGGGTCTAATGTTTCTTCATAATAAAGTTTAACGATTTCCTTACCTTCTTCTGTGATTAATGGATTTGACAAATCAACGATTTTGTTGTTAATCTCAAAAAATTCATTTCCATAGATACCTGATTTGGTTTTACCTGTTAGTAAGTTTTGTAATACTTTGTTGTCTTTGTCTTCTTTAAAAAGAAGTTCTGCCTTTTCTAAAATATCGGTAAAGGTAACCGGTTTTTCAAGTATTTCAGGAAATAATTTTACCAAAGTTTTTTCACCCAAATAATAAATCCCATCAATATTATCTGACTTATCACCAGATATTATCTTATAGGTTTTAACATTATAGTGGGGAATCTCAGCTTCATACAATCTGATGTAGTCACCTTTTTTGTATGTGAATTTTGTATTAGGTGAGTATATTGAGACGTTATCTGATATTAACTGAGTCAGGTCTCTATCCGCCGAGAAAATGGTTATAATCTCATCATTTGCAATTTGACAATAGTAAGCAATTAAATCATCAGCCTCATTTCCGTTAATATCAACTTGACGAATAAACATTTCTTCAAGGTATTGTTTAATCCTTGATTTTTGTTCGTAAAGTGATTCTTCTTTAAAATCTTGGGGAAGCGGTCTACGATTTTCTTTGTATTGGGGATAAATTAATTTACGAGCGGATGAACTACCTTCCCCATCCCAAAACACAACGACCTTATCAAAATTTTCTTCTTCAATAAAGCGTCGGGTGGTATTCAGAAAATGCCAAATACCCCCGACATGCCTTCCTTCGTGAAAGAAATCTCTTACTCCGTGAAATCCAATTTTAAGTAAATTGTTACCGTCAATTAATAATGTTTTGGTCACAAGTAAGTTTATTATTGTTCAACTTCTTCTTTCAAATCAAAATCCAAATCTACAACACCAAGAACATCTTTCCAATATTCAGCATGTTCTTTTTTGTATGACTCAATAGATGCCTTTTCTTCTGCGGGTTCTTTACCCGCCATAAATCCATGTGGTGTAACTATAATTTTACCATCTTCATAACCAAGTCCGTTGATGTGATTTTTCAACACAGAAACTTTGGTTCTTGTGGCAAATTTAACAGTTCTCTTGTCTTTTGTTGCCGTAATCTTTGTAGTGCCAGCACCTTTTTGATTACCAAACAAAAATACCAAAGATGAGTTTAACCAAATCGCTTCTCC
>Ga0315906_10010210_pt1 | contig 11053 bp, 6 predicted proteins | sample LakEriMetagenome_4_FD_203526 | JGI IMG/M metagenome (GOLD analysis project Ga0315906, IMG submission 203526) | Freshwater fungal communities from buoy surface, Lake Erie, Ohio, United States - Buoy 2 MA122 | ecosystem: Environmental > Aquatic > Freshwater > Lake > Lake biofilm | place: USA: Lake... | reverse complement strand
ATTTATTGGTCAAAAAGATAACCCAGGTGCTATTATAAACATAGATACTAGCGGTAAAGACGCTTATATTAATGCTAGAATGGCTAGACTTGAAAACCAAAAGAAGCTAAACGAAATAAATACTATTAAACAAGATGTAGATAACTTGAAATCAGATATAAGTGATATCAAGTTAATGCTAAAAGAGATTTTAGAAAGAAAGTAAATGACTGTTTTTGTAGCTAATGTAGATGTTTCAGCTGATTCTTTTGGTCAATGGCTCACCAAAACTAATCAGCTTGCTGAGGCTATGTCTAATGTAGCAGTCACTGTAGGTTCAAATACTGCAGTAGGTAGTGCAACAATTACAGGTAATTTTACAGCTAATAATTTAGTTACTAGTAACACTGGTTCTGTATTACTTGGTACTGCATCTTCTAATTCTTACATTAATGCTACTTCTGTAGTAATAAGAACATCTTCAACTGCTAATACAGTTTTAACATCTGCAGGTATGACAATAGATGGTGTTACTACTTATACTAAGACGTCTATGTCAATGGGTAATACTACTATCAGAGGTGCTAATATTACTTCTAATGTTGCGGTATTCTCTGATTCAGTAACTGTAGGTAATAGTTATTTTACAAGAACAACAGTAAGAGCAGATCAAGCAAATGCTCTTAATGCATGGACATCTAACACCCATGTTGTTGGTGACGTGCAGGCAAACGTTTATATTACAAGAGGTATGTTGGAAGTTTATGATAACCCAACAGGCAGTCTAGTACAAAATTCAAAACTTACATCTACTTCTCTTTATGTAAAAAATATTTTTGCAGATGTTATTACTCTTGCTAATGCAAGTACAAATTCAGTGTTTACCGGTAACACTACATTCTTAGGACAAAATAATTTCTTTCAATATGGTGTTACTGTAAATGGTCAATCTGAATTCTTTGGCAACGTTGTATTTACTGCAAATGTAAATTTTACAGGTTCTAATAATTACTTCACTAGAGGTTTTACATCTGCTAACATATCTTACTTTACTGGTGACGTAGTAGCATATGCTGGTATAGATACTACTGACTATATTAAATTCAATGGTGTAACAAGCGGTTCTACTACTTTAAGAGCAAATAATGCTGCTGGTTCTGCAACATTTATTTTACCAACAGTAGATGGTACAAATCAAGACTATATTGGTACTGATGGTGCTGGTAAACTTACTCTTCAAAAGTTAACAGGTAATAATACTATTGACTTTCAAGTTAAGTCAATAGGTGTTGGTACAGCTGCTTCCGGTACTACAGGTCAGATTAGAGCAACCGGCGATATTACTGCTTTTTACTCTGATGATAGATTAAAGACTAGATTAGGTGATATAACAGAAGCTCTTGATAAAGTAGAGAAGTTAACAGGGTTTTATTATAAGGCAAATGATAAAGCAAAAGAACTTGGTTACGATGATAATAAAATACAAGTAGGTCTATCAGCACAACAAGTACAAGAAGTACTACCTTATGTTGTAGTACCAGCCCCTGTTGATGAGAACTATCTAACTATTCAATATGAAAAATTAATACCTCTATTAGTAGAAGCAATTAAAGAGCTCAAAGCAGAAGTCGACAAGTTAAAAAATGGCAATTAAAACTAATCTCACTGTCGATCAAGGTGCAAATTTTTTATATAATGTTTATCTAGTAGATGCTAATGGAACGTCAGTAGACATTTCTGGTTATACTGGCAATTGCCAAATAAGAAAAACATACACTTCAACAACATATAACACTATGAATGTTGCTATTACTGGTGCTTCTGGTCTTATTTCATTAACTATGAATTCTGTAATTACTGCTAACTTGACATCAACAAGATATGTTTATGATCTTGAATTGTCTTCTAATAGTGTTGTATCAAGAATTATAGAAGGTGTTATAACTGTAAATCCTGGAGTTACACGCTAATGCGTGACGGTACTATAGTAATAAAAAAATCTGGTGATTCACTTATTACTATAGCCAGATCAGCACCTGTAGAATCTACCATTATTGTAAAAACTACCGGTTATATAATAGAACCTCTCTCTGTTCTTAAAAACGAAGAGACCGATCTTCTAGGCACAACCCCTTCCACTCCTAGAGTAGCTCCTTCAGTTACTAATTACTGAACTCTAAACACATACGATCCAGTATGATCGCAGATAATAGAAGTATCTGCATACATCTTAAATCCTTTTTGAGAAGCCATTTTAGCAAAGTAAAGATCTTCTGAGAAAGTATCGTTATGGTTAATTGCTGACTTATATACAAATTGTGGATAACCAATTGCAGCAAACACTTCTCTCTTAACCAAAACACAACCGAACCCACATGCGCCAATCTCTACTAAACCCTTACCTTTAATTTTATCCCAAGGTATATGTGTGTAACCACCTCTATCATTGCTTTCAAATACCTCTAATGTCTGTCTGTCAGGTATTCTTTGTCTATAAATTCCAGTTACTACATCTTTATCATGAGAAAGAAGTTTCTTAAGAGTATCTGGTGCAAAAGAGATATCATAATCTACTGAGAAGAGATAATCAAACGGTGTTTTAGTAACCCAGTCTGCAATTAAATTACGTACTTGATCTACATTATAACCATAAAAATATTGAAATACTGTTTCATAACCCTCTGGGACTTCTAGATCATAGATTGATTTAAATGTTGATGGTTCAATATTTTTTGCTGTAGGAATAGCAATCAAGATTCTCTTTTTCATAATATTACTTTCTACACTTTGTTTAATTTGTACTACTGGCTTATCTTCTTTGACGATCTTATTACCTGCAATCACAGAAGCATTTTTATTTTGTAGCTCACCATTTACTTTATAATCATTAAGCGGGTTTTTATCATTATAAACATAAAATATTTCTTGAACTGCAACTACTTTATTAGGATCTGCTTGTTCTAAGATATTATAAAATGTTGCATTATCTCCACCTGCTTTATACCAATTGCCACTCTCATCTTTAAATGCGTTATCTAGCACATTATTAAGAAGTTTACGCTTCCATACTCTTAGATGTGGATATGGCATACCCCAGTTAAATTTATGATTACGATAAGTCTTTGCTTCTCTCACAGACTTAGGGTAAGGTTGAGCAATAAGAGGTATATCATCTGCTTCTGACCAGCAAGAACCATAAGCATAATCTGTTTTGTTATCTGCAAATAGATTATTGTAATAATTAAAGATATTAGGATTATTTGCTAATGCATCATCACCGTCTAGTAGCATTACAATAGTATCGTCACCTTCTACGAATTTTCTAATAGTATTAATTTGATTACAAGGTGCACCCATATTTGTTTTATTCTGCAACCTGATTATCTTGGATCTAATGTGAATAGGTAGAGTATTAACATAATCATCAATTACTTTTTTAGTATCATCTGTACTACAATCATCTATTAGATATAATGACCAACTTTCATAGTCTTGTGATGCTACAGATTCAATACAACGAACGATATAGTCTTTTGCATTGTAAAAAGGTGTAATGACTGCAATAGATTGTTCTTCAGATCTCTTATATCCAGACCATTCTACTTGATTGCTAAACCGTCTACCATATACTTTATGTACCTTACTATTAATATAAGATACTTTACGGTATTCTTCTACAGGCATATACTGCCCAAACATCTTTAAGAATAACTGCTTCCATTGCAATGCAACTGTATCCCATGTATGAATATCTTTAATAATATTGCAGTAGTATTGTTTTTGTTGATGTAGGTAAGGATCTTTGTATGCTCTAATAACTTTCTCTACAAATTTTTCTACCTGATGATCAATATTAATTTCTGTAAAGAGGCTATTTGGTTCAATTGCATAATCAATAAAGTATGATGCAAGATCTACTGCAGTTTCTTCTAAAGCACCAAATCGTGTTGCAACCAATGGTGTATTATATGTTAGTGATTCAAGAGTAGAGATACCAAATGTTTCTGGGAATGCTCCTGGAAATAGAAACATGTTTGCTTTTGCAAGCAGTTCTGCAATTTCTTTCTGAGTAATAATACCTGTAAACTCAATATCTAAATCTTTATATTTTTGTTCTTTAACAAGCTTCATAAGAGTTTCACCCTGAGCATCCAAAGGTGAATCATCTCTAAATTTATAGTAACCACCAACAATCTTCAACTTAGCCTGAGGAATATATTGTTTAATTCTCGGCCAAATTCTATCAATGAGAGGAAGCATACCTTTTGTTACTGATGCATTATAAACAAAAAGATCTCTATCTTTTTTAGAGATATCAACTTCATCGATATATTGAACAACTGCATTTCTAGTTTGAAATACTTTGTTTTTTAATACCTCAAAATTACGCCTTTTACCGTGATTGCAGTTTGTAACATATGCAGTATGAAAATCAGAGAGTGTGAAAATATAATCAATATAATCATTAACTACTAAATCTTCTAGATTAAGATCTCCGTTTGCAAATGTATCATGCATCCACATGATTTTAAGCTTTGCATTATCTCTAATAGTTTTAAATAGAGATGGATGATGTCTAGTTGCATTTTTATATGCATCATAATAATGATCTGGGACGAATGGTACTACTGTTCTAGATGATATTACAATATCAAACTTATCGTTTTGATTGAGGCTGGTGATAGGCCTATAAGTTACACCATCATAAATACCTGGTATGCTATCATCTTCTTGACAAGCATTGAATACTGTGACGTTGAACCCTAATTTTGCAAGTTCTTTAGAGATAAGGATTACCGCTGATTCAGAACCGCCAAGTCCTCTTTTTGATAGCGTAGTGCCATCATAAACAAGACCGATCAAATCAAGAAAAGCAATAGTTGGGTATTTCATAATAACCTCATAACAAAACATAAATATCAAGGATACTTTTATTTATAGGTAATAGATGGCACTTACTTTTTACAGTCAGACACTGTCTGCTAACGGTACTGCTAATAATTTTACATTAGATCGCGCAGTAAATCAAGCAAATAGTATAATAGTTTCGATAAATGGTCTGGTTCAAGTGCCAGATGTGGATTACACAGTAAGTTCCACAAATCTTTACTTAACTACAACCCCTTTTACTAGTTCAGACATAGAAATCAGATATATTGAACTTGATAGCAATACAGGTTATCAAGGTTCTGCAGGTGTAACTGGATCTACCGGTTACACAGGTTCAGCTGGTGCGACTGGTTATTCTGGTTCTTTAGGTTCTGCTGGTTATCAAGGATCAGCTGGTGCTCCTGGTGGATCAACCGGTTATACCGGTTCTATAGGTTACTCCGGGTCTGCAGGACCTGCAGGTACAGTGGGTGCTGCTGGTAAGCCTTCTAAGAGCAGCACATACACTGGTAATGGAAGTAATACTCAATTTACACTTTCTGAATCTGTTAGCGATCCTATTCAGATCATAGTAAGTGTTAACGGTCTTCTACAACTACCTACTACTGATTATACTATCTCTGGTTCTACACTTATACTTTCTGCTGCACCTAATAATGGTTCAGATATAGAAGTAAGATATTTTGATATCGTACAAGGTACTGTTGGTTATTCTGGTTCAGTAGGTTATACAGGTTCTGTAGGCTCACAAGGGTCTGCTGGTTACCTAGGTTCTGTTGGTTATCAAGGTTCTATAGGTTTTCAAGGATCAGCTGGTGCACCAGGAGGTAACACTGGTTATACAGGCTCAATAGGCTTTACTGGTTCTATAGGTTTTACTGGTTCTATAGGTGATATAGGATATCCTTATAAGACGTCAAGATATACTGGTAATGGTAGTAATACTATATTTACCTTATCAGATTATACTTCTAACGCTTCACACATTTTCGTATTCGTTAATGGTCTCTTAGAAACACCTGAAACTGACTACACTGTTTCTGGAACAACTCTCACGCTAGGATATGCACCACCACAAGGTGCTGAAATTGAAATAAGATATTTTGGTTTAGCGTTAGGTGGTACTGGATATGCAGGATCTGAAGGTGATCAAGGTCCTGTAGGTTATCAAGGATCAAGAGGTGCAACCGGTTATGAAGGTTCTATGGGTTATACCGGATCTAAAGGTGATCTCGGTTATACTGGTTCAATAGGATATACAGGTTCTAAAGGCGATACTGGCAACTTTGGTGGTGCTTCGTTTAGTTACCGTTATCTTACCGATACTGCTAATACTGATCCTGGTAATGGTAATTTTAAATTTGATAATTCTTCATTTAGTTCAATAAGCACCCTCTATATCAATGAAAATGATATTTTCTTTGATTCAACTTATTCGTTCTTACAAACTATTGATGACTCTACGTCTACTATTAAAGGTCAGTTTACTATTACTGACGTTGCTAATACTGATCTATCTTCTATCTTTAATATAGTAGGTTATCATAATTTTGTCTCTAACTATTTTATAGTACCAGTTGCGTTTGTTTCTGGTTCAAATAATTATACTAATAATGCTAATATTAATATTACATTTGCTAGAACAGGTGATAGAGGTGATACAGGTTACACTGGTTCTAGAGGTGACGCAGGCTACCTAGGTTCAACAGGTTATACTGGTTCTAAAGGCGATACTGGTTTTGTAGGTTCTAAAGGTGATACAGGATTTACCGGTTCATTTGGCTACACAGGTTCAAAAGGTGACACTGGTAGTACAGGATTTGTTGGTTCTTTTGGTTATACAGGCTCAAAAGGTGATACAGGATTTACCGGGTCCTTTGGTTATACCGGTTCAATTGGATTTACTGGATCGAAAGGTGATACAGGATTTACCGGGTCGTTTGGATTTACAGGTTCAATAGGCTATTCTGGGTCTGAAGGTTATACAGGTTCAAGAGGTAGTACCGGGTTTACAGGATCATTTGGTTATACTGGTTCTATTGGATTCACTGGTTCAAAAGGTGATCTAGGCTATGCAGGTTCTATAGGCTATACTGGAAGTTCTGGTTATACTGGTTCTCTAGGTTACTCTGGATCACAAGGTAATATTGGACCTCTAGGTTTTACAGGTTCAATTGGTTTTACTGGTTCTTCCGGTTTTACTGGAAGTTTAGGTTTTACAGGTTCTATAGGCTACACAGGTTCTATTGGTACTACTGGTTATGTTGGTTCTATCGGTGATCTAGGTTATTCTGGTTCTATTGGTTTTACAGGCTCTTTTGGTTATTCTGGATCAGAAGGTTACACAGGTTCTCAAGGTGATCTTGGATACACAGGATCTATAGGTTTTACTGGATCAGTAGGTTATGATGGGTCACAAGGTGATCTAGGTTACACTGGGTCTATAGGTTACACTGGATCAAAAGGTGACACTGGCTATGATGGTTCTATAGGTAGTTTAGGTTATACAGGTTCTTTTGGTTATACAGGATCTATAGGTTTTGTAGGTTCTACAGGTTCAGGTTATGTAGGATCAAAAGGTGATACTGGTTCATTTGGTGGTGTAGACTGGTTATACATCTTTAGTTCAAATACAGAGAACGGTGATCCGGGATCTGGATATTTTAGAATTTCTAATACTGATTTTGAACTAGCAAACACTCTTTACGGAAGTAAAGTAACTATTCTTTTAGATTATATTTACAATACTATTGCTTTCGTAAATACTTCTACTTCAGGTATTAAGGGTTATATTCAAGTAGCTGAAGTAACTAATACTGCTAGTTATGCATTGTTTGCTATCAATGGTGGTATTCAAGAATATTCTAACTATGCAAGTATACCAATTTCTTGGTTGTCAGGTTCTTCTAATACTTTCTCTAACATTACTTCAACTCTGTTCACTATAGCAAGACAAGGTGACGTTGGTGATACAGGTTTCTCAGGTTCTACTGGTGGATATGGCTTTACCGGTTCAATAGGTTACACTGGTTCTGTCGGGGTTACTGGGTATGATGGTTCTACCGGTTATGCTGGATCGGTAGGATATGTGGGATCACAAGGTGATCTAGGTTACACAGGTTCTATCGGCTATACAGGTTCTATTGGTTTTACAGGTTCTGAAGGTCCAATTGGACTAATTGGTCCAGTAGGTTTTGATGGTTCTCAGGGTTATACAGGCTCACAGGGTGATTTAGGTTATACTGGTTCATTTGGTTATACAGGTTCTACTGGTGCAGGGTTTACCGGTTCTGTAGGTTTTGTTGGATCTTTAGGCTTTACTGGTTCTACTGGTGCAGGGTTTACTGGTTCAACTGGTTTTATCGGCTCTCAAGGCGATAAAGGATTTACAGGTTCTAGAGGTGTTTCTGGTTTTACTGGTTCAGTAGGCTTTAACGGTTCACAGGGTGATTTAGGTTACTCAGGTTCATTTGGTTATACAGGGTCTGCTGGATTTACCGGGTCAGCTGGTTATACTGGTTCACTAGGCTATTCTGGTTCTTACGGTTATACAGGATCATTAGGCTATACTGGATCAAAAGGTGATACTGGTTATGTTGGATCTCAAGGTGGTTTCGGTGGTGCAGCATTTGAGTATGTTTACACTACAAATACAGAACATACTATAACTACTAACGGTTATTTCTCATTTAGTAATACTTCCATAGATCTTGCTAACACTCTTTATATTGATTATATCGATATATTAGGTTCTAATTCATATAGTTTCCTCACAACTATCGATGATAGCACTAGTAATATTAAAGGTCACTTCTCAGTAAAGAACAAGTATGATAATCAAACATATGCTATGTTTGCAATTATTGGTAATCTTACTACTCATGATGATCATTTTGATGTTCCAATATCTTGGTTAAGTGGTAGTAATACTCTTACCAATTCATCTAATATAGTAATCACTTTTGCAAGAACTGGTGATATTGGTGCAACTGGTTACACAGGTTCTATAGGTTACACCGGCTCAGTTGGATATACAGGATCAAAAGGCGACACTGCACAAGTTAATGTAAATAGTTCTGCTCCTGCAAATTCTGCACTAGGTGCATTATGGTTAGATGTTGATGATGGAATACTAAGTGTAAATATAGGTGATGAGAGCAATACAGTATGGATTGCGGTGTCTTTCTAATGATTTTACATGTCATAAATATAAAAACAATGGTATTAGTCTAAGATATGGCACTCAGTTTTCCTTCTAACCCGTCCTTGAACGACATAGTTACAACAGGGGGTAGACCTTGGAAATGGGATGGATCCAGGTGGGTTCCCCAACAGATAACTGCCAACAATATAGTAATTACAGGACCACTAACTGCTAATAGTTCTAATGGTAGTTCTGGTCAAATTTTAACATCTAACGGATATGGAATATATTGGGCTAACAATAGATTCGATGTTTTAGAAGACGTGGTAGAGGGTGATCTTTCTCTTAATCCGCCATCTAACGGACATATTGTCACTTACGTTGCGGGAGAGGATAAATATTACGTTCTACCATTATCAGTTTCAGATACAACATTATCAAATACAGTTCTCGATGGAGGAGATTTCTAAATGGCTGCGTCACCAAATTTAATTCAGATTAAACGCTCGCAGACAACAGGTACCCCAGCCTCGCTAGCGAATGGTGAATTGGCGTTCACAGCTGCTGGTAATGTTGTCTTTATAGGTAATTATGGTTCAGTTCTTCCTATTGCAGGTCAAAGAACACCTGGTACCCTTACTGCTAACCAAGCACTAGTTGCTAACAGTACAGGTTATATAGATCAAGTAAAAACTGCAAATCTTTATACAACTACTATTACTGCAAACGGTACTACAGGTACTGACGGTTCAGTTCTTGCAGTTAACAGTTCTGGTCAGCTATTCTGGTCAACAACTGCAGCAGTTGGTCCATCATATATTCAGAATACAGATTCTAGAACACTCTCAGGTAATCTGTACTTTACTGCAGCAAATACTACTATTGAAAATCTCAATGTTACTACTATCAACCGTTCACCAAAACTGACACTTTCTGGTGACGTTTCTGGTAACGTTACATTTACTAACCTAGGTGATGCAGTACTTAACGTTACAGTTAATAATGCTAACGGTGTAACACTTGGTGTTGATACTGAAGGTGATTATGTTGCAGATATCTATGCTGGTAACGGTATAGTATCATTTACAGGTACTGGTGAAGGTTCAACACCTACAATTATAGTTAAAGCAGCTGATGGTATAGTAGCTAATACTACTGGTCTATTTGCAAACGTAGATAACAGCACATTAGAACTTTCTAGTGGTGCTATCCGTGTAAAAGATAACGGTATTGCTCTCGGTACTAAAACAACTGGTGATTACGTACAGAACATAACTGCAGGTAACGGTGTTAGTGTTTCTGTAACGTCAGGTGAGAGTGCGCAACCAGTTATTGCAGCAGTAGTAGGAAGCGGTCTTAAAGCAAATACTACAGGTATTCATATTGATCCAGCTGCAGCACAAACATTTGAGTCTATTCAGGTTAATGCTACTTCAACTCTAAACGGTAACGTAGTACTTGGTAGTTCATCTCAAGATAATACTACACTTAACGGTACTTTAGTAGGATCATTACTTCCTACTACTACCAACACATATGACGTAGGTGGTATAGGTGCAGTTTATAATAAAGGTTACTTTACACAACTACAATTAGGTTCTTCTAGTGATTCTACTATCACTGCTTCTGCAAATACTATTACAGTTTATGGTTTAACAGTCAATAGTAACTTTATTGCAAATACTGGTACGGTTTATCACGACTTCTATATTGGTGGTAGTCTTTACATTACTGGTAATGCTGTATATTCAAACGTTGAATCATATGTAGTTACTGACCCGTTAATACAACTTGCAGCTAATAATACTGATACAGATCTTCTTGATATTGGTTTCTTTGGTAACTATAACACAGGTGGTGGTGCTCACGAACATACTGGTCTATTCCGTGATGCATCTGATGGTGTCTACAAGTTATTTGACGGTCTACAAGTAACACCCACTACTTTTGTAGATACTGCTAATAATACATACAATCAAGCAACTTTAAAAGCATATCTTGATTCAGGTGCATTAATATCTAATGCAACTAATCTTAATA
>Ga0315906_10010207_pt1 | contig 11056 bp, 7 predicted proteins | sample LakEriMetagenome_4_FD_203526 | JGI IMG/M metagenome (GOLD analysis project Ga0315906, IMG submission 203526) | Freshwater fungal communities from buoy surface, Lake Erie, Ohio, United States - Buoy 2 MA122 | ecosystem: Environmental > Aquatic > Freshwater > Lake > Lake biofilm | place: USA: Lake... | reverse complement strand
GGCGCTGGAGATCGAGTTCAGCCGGGTGGCGTTTCCGGCGCTGTTTCTGCGGCCAGCGGGGCCGTGGGATATGCGGGCCTATGGCGAGATTGCTTATGACGTGACGAACCCGGGGACGGCGCCGGTGCGGTTCAGCGTGCGTGTGGATGACGACTACCGGCCTGACGGCGTGGGCACGTCGCGCACGGGGACGGGGACGCTGGAGGCCGGGGCGACGGCGACGTTTGTGTTTCCGCTGGCGAGCAGGGACCCGATGAGTTTTGGGATGCGCGGGCTGCCGACGTGGCCTGGGGCGCGTAATTTGGGCAGCAATGGCACGCATGTTTTGAACCTGGCGAATATTGCGCAGATGCAGATTTTCCTGGGCTCGCCGGCGGACACATTTACGTTGATTGTGGACAACGTGCGGCTGCGGCCGGGGTTTCCGCTGGAGGGGATTGTGGACGAGTTTGGGCAGTTCGCCCAGGGGGCTTGGCCGGGCAAGTTGACGAGCGTGGAAGAGTTTGCGGCGCGGCGGGCGGAGGAGGAGGAGTTTTTGGCGGGGGTGGGGACGTTTGGCGGGCGGTCCGTTTATGGGGGCTTTGCCGCCGGGCCGCGATTGGAGGGGACGGGGTTCTTCCGGGCGGCGAAGCACGAGGGCCGGTGGTGGCTGGTGGACCCGGACGGGTGGCTGTTCTTTTCGACAGGGTTCAATTCGGTGGCGCTGGCGCAATCGACGTTTACGACGCGGCGGGAGGCGATGTTCAACTGGCTACCGGAGGCGGGGGATCCGCTGGCGAGGCACTACGGGACGGCGACGGCGGTGCAGGGGCCGATTGCTAGCGGGGTTACCTTCAATTTTCAGTCCGCGAATTTGGAGCGGAAGTATGGGGCGAGCTACGTGGAAGATTGGCGGGCGACGGCGCTGGCGCGGCTGCCGGCGTGGGGGTTTAACACGATTGGCAACTGGTCCGACACCGGGCTGCACCGGCGCGGGGTGGCGTATGTGACGACCACGACGCTGTTTGGCAGTTACAACACGGTGCCGAACGCGGGCCAGGGCACGGACCGACTGCCGGACCCGTTTGACCCGCGGTTTGCGACCGATGTGTATGCGCGGTTGGTGCCGGTGTTGGCGCCGGCGGTGGGGGATCCGTGGTGTTTGGGGCACTTCGTGGATAACGAGTTGAACTGGGGCGGGACGGGGACGGACCGGGCGCGGTATGGGGTGGCGTTGGGGGCGCTGGGGCAATCGATGGTGACGTCGGCGGCGCGGCGGGCGCTGGGGGCACTGCTGGCGGCGCGGTATGGGGCCATTGGGAATTTGAATGCGGCGTGGGGGACGCAGTTTGCCGATTGGAATGCGTTGACGGCGCCGGCGACTGTGACGGCCGGGATGCGGGCGGATTTGGCGATGTTAACGACGGCGTTCGCGCGCGAGTATTTCCGGGTGATTCGGGAGCAGATGCGGCGGATTGATGGGGACCATTTGTATCTGGGGTGCCGGTTTCATGTGAACAATCCGGATGTGATTGCGGGGGCAGCGGAGATGACGGATGTGTTGAGTTTTAACAGCTATCAGCCGGCGCTGGCGCCGGCGAGTTGGGCGTTTCTGGGGCAGTTGGACCGGCCGGCGATTATTGGCGAGTTTCATTTTGGGGCGCTGGACCGGGGAATGTTTCACACGGGGTTGCAGGCGACGGGGTCGCAGGCGGAGCGGGCGGCGGCGTTTGCGCGGTATGTGCAGAGCGTGGCGGACCATGCGAATTTTGTGGGCGCGCACTGGTTTCAATATACGGATCAGGCGATTACCGGGCGACCGCGGGATGGGGAGAATTACAACATTGGGTTTGTGAATGTTGTGGACACGCCGTATCCGGAGATGGTGAATGCGGCGCGGGAGATGCATGAGGGAATTTACGCGCGGCGGCTGCGGTAGGGGGCTCATGATTCAATAGGAGCTATTCCTGGGAGCCGATTTCGCAACGGCTGTTGCCCGGGAGATAGCAGCACAAGGAGCCCTCGCATGACCGACGATCAACGTACGAAGAACCCTCTCGCCACACGACGTGAAATGCTGGGAGCAACCGGCGTGGCCGCCATGACGGGTTTGATGGGCAGCGTGGCCGGCGCGGTTGCACAGACTCCGCAGAGACGGCCGCGGATCGCCTGTTGCGTCAGCTTTTGGGGTGGACCGGGATCCCATGCGGACTGGATCATCTGCAAGCTGATGGACGGCTATTGGTGGCAGGGCGCCCACATGGCACCGAGGGTCGAAGTTGTTTCGGTGTACATTCATCAGCTCGACACCAGCGGACTGGGCCAGAAGGTGTGCAAGGCGAAGAACATTCCCATCTACAAGACGGTGGGCGAGGCTGTCACGCTGGGCGGGAAAGAGCTTGCGGTGGATGGGGTTGTGATCGTCGGAGAGCACGGGAATTATCCAACCGATCTCAAGGGCCATTGGCTGTTGCCGCGGTGGTGGATGTATCAGCAGGTGATCCGGGGTTTCGAGCAGAGCAAGCGCGCGGTGCCGGTGTTTAACGACAAGCACCTCTCCTACAATTGGGACGACGCCAAGTGGATGTTCGACAAGTCTCGTGAGTTGGGCTTTCCATTGACCGGCGGCTCCTCCATTCCGGTCTACTTCCGCAAGCCCGAGATTGAGATTGCGATTGATACGCCGATTCGGAATTCCATCGTGCTTGGAGGCGCGTCCGATGAGGGAGCGATCTTCCATTGCATTGACGTGCTGCAGGCCTTCGTGGAGCGGCGTAAGGGCGGAGAGACAGGCGTCAAGTCGGTGCAGTCCATCCGGGGGCCGGAAGTATGGAAGTGGGCTGGACGGAATCCGTGGGTGGGCAGGCTGCTTGGTTCGGTGGCGGCCAATTTCCAGATGAAGCCGGGCAGCTTGCAGGAGAGCGCCCAGGCGAATGCGTGCATCATCGAGTACAACGATGGGACGAAAGCGGCGGTGATTTCGGGCCGTGGTGTGGGCTGGACCTACGCCGGGGAGATCGAGGGACAGAAAGAGCCGACAGTCATTTCGATGCTTGGCTGGCCCGGTCCGTTTGCGCAATATCACGCCTCCAATGCGCAGCCCCACTGGATTACCGAAATGATGGTGACCGGGAAGGAGCCCTTCCATGCGGAACGACTGCTGCTGTCAACCGGGATCACGAACCACTACATGGAATCAAACTGGGAGAATGGCCGTTACTCCGCCGTGGGGCGCCGCCTCGAGACGCCCGTCTTGAACATGCGCTACCGCTCGACGCGGGGGCCGCAGTTCAGCACCGGGTCTCGGCCACCGGACACGACGCCATACCTGCGGGGCTTTGAGAAGTAGGCGAACGAAATCCCGATGGGGGCGAGTCTGGCGTCTTGGGACACGCTGAAGCATGTCCCAGAGGGGTTGCCGCTGCGTTGGGGGTTTACAATTCCCGCCCGGTGCGTGGGGCTATATCCGGTGGCGGGCGATGGTGGCTTCGTCGACTTCGACGCCGAGGCCGGGGGCGTCGGGCACCTTTAAGTAGCCGTCTTCCATGCGGAGCGGCTCCTTCACCAGTTGGCGGCTTAGGGTGCCTTGGGAGGTATTGAACTCCACGAATTCCGCGCGGCGCTGGAAGGCGGTGAGGTGGAGCGAGGCGGCGGTGAGCAGGTCGCTGGACCAGGAGTGGGGGATGACGAGGCGGTTGGCACGTTCGGCCATGTGGACGATTTTGCGGGCTACGGTGAAGCCGCCGCAGCGGGTGAGATCGGGCTGCAGGACGTCGATGCCGCCGCGCTCGATTAACTGCTGGAAGCCCCAGTCGGTGGCTTCCTGTTCGCCGCAGGCGATGCGGACATCGGTGGCTTCCGCCACGCGGCGGTAGCCGTCGTAGTCTTCGGGATGGAGCAGTTCTTCGACGAAGAAGGGCTCGAATTGTTCGATGGAGCGGACGACCTGGATCGCCTCTTTGGCGGTGCGCTCGACGAACCAGCCGGTATCGACCATGAGGTCGCGGCGGGGGCCGAGGGCTTCGCGGGCGGCTTCGACGAGTTGGACGTCGAGCCAGCGATCCTTGCCGAAGACGCCCCAGCCGAACTTGACGGCGGTGAAGCCCTGGTCGATGTAGCCCTTTGCGGCTTCGCGCATGGCGTGCGGCGTGGGACGGAAGAGAGTGCTGGCATACGCGCGGACTTTGTCGCGCCACTTGCCGCCGAGCAGGATGTGGATGGGCTGGCCATAGGCTTTGCCGCAGATGTCCCAGAGGGCGATATCGATGGCGGAGATGGCTTGCAGTGCGGCGCCGCGGCGGCCGAAGTAAATTGTCCCGCGGTACATGCGGTACCAGAGGCGTTCGACTTCGAGCGGGTTCTGGCCGAGGAGCAGCGACTTCAGGCCGTCCATGAACTCCATGCCTTCGGCGTCGCTCCACTTGGGCGAATCGATGCAGGCACGGGCGACGGGGGCGGAGGTCTCCATGTCGGAGTAGCCGCAGATGCCGGCGTCCGTCGAGACTTTGACGATTCCCATGTAGGTGGGGCCGAGCGGTTCTTCGGCGGCTTCGGGGTTGTTGTAGAGGCCTTCGGCTTTGAGGACGAAGAGTTCGACGTTGGTGATTTTCACGGGATGAGTTCGCTCCAGTCCACGGTTTCGGCGATGACGAACAGCGTCTGGCCCCGGCGGGGGCGGGCGCTCAAATGCAGCATGGCGACCCAGCCGGTGCGCGGGGCGTGGATGTCGATGGGCACGCTTGAGTGGTCCGAGAAATCGTGGAGGCGGCCGAGGAGTTCGCCCGCTTCGACGGCTTGGCCGGGAGCGACGACGGGTTCCCATATGCCATCGGCGGGGGCGGGGATGTAGGCGTCGAGTTTGTCGGCGCGGATGAGGCGCGTGGGGGCGGCACCCGGGGGGCGGATGGGTTGGACGGGCTCGTCGATCAGGCCGTAGTGGCGGAGCACGTTTTTGACGCCTTCGTAGGCGTGGCGGACGCCGTGGCGATCGGTGGAGGCGCCGGCGCCGAGTTCGCTGCCGATGGCGATTTTGCCTTCGGCTTCGGCTTCATCGGTGAGGAGGCCGGAGGCCATGGTGCTCGAGTAGATGAGCGCGAAGCCGGTATCGAAGAGGCGGGAGACGGTGGCGATTTCGGCGCGCTGGGCGGGGTCGGCAATAGGGTGGAAGGAGGTGCAGTAGGGGAAGGCGCCTTCCATGCCGCCGGAGTGAATATCGAGCACGACGCGGCCGTGGGGGAAGACCTGTGTTTTGACGAAGTGGGCGATGCGGGCGGAGAGGGTGCCGCGCGGGTTGCCGGGGAAGGCGCGGTTCATGTTGACGCCATCGAGCGGGGAGGTACGCTGGTTGGCGACGCAGGCGCTTTCGCTCAGCTGCGGCATGAGGATGATGCGGCCGGACAGTTGCGCTGGGTCGAGGTCGTGGCAGAGGCGTTTGAGGGCGACCTGGCCTTCGTATTCGTTGCCGTGGGTGCCGCCGAAGCAGAGGACGCCGTTGGGATTGGGGCCGCGGTGGCCGTTGATGACGGTGAGCGGGACGAGCGAGTAGCCCCAGGAGCCATCGAGGTGGAAGGCGATTTGGTAGTGATGTTTGCCGGGGCGGGCGAAGTCGATATCGGCGTAGTTGTGGATGAGCCGCGGCATGGGTCAGGCGTCGATGCCGAGGAGGGCGAGCGTGTCGCGGGCGAACATGCGCTCCATTTTTTCCATGTTGAGGCGGGGGAGCTTGGTGCCTTCGAGCATGTTGTTCAGGCCGCGCATGCCGTCCAAGCTGGCCTGAACGGTGGTGAAGGGGTAGTCGGTTCCGAACAGCACTTTGTCCCAGACGCCGTATTCCTGGACGAGCATCAGCGAGTTGTAGAGCTGGTAGGGACGGTAGTGGAGGGCGGAGCAATCGGCGTAGACGTTGGGGTGTTTGCGGATGGTGACGACGCTTTCGCCTTCGTAGGGATGGCTTAAATGGGCGAGGATGATCTTCACGTCCGGGAAGCGGGTGGCGACGTCATCGAGGTGGCGCGGGAGGGTGCATTCGAGCGGGGCCTGGGCGACGAATGTTGTGCCGGTGTGGAGGAGAACGGGGAGGCCGTGGCGGGTGGCGTATTCCCACAGATAGTCGAAGCGGCGATCGTTGGGGAAGAAGCCGGCGTACATGGAGAGGAGCTTGATGCCCTTTAGTTTCAGGTCCTGGTGGCCTTCGATGAGTTCGTCGTGCCAGCCGGGCTGGGTGGGGTCGAGGGAGAGGAAGCCGACGAGGCGGTCGGGGTGGGTGGCGACGTAGGCGGCAACTTCGCGGTCCGGCACCCAGAGGCCGGAGAGCTTGGCTTTGCCGCCGAAGACGACGGTTTTTTCGCAGCCGGCGGCGGTGGCCTGGTACTCGTCCCAGCGCACGGTGAGATCGACTTCGACATCGCCACGGGCGCGGGCGGCCTGGCGTTTGAAATCGTCGGAGAAGTGTTTGGGGTACTCCCAAAAGTGGCTATGGATGTCGACCATGTTGTACATCATAGAACGCGAAACTGGTACATTCTCCAGATGACCAAGCGGGCGGCTATCGGACCGGAGTGGATTCTGATTGCGTTCCTGTGGGTTGCCTACGTGCTGAACCACGCCGACCGGCAGGTGGTGTACACGCTGTTTCCGGCGTTGCAGAAGGAGTTTGGTTTCAGCAACACGGTGCTGGGGCTGAACGGGGCGCTGTTTCTGTGGGTGTATGGGGCGTGTTCGCCCTTCGCGGGGATTGCGGGGGACCGGTGGCCGCGGACGATGCTGGTGGCGGGGAGTTTGGCGTTGTGGAGCGCGATTACGGTGCTCTCGGGCTTTGCGGTGAATGGGACGATGCTGCTGGTGTGCCGGGGGCTGTTGGGGATTTCGGAATCGTTCTTCATGCCGGCGGCTTACGCGCTGATGGCCAATGCGCACGGGCCTTCGACGCGGTCGCGGGCGGTGGCGATTTTTGCGAGCAGCCAGATGGCGGGCGTGGCGATTGGCGGATCGTTGAGCGGGTTCATTGCGGAGCGGTTTCACTGGCGGGCGTCGTTCTGGATTCTGGGCGGGATGGGGTTGGTGTTTGCGATTCCGTTGTGGCGATTTTTGTCGTCGGTTCCGGAGCATTTTCATGGGGTGACGGCGGGGGAGGGGGCGACCTTTTCCAGCTTCGCGGGGCTGTTCCGGATTCCGTCGTTGCGGATCATTACGATTGTGGTTTCGGTGGCGACGTTTGGGCTGTTTCTGGTGTATTCGTGGCTGCCTACTTTTCTTTTTGACAAGTTCGGGATTGGCCTCGCGCGGGCGGCGTTTGAGGCGAGCGTGTATCCGCAGTTGGGGACGGTGGCGGGGCTGGTTTTAGGGGGCTTTGCGGGGGATAAGTATTATTCGCGAGTGAACTCGGCGCGGTTCTGGTTGCTGTTGATTGCTTTATTGGCGGGGGCTCCGTGCATCTATCTGGTGGGGGGCGGGTCGACGCTGGCGGCGACGCGGATTGCGGCGATTTGTTTTGGATTCTTTGCGGGGTTTATTTCGAGTAATCAGGCGCCGGCGGCGTTTGATGTGGTGCCGGCTTCGCAGCGGGCATCGGCGATTGGGGTGTTGAATGTGATTGGGGCGACCGTTTCGGGGTTTGCGCCGTTTTTGGGCGGGATGGCGCGGGATACGATTGGCGTGGGGCGGCTGATGGCTTATACGAGCTTGGTGTATTTGGCTACGGCGGGGTTGGCTTTGTATGGGATCCGGCGGCACTTTACGCGGGATCATGGGCGGGCGTTGGGGAGGTAGAGGGCTTTTCCTTCTGGCTTCTGCGTTCTGCCTTCTGCGGGGTGCGTCGCGTCTTGGGGACACCTCTGCCGTTGGGTTACGGGCCGAAATTTGTCGGGGGTTCTGCCCGCGGTGTCCCCGGAGGGGTTGCTGGGGGCTGAGGCGCATTTCCCATTTCCGCGCCTCCCCTTCTCCCCAGCGGTCAGCTGTTGTAGTAGCGGACCCAGGCGTCGGCGACGGCGCGGACGATGACGTCGAGATGTTCGCGGCCGCGGGCGGCGTCGGCGGCGGCCGGGCTGTCGGTGTAGCCGTCGATCTTCTTCCAGGCGCCGTGCTGTTCGTCGCGGAAGGTGGAGCGGGCGGAGTGGGGATCGGTATCGCCGCTGGGCGGGCGGTGGGGACGATCGGCGGCGACGAGTTCGGGATGGAGGGCGAGCATCAGGGATGACTCGAAATCGCCGGCGTGGCCGGGGAGGCGGCGGTCGCGATGGGCGTCGGCGGCGATGAGCGCGTCCCAGGCGATGTTCCAGTACGAGCCGGCGGCGGCGCGGACGGGGTGTTCGAGGACGATGTCGCGGACGGCGAGCTGCATGAGCTCGGCGTTGCCGCCGTGGCCGTTCAGCAGGAAGATGCGCTGGAAGCCGTCGCGGACGAGGGATTCGACGAGTTCGTAGAGAACGAGGTAGTAGGTCTTGGTGGAGAGCGAGAGCGTGCCGCCGAAGACGAAGTGGTGGTGGGAGGAGCCGAAGGGGAGCGTGGGGGCGACGACGATGGGGATGTGGGCCCCGGCCAGTTCGGCGGCGCGACGGGCGATCCATTCGACGGTGATGAAGTCCATGCCGGTGGCCAGATGGGGACCGTGCTGTTCAGTGGCTCCGATGGGGAGGACGATGAGGGAGTCCGGGGCGAGGGCGCGGATTTGTTCGCGGTTCAGTTCGGCGAAGAGTTTCATGGCATAATTCGGATCAAATCTTACCATGCGCCTACTTGCCTACGTTAGTGACGAAATGTACTTGGCCATTCCGGATGTGATGGCGGAATTTGAAGCGCTGGCCGATGGCGCGGTGACGGTGCTGCGGTCGTCGCCGCGGGGAGCGATCCGGGGCGATCTGCCCGCTGGGCGCTACCGCGTGACGCTGGCGAAGCCGGGATTTGGGGCGAAGGCGTCGACGGTGGAGATTGGCGACACGCCGGTGCAGTTGCGGTTGTTGGCCGATGGATTGTTGGGCTATATGTGGCCCAAATGGGTACGGAGCGGGGAGACGTCCGAGTTCCGGATGCATGCGGTGGAACAGTATCAGCTGACGCTGTGGCGGTATGGGTTGACGAAAGAATACGTGGCGATGATCGGGTGGCTGGACGAGCATGGGCCGCAGGCGAACCGGCAGATTTTGCCGGACTGCGACTTTACGCAGACGGGCGTGAAGTGGAACAGCGACGGGTATCCGGCGCCGCCGACGATTGTGGCTCCGGAGCGGAGCGGGCTGTATTATTTGTGGGCCCGGACGCCATCGGGGCGGGCGTTTTCGTTTCCGTGGGTGGTGGCGCCGCGGGCGCCGAAAGCGTCGATCGCGGTGTTGGCGTCGACGAACACTTGGAACGCGTACAACAACTTTGGCGGGCGGAGTAATTACGTGAATGCCGACCGGTTGCCGGCGACGCCGGTGGTGAACGCGCGGCAGGACTTGGACCGGTATCACAACGTACTTCCGTTCGGCACGTGGCGGCCGAAGGACGAGGAGTATTCGCCGTTATCGTTCGACCGGCCGGAGCCGAACAACCACATGTTCGACGACCCGAAGATTACCGACCCGGTGCAGGGGCGGGTGCAGTGCGGGCAGACGCCGGGCGAGTGGCGGCTGTACGGGTGGCTGGAGCGGGAGGGGTTTGACTACGACTTGTACGGCGAGGGGCATCTGCACGATGGGCTGTTGCCGTTGGATTCCTACAAGGTTTTGATCATCGCGGTGCATCCGGAGTATTGGAGCCGGGAGATGTATTTTGCGGTGAAGAGCTGGGTGTTTGAACGGGGCGGGCGGCTGCTGTACCTGGGCGGGAATGGGTTGAATTGCGAGGTTGTGTTTGGGGCGGATGGGACGATGCGGTGCCTGTCCCATTTGGAGAGTGAGCACGGGGAAATGGGCGGGAAGTCAGCGGATGGGACGGTGGTCTACGACAGCCGGATGCACCGGACGCTGGAGTCCGAGGCGAACCTGTTGGGGGTGGTTTGCACGGAGACGGGGATCATGACGGCGGCGCCGTATCGCGTGGTGGATGCGGGTCATTGGGTGTTTGCGGGGACGGGGTTGCAGGACGGGGATTTGTTTGGGAAGGAGACGCTGCACGAGCGGATTCCGGGGGGCGCGTCGGGGCACGAGACGGACAAGCGCAGCGCGCATTCGCCGGCGAACACGGTGCTGCTGGCGAAGGGGGAGAACCCGGACGAAGGGGGATCGGAGATTGTGCTGCACGAGCGGGAGCGGGGCGGGGCGGTGTTTTCGGTGGGGTCGATAACGTGGGTGGCGGCGCTGTTTGTGGATGAGGCGGTTTCGGGGATTACGCGGAATGTATTGCGGGAGTTTTTGGGGCGAACATCTGACGGAGAACACCGGTAGCCATGGCAGCCTGCGAGATGGCGATGAGGGAGGAGTAGACGGCGAACGGCTCGATTTTCTGGCCGCCCTGGCCGGGGAGGGCGCGTTCGCCGCGGACCTGTTGGGAGCCGCGGCCGTAGGGCTAGTGCTGGCGGCAGAAGCCGGCAAGCGTGAGGCCGTGGAAGTGGTGGACGGTGGCGTCAGGAACCGAACGCAGATGCCAGCCTTGCCGGAGCCAGCGGGCGCAGAACTCGCGGTCCTCGGCGGCGGCGAGGCGGAAGGCCGTGTTGAAACCGCCGTCCCGGTGAAACTGGGCGCGGGAGAGGGCGAGGTTATTGGTGGTGGCGAAGGGGGAGAAGGCAGCTTCGTCGACGCGGCGGGGGTTGCGAGTCAGATAGTCATAGATGCAGTGGAGGAGTTGCTGGCTGGCTTCGGCGCAGGGGTTTTGGGACAGGCCGTTGGCAACGTGGCCGTAGAGGACATCGGCAGGGTGGGCGGCGTGGGTGGCGAGGAGAGTGGGGAGCCGGGCGGGACCGGGGACGCTATTGGGCTGGCGGAGGGAGCGCGCGCCGAAGCGGAGGGCGATGGGCTCCAGTGGTTCGGGGCTGCCGTCATCGACAACGATGATTTCGAACTGGCTGGCAGGCAGGCTGCTGGCGCGGAGGCCTTGGAGACAGTTGGCGAGCGATTCCGGCCGACAATTCGGAATGATGACGGATGCGAGAACGGACATTGAT
>Ga0315906_10010206_pt1 | contig 11056 bp, 6 predicted proteins | sample LakEriMetagenome_4_FD_203526 | JGI IMG/M metagenome (GOLD analysis project Ga0315906, IMG submission 203526) | Freshwater fungal communities from buoy surface, Lake Erie, Ohio, United States - Buoy 2 MA122 | ecosystem: Environmental > Aquatic > Freshwater > Lake > Lake biofilm | place: USA: Lake... | reverse complement strand
TCGCATATACACCGCGAATGCCTTCGAAGGGGGAGTCTATACCTCCGCAAACAACGGAGACACCTGGACGGAAATTACCCCCGTTGGAATGAACGACGTGCGCTGTCTTGCTGCTACGGGTTCAACCGTAATTGCGGGCGGCAGCGATGGAATGCGTATTTCTGCCAACGAAGGGGCTTCCTGGGTTGAACCCATACTACCTCCTTCGAACGATTGGATTCGGGCAATTCTGATACGGGAAAACGACATGTTCGCAGGCACATATGGCGGGGGTGTTTTTCGCTCCACCGACGATGGAAATACCTGGGTGTATAGCGGTTTAAACGGGGTTTATATTGAAACCTTAGCTGAACTGAACGGCCACGTATTCGCCGGAGCGATATCCGGCGTCGAAGGGGTTTACCGCAGTTCCGACGACGGCACATCCTGGAGCGCGGTATCCAATGGTATCGCTTTTAGCTTAAATGCACCCGACAACCGAAACGTATACGGCCTTGCAACGGAAGGAAATGCCATCTACGCCGGAGTGGAAGGAGCCGGAGGCTTCAATGAAGGTGTGCCGGCGATATACCGAAGCCTTGACCTTGGCAATACCTGGGAAGAATACACGCTGTGCATGACCTGCCCCAATGTGCGTTCCTTCACATTCTTCCATGAAGAGTTCTTCGCAGGAACGGACTGTGGAATCTACAAGCAAGGGTTATGCGGTGAAGGGCTTATTCCCGGCTGCACCGACCCCGGTGCCTGCAATTATGAGCCTCAGGCGGCCCTTGAAAATGGTTCTTGCACCTATCCGCAAGCAGGATATGATTGCCAGGGAAATTGTTTAAATGATATCGACCTGGATGGAGTTTGCGACGTGCTCGAAGTACCTGGATGTATGGATCCGGAAGCAGAAAACTATCAGCTCTGTGCTACTCTGGACAATGGAAGTTGTATCTACGAAATTCCCGGATGCATGTATTTCTGGGCGGAGAACTATAATCCCCTTGCCAACCGCGACGACGGCTCCTGCGCGTTTGAGCCTTGCGGAGTAGGTACATATTGGGATGCCGATGCTTTCAAATGCCTGCCCCTACCGGCTACCTGCCCCCCGGACATGACCGGCGATAATTTGGTAAATACCTCGGATCTCCTCTATCTGCTTACGGAATTTGGAACGGTTTGCCCATAGCTGGCCAACCGAAGTGCTATGAGCAGGCCGGATGTATGTGCTTAGCACGGATGGAGTTACATAGCCGCTACCGAATAATTAAGCTATTCCTCCTTCACGCCACAAGGTTAAATTCCTGGCTATTTGGAATGGACTAATTAGAATTAGAAGTACAAGAAAAAATTGACCTTACTTATTTCCTGCGAAACTTGTTTGCGACCAATGACTTACATGTATTGAAGGATTTGGCTTTAATTCAAGATAATATATCAGCCTTGCTGCGCCATAGCTAAAGGTAAAATATACCAAACAAATCCATAAACCTCGCAGCTAATTGGAAAGGAGAGATGGTTAATAACCTGGTGAAAATTTTCTGCGAATCGTCCCTGCTATTTCAATTCATAGAATAATTTCGCGGCAATTTTTTTAATAACAATCAACCTAAAAAACCTTCAAGAATGAAAACAGGTTCTTTTTTCATTGTTCCATTAGTGGCGGCAGGTCTTAGCACCGCACTTTTTTCTTGCCAGGCACCGCCTCCCCAAAGCTGCGACCTTACTCCCGCAGATAAGGACAGCCTTTTGAAAGTGCGCAGTGCTGCGACGGCTCCAGTTATTGCTAATCCTGCAGCTGCAGATTGGTCTGCCTTTGTTGATGCTCACTATACCGCCGATGCGACGATTTTGCCTCCCGGAGGAACAGCAGTTCAGGGCAAGGACGCAATAGTAGCATTTATGAGCTCTATGACCGGAATAACAAAATATAGCAGAGAAGATGCCGAAATCGAAGGAAACGGCAATTTAGTTTATATCCGCGGTGCCTACGCCATGTCGTTTCAGGTAAACGATTCAGTAAGTAAAGATGATACCGGTAAGTATATCGAGATCTGGCGTAAAAATGAGTCCGGACAATGGAGATGTTCAAGAGACATTTTCAACTCGGACATCGCCCCCGAAGTTAGCACGCCGGATACTGCTGCCGTTGCCGTTGGAGAAGCTCCCGCTGAGGCTGCTCCTGCTGCCGCTACTGCAAAATAAGCGAAGAGCTTAGATATAGAAAAGCCGCCTTGGTTATTCACCATCGCGGCTTTTTCTTTTCCGCCGGCAAACTTTCAATGAATCCCAAGGATTGAAACAGATAATAAGAGGCAATGTGCCCCCAGCACAATAGAAGATAACAATATCTGGAGTCGTACAATCCTCGAAGGGAAATACGGTTCAAGCCTTAGTACGAATGCTAAAAAAACTACTCACATCAGGATTGTCTATACTCAAGTCGTTTCTTAACCGGGTTATCGTTGCGGGCCTTTACCTAACATTATCCGACAATAAGGTAAATAGACCATTCACAAAGAGAAACCCGATTCAGCCAAATGAAAAAAAGCTTTTTTGGGGTATCCTAATCCGCTGAATCTTATCCCGTATTTTTCCAATTCCAAACCATATTCCATGAACGCCGCAGACTACATTAAGCATCTCTCTCTAACGCAGCACCCTGAAGGCGGATGGTATGCAGAAACGTACCGAAGCGAAAGACAATATACCTTCGATGGATTCGATGGACCAAGGTGGCTGGCTACCAGCATTTACTTCCTGTTGGAAGCCGGTCAGCAGAGCGCATTGCACCGCATCAAAAGCGACGAAATCTGGTACTTTCACGACGGAGGCAGTCTTGAAATTTTCGAGTTAGATGAGAGCGGCAAAGAAGTATGCACCGTATTGGGGAAAGCAATTGCTGCCGGCGAACGACTTCAATATGTTGTAAAGGCAGGACGCTGGTTTGGTGCCCGGTTAAGACCGGGAAGCACCTTTTGCCTGGTAGGCTGTGAAGTTAGTCCCGGATTCGATTTTCGCGATTTTGAGTTGAAATAGAAATTTCCGAAACCATTATGCGCTCTTGTCTTTAAACAAAGGGCATTGCACAGCACAGGAGGACGTTCAAGTTCACCTCCCTCAATTCCGGATCATCAGTTTTGTAGCATCCCTTCCGTTTACCCGGACAAGATAGCAGCCAGGCATAAGCCCCTCGAGAGAAATTAGCGCTAGACTCGCATTCACTTCTTCGCGCAATACCCGGCGTCCGGATAAATCGAACAATTCCAGACTGCGAATCAGTTCGGGCGATACGACATACACCGCCTCCGCAGCCGGGTTTGGGTAAACTCTTGTTAAGTCTACAGAAACTTCCTCCACACCAACTGCTTCTTGTTGCAGTATCCAAGAACTGGAAAAATGATTATCCAGCGAGGGATCAGCAACCTCTATATACTGCCCGGTTGTCCCAATTACCGGCCATGTATCGTCGGAAAGATAATGCACATGGTCCAGTACAATACCATGCGAATCCTTCAGCAGAATAAGCTCCCCCTCATTATCCAGTTTACCATCAATCCAAGCGAATGCCTGTCCGGGTTCATCCGAGAAAAAAGAAAGATCCTTTGCAAGAAGAATACTTTCTCCTGGGTTTAAGGCTGTGCCTTCCGGGAATGTAAACGACACTGCTTCCGCCAGTGAATAGCCGCTTATATCAATGGTATATTCAGAGGGATTGAGAATCCGTAGATACTCCTTTTCGGGCTGCTCGGGATCGAGGTACGAAATCTGGCTGATGAACACCTCCGGTAACGAACTGAAAACATGAAATAATGATCCGATATTTTGGGCATCCAGCCCCGACGCTATTGCCGGGGAGGTTTGAGCAAGCTGAAAATCATAGAAGCCCGGATTTACAAATTCCGGATTGCCATAAAAATTAAATGGCCCTTCCATACCATGACCGTCATAAAGACAAAAGAATGCCTCCGCCTCGGAAGCTTCATCGGCAGAAAGATTGTTCAGTACAGAATTAGAAAAGATGCTATTACCCACGGAAATGGTACCGCCACCCATGCCGGGATTTTTTTCATAACAGGCTATCGGGGTCACATTGGAATAAAAAGTTACGTGATTCACCTCCGCCGCGCCGAGGTCTTTAATACCCATGCCCAAGTTGCAGTTTACGATGGTGGAATTGCGTAGAATAACATTAGACGATTGTCCGATTGAAACAGCTTTATCTGTGCATTCATTTATAAAACAATTCTCTATTAATAAATTCCTTGTTTCCTCGCCAACATCTATACCATCACTATTGGGCCCATAAAAACCTTCTATACGGCTATTTCTTATTGTTCCATCGATTACCTCATCGTAATCGATGGCGTCGGTGTCCTCCATAAAATTTCCAGCGAAATAACAATCGCTGATATAACCATTTCCATATTTGATATTTATCAAATCGCCCGTAACACTCGAATGCAACCGACTATTGGTTAGTGTTATGTCTGAATACTCACTAAAAACAGGATTGCCGTATGTTTCCATAATGGTAACATAATCCATAAATACAGTGCTATACCAGGCCGAAATGGCAGCATTATCGTGGATAGGGTGTTGCCCTCTGGTGGCATTTCGGATTTCAAGGTAATGCAGGGCATTGCTGCCATCAGAATTATGAAAGCTCAGATTGCCCCAGGATGTTGCTCCCAGGATGCTGTTCTCGCGGAATAGTACGGGCTGGGATTCCGTACCATTTACCTGAAGTTCGCCCTCCACACGGAGGCAAGCCCCCTCCGGAAAACGAAATTCCACGCCGGGATCGATGGTTACGGCTGCTCCCTGGGCAATATGTATATCGCCCTGCGCCAAATAAGGAGAACAATCGATGGTGAATGTAGTATCCGTGATAATTGAATCCGGAAGAATGCATTCACCCGTAGGAAGAAATCTCGCCACAAAACCGGCACTCCCTCCGATTGCAAGGTAAAGGACAGAATCCGAAGAAATAACTTCAGCAGCGGGCAGCGCAATTTCCATAGCAGCATCAAAACTTATGTCTGAACTACTTCCACCCGATTGGTGAATTTCAACAGCAAGAACATTTTCGCCATTTAGAAGAGGGAGCTGCAAATTATAGCTGTTAAGCGCAGTCTCTGCTTCACCGCCAACAGCCGAAATAGCTGTAGTAGATGAGGTAATCTGGCCTCCGGGCATATTACTCCGCACAATCTCCTCTCCATTCAGGTAAACTACCGCGCCATCGTCTCTGCGAAGAGAGAGCCGGCAGTTCGCAGGGAAGCTATCGTCACCCGAAAACGTAAATACCTTTCTGAAATAGGTGGTAATATGCTTGTTGGAAGGATCGGGACCATAGGAAACTGTGGTTGCTTCATCTCCGTCACCATACCCCAATTCAGCATTTCCATTCAACCAATTACTGTCATCATAATTCAACTGATGCCAATCGGGAAGAGGTTGCTCCCCAGTATCCAGGTAATTCCAGCTTTCTCCTGTCCCAAAAATCTCCGTAAATGTCAGAGCAGACCATCCCTGAAATGTATATCCCGGAGCAGCTTTTGCGGAGAATGTAAACGGAAGATCTTGAAAATAACTGCCACTCCATAATTTTCCGGGAATGCCAAATTCATTCAATACAATACTACCTCCTTCGGCGGGAATGCTCATGGAAGACAGAGTAACTATCTGCTGTAAGCCAAATTCAGCTTGCAAATCACTCAACATAAAATCCTGGCGCTCTTCGGCAAACTGCCGCAACGCCAATACCTGATTCTCCCAAAAATCTACCGTAGCAATACCATCTCCGTAAGGCGATGTAGTTCCCGTCCAACGTGCTACATGGTAAGGAATTTCATCGCGAATGCGTCCGCTAAATCGATCGATGAACTCATGTACGCGTGTGGGATGATACGTGGTATGAAGATGATCTGCAAAACGTTGGACGAAGTAGTCGGCATACCCCGAATTACTGAAGATATTTCTGAGCCAGGTTCGTGCATAATCGTAATTGTTGCCCTGAGGAATGGTAAAGCCATCAATAGGATCGTTAGTACTTCCGGTAAAACCCCGATCGAGATCAGCGAAGAGGAACTGCCACTTGCCTCCTACTTTCGGCTTCCATAGTTTCACATTATGTCCCCAACTGCTATTGCTTGCCCAAATTTCCGTTATCCAGTAATCGGTAAAATTTTGGATATCCACCACAGCAGCAAGCGAATCGAAATTAGCCTGAACCGAGAGGTCTGTCGAAAACAAGGAATCCATGTATATATACTGCTCATCCGATCCATCTACAATTTCACCATCATTTTCTATAAGGTCATATCCGTCGCCGGGAAGCCCATACTTCTCCTCAAGGCTCTCGCCATCGACCCTGGAACGCACATTGTGTATTCCCATATATTCTCCATTTATAAACAAAATCCCCGGGCGGAAACCCTGATAATCTACGGGGCCATTTTCTTGGGTTAAGGACTGACAAAGGCCATCGCGAAACAAGGTGAAAGACCAATCGCTCCCACTCGCCCTCAACGCAAATTCTTCAAAATGCTGCTGACTGCGATCATGGAAAAGCGGATAATTCAAGGCTTCGTTACCATACTCATCGCGAAAATATATTCCCAGCATTTTCTGGGGAAGCTGCCAACTCCACAATCCATTGATCTTAACTCCTACCCTTTCATTAAAGGCGGCTCGTTTACTTCCATCGTTTTCAAAGTACTCGATATTTATCGGATGCTCCCAGTCGGGTTTAAAATCCTGGACATAAATTCCAATTTCCGGATCCCAGAAATACGCCGGATCGGATACTATGGAAATTACAGGTAATCCTCTTTCTGGAAGGCTTTCATCCAGAAAATAACTATGAGTAACTACGGGGCCCGGAATGTAGCCATCTATAAATACCCTTGCCCGAAGAAAGGTGCTTTCTCCGATTACGATGGGTAAGTTGTACACTTCTGAATTTAGCGTGGGAATGGTGCCATCCGTAGTAAATCGAACCTCGCCGGCAAGCGAAGAGAGCGCTATGATTTGTTGTTCCCCATATAGACCGCCTTTTACGGAAAATGCAGGCTCATAGAATACTTCTCCGTCGTAGGCTACCGAAGTATTATTGGTTGAACCCGGCGTTGCTTCAGAGAACCACCGCCATTCAAGGCTTCCATCTGTTTCCCTCCCCCTGCTGATGTCTGTTGAAAGTACGGTGTAACTGAAACTATCTATCAAATCGAGATCTGCCGTATATAAGCCGATTTCTTCTCCCACGGCAGAAAGTTTAAAGGACGTGTGCAGACCGCTGTTTTTTCCATCAGCCCATACGAGCAAGAAGGAATAGGCCTGGATAATTGTCCCTGCAGGAATAGCCCACCGGGTGCTGTCATTTATATTATCTGAAAGGTAATAGCCTGAAATATCTATATCCGTGTTAGTGGAATTATACAGCTCTATCCAATCTGCGCTTTCACCAAAATCAGGATCCACAATGGCACTTGCATTGGATGGCATAAACTCATTAATCACAATCTGAGACTGCACAGAGCAGAGTGGAAGAAAGACGAATAATAAGGCCAATCCATTTTTCGTCCATCGGAATATCCTGTCGGAGAGTAAACTGCGAACATTTTTAATCATACCGAAAGCTACTAAATCCGCGTGAAAATGAAAGCTATTGAAAAAATCAGCTATACCCATTGGCATCCGCACGCAGCGCAGCAATTGATGCCTGATAGTTTTACCGATTACTAATACAGTCGTGAATTTTCCAGTCTCCTTTCAGCGGCAAGCAAATAAAACGCACGTCCAATACCTGACTGCAGCGTCTAATTGAACAGATAAAACCGGGAGTTTGCTGCCTGCAAGGGCTATTACCCCCTTAGGGAAAGTGCTCAAAAGATACCGAACGCTGTGAATAACTTTGTTTACATCCAATTTCTCATGCCTGGCACAGCACCCTCAGGGCAAAGTACATTTGTTTGCCAACAGACCTACGAACGATGCTGACTTTTCTAGGAAAGAAAAAAATAACAGACGCCGGAGTAGCGAATATTTTCGTGAACTCTGTAATGGATTCAGTGGAAAAGGGGTTTGCCGATGTGGCAGGCTTCATTAACGATAGTCCAGAATTCATTCAAAATCCCGAAATACAAAGCGACGATTACGGCAGATTTCTGATGATTGTCGTTTCCGGTAACATCGATTTTATTTGCGAGCACTTCCACGATGGGCACGACAAAGAAATCATACGTCAGGTGATAGATAAATTTGCTACCGTCTTTGGAATGAGCAGCGAAAAATTCGCAGAGCTTATTAAGGATTACCGAACCATGATGCATCGCATTAACCATCCTTCGAAAACGACGGTAAAGGCTATGGCCAAGGCGGTTTTTGTTAAGTACGAATTGGCTGGATTCCAGGAGGAGTATTTCCGATCCCTGAATTCGCCAAATCCGATTTTCCTGAAAAATTTGGAGACCATTCTGAAGAATTTCATCATTGATTGGACGGTATTCTTCGAGAAATACAAACTAGTGAGCAATTGAGGGTACCCTGCCTTACCTAACTTTACCAACGCGGTCTAAGTCCCTCTTTTGCTCCTTTTCTTTTAAACTATCACGCTTATCGTGAACTTTCTTGCCTTTAGCTATGGCAATATTCAACTTGGCATAGCCTTTTTCGGAAATAAATAAAAGGGTAGGAATTACGGTAACCCCCACATCTTTCATTTTCTTTTTGAGCTTATTTAATTCGGAGCGCTGCAAAAGTAACTTGCGCTCCCGACGAGGCTCGTGGTTATTATATGAGCCCTGCTCGTACTCGGCGATGTACATATTTATAACAAACAACTCGTCGCCACGAAAACGACAAAACGCCTCCATAATACTGGCCTTGCCCGCGCGAATGGATTTGATTTCCGTGCCGGTAAGAAGCAATCCTGCCGTATAACTTTCCAAAAGGAAATATTGGTACTCAGCTTTTTTATTTCGGATTTCCAGGGCCATTAGTATGCAAAAGTACGGCTTGGATTTCTTTTCCCGAATGAACCCGTGCGTAATTCCTTGAACTCCCTTCCTCCGCGGGCTTATTGTTTCATAAGGCGAATCGTTCCCGAGCTCGATGGCGTTTCTATCCGAAGCATATACAAGCCGGCCCGAATATCTCCCAATCCGGCATGCCTCACAAGCCAGGTATCAGCACTCATCCACTCCAGGTTAACCGGTATTTCCTGTCCAGAACTGGCATACAAGCGCAACGAAAGCTCTTCGGCGGGTATATCCTTTACCAGTATATAGAACGAATCGCTGAAAGGGTTGGGATACACCAATACCTGGATTTCTTCGCCACTAAATTGCCAGTTACTAAGCATACTGTGGGCTTTCCAGAAATCGGGAATTCCGAATCCCATGCTGTCGACTGGATGATGAAAATCGGTAGAACTGCGCTCTATTCGGTATAGCAGCTCACTGGAAGTCAATGAGGGATGAGCCTGCCAAAGACAAGCAGCCAAACCTGCCATAATCGGACTGGAAAAGGATGTTCCATTACCCCGGCTAATCCCGCCGCTCAGACCGGCAAAAACAGTCGCCTGGCCCAGCGCCATCACATTGGGTTTTACTCTGCCGTCGGAGGTAGGGCCATACGAACTGAAAAAAGCATGGTTTCCCAGGCTATCAATAGCTCCCACGCTCAAGATACCATCGGCATCGGCCGGTGCCGTAATGTAATGCCAGGAATTTGCTCCACTATTTCCGGCGCTATTAACCACCAGCATACCTTTTGAGGCAGCGATGGCCGCTCCCCTCGAAATGCGCGTCGTTTCGCCGTTCATATCGTAATAGGAATAATCGTAGATAGGGTTGTCGAAATTAGAATATCCAAGGGATGTATTGAGAATATCCAACCCAAGGCTATCGGCAAGTTCGGCAGCGGCAATCCAATACTCTTCTTCCACAGGAAATTCGCTGTTGGTATCCTCTGTTCTAAAAAGCCAATAGCGGGCCTCCGGAGCCGTTCCAATGAGGGAATCTACCATCCATCCTGCCATCGTACTGAGTACATACGTACCATGATTGCTGCCACCGTAGACATCACTATCATCATCGACAAAATCCCTCACGGAAATAATCTGGCCTCTTTCCCGCAACCTGCTAAAAACAGGGAGCTGGTTCACCATTGAAAAGCCTGCGTCGATAACGCCTATTTCCATTCCCTTACCGGTAAATCCGGCTTCATGGAGCAAATGTCCTTTATGCATCGCTATTTGCTTCCAAGAGGGCCCGTAACTATTTCCCGATATTTTCACCGGAATGTCTGATTTCAAAAGCTCGGGTTCATCCTTGCGAATTAACCGTTGCGGCTCACTTCTTACTTGATTTACTTCGGCAACAAAATCCAGTTCCAGGAGTTCGTCCACTAGCCTAGGTTTCTCCATTCGGATAACCATTGAATTGAACCAGCGCGAAATCGCTACGACTTCGCCCTGAGAAATCGCAAGTACCTGGCTAATATATAGAGGGTCTACCGGAATATCCAGTGAATCAAGAGCAATACCTTGCTTAGCCCTTCGGTCCAATGCTTTTTGACTTAAAAAGGCCTGAGGGGATTCCAGCGAATACGGACTATGCTCCTTATCCGTAAAGTGAATGGTGTAATAGCCGGTTTGAGCGCTCAGCGTTCCGCATACTGCGGAAGCGATAGCGAGAAATAGCAGGCGCTTTAACATAGCGGTTTATTCCTCCTGGCCGAAGTCGATGAGCCTCATTTCCAGCTCGATTCCTCGCATTCCATCTTGCTGAATGTTCAAATCGACATACTTCTTGTAAATCATGCCTATATCAGCGGCATATACCTCAAAAGCTATTTCCTGATCAATAAGGTTTACGCTATTACGCTGATTAACCGTTACGGTATTTTCGAAATCGAAAGGGCCTACTTCATAGAATGCTCCTATATTGGCGTAACTATACATCCAGGGATCGCGTGTATTAAAGGCATTTCCATTCCATGTCTTATCAGGCTGTAAGGGGAAAACCATGGTTACAAAACGCTCATTATTTTCGACGCGTTCAGC
>Ga0315906_10010205_pt1 | contig 11056 bp, 4 predicted proteins | sample LakEriMetagenome_4_FD_203526 | JGI IMG/M metagenome (GOLD analysis project Ga0315906, IMG submission 203526) | Freshwater fungal communities from buoy surface, Lake Erie, Ohio, United States - Buoy 2 MA122 | ecosystem: Environmental > Aquatic > Freshwater > Lake > Lake biofilm | place: USA: Lake... | reverse complement strand
GTTCTACCAATGGTTTCTTGTACTCAAATGACATGACAATTAGAACTGAGAATAATAAAAGTGTCATTTATGCTGCGATTGATGCAAATTTTTACATGAGTACCTTCTCTAATACAGCAAATGTAGGTTTATACAGATCGGCTGATAATGGGTTGACTTGGACACAAACACTTCCAATCATTGACTCTGCAAATACTGCTAAAGTGCCTTTTGCACCTGCTTCAATTCAAATTAGTAAAAACAATAAAATTTGGGTGGGTACCAAAGCAAGCCCTAATGGTAATACCAATAGAGGTGGTGGATATATTTTATCATCCACTAATGGAATTGATTGGACAGTTGTTAAAAAATTTACTGTAAACAATGGTTATGGCAGGGTTTCAATCGCGGTAGCACCATCTAACGCGAACGTAATTTATGCTTTTGTTGAAAACAATAATAAATTAGAAAATTTATATAGATCGGACGATGAGGGATTGACTTGGGTAACACTTGCAAAGCCAAAAAATTATGAGTACCGTACACCTGCCGATGATTTTACAAGAGGCCAAGCTTGGTATGATCAAGCCATTGCTGTTGATCCCAATAATCCCAACACGGTCATAGTAGGCGGGATTGATTTATTTAAATCTACAGATGGAGGTACGACTTGGAATCAAATTAGCAAATGGTATAATTGGAATGCAAAGTATTCCTATGTGCATGCAGATCAACATGCTATTTTATATAAACCTAATTCATCTACGACTGCCTTATTTGCCAATGATGGTGGTATTTTTTATACGAATAATCTTGGAGCTGCTGATACTGCTAATGTCATAAGTCATGTGTCAAAAGCATATAATGTCACGCAATTTTATGCTGGAGCAATACATCCTGAAATTGGTAAAAGCTTCTTTTTAGCGGGTTCTCAAGATAATGGGACACAAAGATTTACAAATCCTTCTTTTAGTAATACTACAACTGCAACAGGAGGAGATGGGGGATTTTGCTTTATTGATCAGACGAATCCAAAATTTCAAATTACTTCTTACGTTTATAATTCATATTATTTATCGTCTGATTCAGGAAAGTCATTTACTCAAACTTTAATAGATAATGATGATATTGGTTCTTTTATCAATCCAGCGACTTATGATAATAATTTACACATATTGTATTCCAATTCCTCTAGAGATTATCTTGTCAGAATAAAAAATATAACGAATACCCCTAAGTTAGATTATATCAGTGTCCCTAATCTTGCATTTCCTGTTACCGCTCTAAAAGTATCTCCTTACAATCAACTTTCAACTACCATATTTTTAGGCACTAGTAATGGTGAAATATTAAAAGTAATTAATGCAGATAGTATACCAAGTTCTACTTTAATTGGTGGTGCAAGTTTTCCAAAGGGTAGTATTTCTTGTATCGAATTAGGCAGTAGTGAAAATGAAATTGTTGTTACCTTTTTTAATTATGGGTCAAAAAAGATTTGGTATACAAGTGATGGAGGTAAAACATGGCTTGATAAAATGGGAGACTTCCCTGATATTCCTGTTCGTTGGGCCTTGTTTAATCCTAATAAAACGCCTAGTCAACTAATCCTGGCAACCGAATTAGGTATTTATGCTACTAATAATTTTTTAAATACAAGTCCAACTTGGACGCAATCAAATAATGGTTTTGCGAATGTTCGAACAGATATGTTACAATTACGTAATTCTGATTATCAAGTAATTGCTGCTACCCATGGTAGAGGGTTGTATACTAGTAATGCATTTTCTGAGGGCAAACCTCCAACTATAAGTTCATTTAGTCCAAAGATTGGCCCAAGTGGTTCAAAAATAACCATTAAGGGGTCAAATTTTTTAGCTACTACAGAAGTTCGATTTGGTGGATTGCCTGCAAAATCATTTACGGTAGATTCGGACACCATTATCAATGCGGTTGTAGGTCTTGCCTATCCAGGATATGTTAGCGTAAAAACAAATGGTGGAATTGCATCTTTAGGTGGTTTTTCATCTAATCCACCTAAAATATCATCCTTTTTTCCAACAAGCGGAGGGAATGGTATTCCAATTACGATCAATGGATCCAACTTATCAGAAATAACAAGTCTTGTGATTGGTGGTAAGCTCGTTAAAAATTTTATAATTGAAAGTAATAATAGAATTACTGCAGTCATTCCTGATTCAACAGTTAATGGAAAAGTTATTATTCAAAATGATGCTTTTGCTGACTCTTTGGGTGGGTTTACTACTTGTGCAACACCAGCGATTATTAATGGGGTAGATACTGCTTTTTGTATCGGGAATACATATCAACTTCGTTCAAGTATTGCTCCTGAATACCAGTGGTTCAATTCTGGTAATAAAATTTCAAATGCAATTAGTCAATCCTTAACAGTAAATTCCTCTGGTAATTACCAAGTAAGAACTACGACGAATAACTGCCAGGCTTTATCAATTCCAATTAAAATTGTTGTTAATCAATTACCACTTCCTCCAAATATTCGCGATACATTCTATTGTAATAATATCAAAGTAGATGCACTTAAGGCTTCAACATTAGCAAATCATAGTTTAATTTGGTATACTTCTGATTCAATCGGAAGAGTCGGCACTAATATTCCGATAGTACCTAATACAAACAATATAGGTGTTATTAATTATTTTGTTAGCCAAACCAATAATTTGACAAAATGTGAAAGCCCACTCGCTAAATATAGTATAACCATTAATCCAATACCTAATAGCCCAGTTGTAAAAGATAGTAGTTATTGTCAATTCAATACGAATGCGAAACTACCAGCTATAAATATTACGGGTCACGAATTATTATGGTATGGCACGAATGCAACTGGAGGTACTGCAACTAAAACAACATTATTAGCTGCCACAGTTGATACAACTACAAAAAATTATTTTGTTAGTCAGGTAAATACTTCAACTGGTTGTGAGAGTCCTCGAGTAAGGATAATTGCCAAAATAACACCTGCTCCAGCCATACCAACTATAAAGGATTTATCCTATTGTTTTAATAATCGTACAGATACCTTAAAAGCAATTGGTTTAGATGGGCACACGTTAAATTGGTATGATAAAGAATTTTTTAGTGTTAAATTAAACACGGCACCAATTCCTAATTCATTAAAAATTGGACAAGAAAATTATTTTGTTAGTCAGACCTCTAATACGACTAACTGTGAAAGTTTAAGAGGTAAGATTAGTGTAACAATCAATGCTTTGCCAGTTAAACCTTTAATAAGAGACACTTTTTATTGTCAAAATACAGTGATATCTGACTCGCTCAAACCAGTTTTATTAAATGCGCATACTGCCATTTGGTATCTATCTGATTCTTTAGGTGCAGTTGCTAGTAATACTGCCCCTAAAATCCAATCAAATGTTGTAGGCTTTAAAAACTTTTTTGTAAGTCAAAAAAGTAATTTAACGGGTTGCGAAGGAGATAAATCAAAATTAACAGTTGAAATTAGATCTACCCCAACCACTCCAACTTTATTTAGGGACACTTTAAATTTCTTAGTCTCTAATTATACTTCAAATAATATTTGGTATAAAGACGGTGCTTTATTGCCAGACACTGGGCAAAAAATAAAACCAACGGTATCTGGATCCTTCACACTTAAAATAAATCAATTTGGTTGTAGTAGTCCTGTGAGTGCACCATATTATTATTTTGTAACTAGCGTTTTTGATTTAGGCAATAATGAATTTATTAAGCTTGCTCCTAATCCATTTGTTTATAGAATCAGTTTAGATTTTTTCCTGAAAAAATATAATAAATTAAATATTGAAGTGTATAATTTAAGTTCAGGTCAAAAAATAGATGCTAGAATGAATGTAGAAACAGGCACACCTTTACAGTTTAATGATTTATCTGCAGGAACTTATTTATTCCGAGTTAGTTCTTTTGATAATAAAATTGTAAAACAATTCAAGTTTTTGAAACTTTAATTAAACGACTTTTAATTGATAATGGCAGTCTTGAGAAAGACTGCCATTATTTTATCCAAGACTGCCAGTACTCGCTTCGCTCGCACTGTCTTCTTCCGTATTGAACTTACTCAAACCCTTTCAAACTATCCCGCTTTGCGGGATAGTTTGGGTTCTTCATCTCTCACCAACTTACGAAAGCAAGCTTTCGACGTTGTCTCAAAATGAAGAACCCCCAACACTTCGTGTTGAGGGTTTGTGGTCTCGCCAAGAATCGAACTTGGATCTAGTGTTTAGGAAACACCTATTCTATCCATTGAACTACGGGACCATCGAATCACTAGGATCCGAGGCTTAACTAGGTCATATTGACCAATTAAGGAGGGCAAAAATAACCATTCTTTTTTAAGCATCCATACTTTATCCATCCGGCTCTTTATTACGCTATAATTTGGTATCTTCACAGCTCAAATCGACATCATTATGGGCTTTTACAATATCATTATTAAGTATCGTTTTTGGTTGAGTTTAATTGCCATTTTTGGCGCTGCTATCCTTCAAATAACCGATCTGGCTAATTTTTGGCCTGTTTTCCCTCTGTATTTTCTTGGTTTGATTGGATTATTGAGTCATATTTTTATTGGTCCATTGCGTTTAGTACAAGCACCGATGGAAGCGGGTAATATCGAAGAAGTGGAACGCATTTTAGCAACCATCTGGTTCCCTAATTTATTGTACACACCTGTAAGAAGCACCTACTATACTATTAAGGGTAATATCGCCATGGCAAAACAAGATTTTGACACAGCGGAGAAGCATCTTAAAATGAGTAACGACCTTGGTTCGGCGATGCCAGAAGCAGAGGGCGCTAATAAATTACAATTAGGAATGATGGCGATGCAAAAAGGAGATACCAAGCAAGGTGAAGCTTATATCCGTGCTGCTATTCGTGCAGGCATTCCAGATAAAGAATCCGAAGCAGTTGCTTATTTAAGCATGTGTCAAATTTTTATGAATAAGCGTGAGTTCCGCGCGGCTAAAGATTTCTTCCGCAAAGCAAAAGCTTGTAAGCCTTCAACTAAACAAGTGTTGGATCAAATCAAAGAAATAGAGAAATACATTTCTCGTATGCCTGGATAAATTAAACTTTTCTATTAGTTGTTTGTCTCATATTTATATATTACATATAATTATGATTATAAATATTGCAAATAGATTTAGTTGGATTTTCCTAATATTATTGCTTTCCAATGTTGATGTGTTCAGTCAAAACCTCCCACTAATTGACAAATTAAAAAATAATAAGGTTTCAATCATTGAAATTAACACAGCGGGAGGTGCACAAATTGTTTCTAAAGAAGATTATTTAACCGCATCCTACACCGTATATACTTATAAAAACGGGGCTTATACTACGCTTTCAGATTCAACAGAAATCAAGGGAAGAGGTAATTCCACATGGAATTGGCCTAAAAAGCCATTTAGGCTTAAATTAAAAACGGCAAAGTCACTATTGTCGATGCCCTCAAGTAGACATTGGGCTTTATTGGCAAATTTTTCAGATAAAACACTTTCAAGAAATAAACTAGCAATGGATCTTGGTTCATTTTGGGGGTTGCCTTATAATCCAAGGTCGGATGTGGTAGAACTTGTAGTCAATGGATGGCATTGGGGTAGTTATCAACTCATTGAAGTCCCTAAAGTTGCAACAGATCGTATCAATATTACTGCAATTAATTCTAAATCAGGTACACCTAGCGGAGGTGTAATTTTTGAACTTGATGCGAGACTTGGTGAACAATATAGTTTTTGGACAAATCAATATCAGCCCATCACAATCAAAGATCCAGATGACTTAAATACAAGTAATCCATCAATTGCAAGTCAGCATCTAGATTACTTATCTAATATTTTCAGAAACGCAGAAGATGTGCTTTTTAGTGAAAATTTCACGGATCCAATCAATGGTTATCCAAAATACATTGATACTAATTCAGTGTATAACTGGTATTTAACACAAGAAGTTTTTAAAAATATTGATTTAAGTAGGTATTCAGTTTTTTTTTATAATGACACTAAGAATAATAATAAAATAACTTTTGGCCCCCTTTGGGACTTTGATATGTCCTCGGGTGTATTAGAAGATCCTTATGGGATTAGAGGTACCGAAAATTTATGGATTAGTAGAATGTATGAAGATCCTGCGTTTTTAAATGCTGTTAAGAAAAAATGGATATCTAAGCGCGACAGTTTACTTCAGTTTATTACAAGAAAGATCAATGAGCATGCAAGAAAATTGCATTATTCGCAACAAACAAATTTTGATTTTTGGAATCAATTTTATGGGGTGATTTCAGATGAATATGTCACATTTCACCAAGAAAATTCTTATGATGAAGACATTTTTTACTTAAAAAAATGGATGAATCAGAGATTGTTTTGGCTGGATCAACAATTTGCAACTGTACCACATTCATTTATTCCAGTTACAAGAGATTTTTGCCATGTATTTAATGAGGATTCCGAAATAAAAGGCAAACTTGAATCATTTCAGTCTTTTGAAAATAATGGGACATATAAAATTGTTTCAGGTCCAAAGAATGGTAAGTTAGAATTGGATGAACTAAGTGGGGCCTATACTTATTTGCCAAATACCAACTATTATGGCATTGATAGTACATTTTTTATTTATAATGATGGATTGAATAATTCAGACTCCGGACTCTTGCATTTTGAAATACAACCTGTGAATGATCTGCCATTGACTATAAATGGAGTGTTTGAAATGAAAGAAGATGAAATTATTGAAAAATCAAATGCAACGGGTCTTATTATGTATGCTAATGACCCCGAGTTAGATCCTTTAACATTTGAACTTGTAACGAATGTAAAGCACGGGGAATTAGTGCTTAACACGAATGGTTCATTTAAATATATACCTGAAAAAAATTATTACGGTTCGGATACATTTTATTTTAAAGCCAAAGAATTAAAGGGTAGTTCTAATATTTCATATATCATTTTTAAAATTCAACCTGTAAATGACGCACCTGTTGCATTTAATAGAACATTTTATTTTAAAGAAGATGAAAGCTTTGAACATTTGAATTATGCAAGCGAAAGTTATTTAGCTGAAGATTTTGATGGAGATTCCTTATTTTTTGAAAATATATCAAATCCAATACATGGGCAATTGAAATGGGAGCCAAATGGAAATTTCAAATATACGCCTGACCTAAATTTTTATGGAGTGGATTCATTCAACATTAAAGCAAAAGATACGGGCTTGAATTCGAATATTGCTAGAATCTTATTACAGGTAAGTCCAGTAAATGATGCGCCAAATATTGTAGATAGTATTTTTTATTTCCAATTAAATATATCCGACCAGTTTTTATTTGATATCAATAGTTTTTTATATAATTATGTTAGTGATGTTGATAATACTAAGTTCGATTTGCAACTATTTCCAATTAAATTTAGTAGTACAAAGGGGGAAATATTTTTATCAAATACTGGCGCGTACACCTATAAGCCAAATTCTAATGGGTTAGATAGTTTAAAAATTAAAGTACTTGACTTGTTGTCTAGCTCTAATGAAGTAAAGGTAATTTTTAGAGTTATAAATAATAATCAATCAATGAATAGTGATAATATTTTATTATTTCCAAATCCAGTAAGCTCATTCATAAGGTTAAAAAATCTAGAAGTAGATCAAATATTTATTCATAACATTTATGGAACTGTTTATCCAAATATTCAATTTTCCAAAGTAGGAAGAGATATAGTTATTAATTGTGCAATATTACCTAAGGGAGAATATACAATTAGGTTAATAAGTAAAAACAGGTATATAGGAATCAAAAAGTTTATTAAATTTTAAGTTTCTTTCATTGGTAAAATGGGTACAACCTTCTACTAAACAAGTGTTGGATCAAATCAAAGAAATAGAGAAATATATTTCTCGTATGCCTGGATAGTACATAAAAAATTAAATCAGTTTAATAGTATATTTTTTAATTGTATATTTTAAATTTTACAAATTTAGAACATGCAATTAATTTCATCATTTTGTTTTAATAGTTAAAAAGGTTTCACGTAATTTCGACCAAAATTTTTTAATGCGCAATATCCCCCTTGCTGCGTTTGTTTTCCTTTTGTCTTTTTGTTCAAATAATTTATTTGCACAAACCACCAGCAATACAACCGAATCCAATTCAGTCAATAGCCTCATTAAGTATAGCAATAACGGTAAATTATATTACAGTTACCGTAAACTCGCGAATAATCATTTTAGTGTGGACGTGATTTTTAAGAACGATCAATTCATTTACAAGCAAGAGTTAGATACTTTGCAAATTCAATCTGCTGAAGCATTTGCATTGTTTAAACAAGATCTTCAAAATGCTTTGACTGCTTTACAAAATGCAAATACTAATTTTAAAATAAAGCGATCTAATTATATGATCTCTTGCAATGACACTGGCGTGTCTGGATTTTTTATTGTACTAAGCAACAATACAGGCAATATCAATAATGCCAATACTAAATTTCAAATTAAAGTTTTGCTTGAGTGGTTGAACAGTATAGAATTCGGAAAAAGTTAATCAGAAAATTTCCATCTAAATATTAAAAGAGGTCTCGAAAATTCGGGGCCTCTTTTATTGCTCCAATATTTTTTCGATCGTTGGGGCAAAATATTCATGTTCTAATACATGTATTTTTTGCGCGACTGTAGCTGGTGTATCTGTTGCATCGATGCTGCATTTTTTTTGAAGGATGATATCGCCTTCATCATAATGTGCATCTACCCAATGTATCGTAATCCCTGTTTCTTTTTCTCCAGCAGCAACTACTGCTTCGTGCACATGTGATCCGTACATCCCTTTGCCACCATAATTTGGTAATAATGCTGGATGAATATTAATGATGCCTCTGGCTGTATTCACTGTTCCATTCACCACAGTTGAATCTATTTTCATTCCTGGCTGATACGCGTTCACCAAGACCTCGGGCACTTTCCATAAAAAGCCAGCCAATACAATAAAATGGATGTCTGCATTGTGCAGGCTTTCTACGTATCCGGTGGATGCAAATTCTGCTTTATTGATCATCAGGGTTGGAATACCCTTTGATTTTGCGATATCCAAGACGCCTGCGCCTGGTACATTGCATACAATCAATGAGATTTTGATGCTTGTAGACTTATTTTCAAAGTATTCGATAATCTTTTTAGCATTGGTTCCAGCCCCAGAAGCAAAAATCGCCACATGTATTGGGCTTGCCGTCGCAGCCGATCCCAGGTTCGAAGTTCCTCCGCTCAATCTGCCCCACATTCTACCCAAATAACCCTTAAAAAAGGAAAATTGCCCTGTTAGAAAACTCACAAAAATCACCGAAAAAGGCCATAAAATGGTCAATAATAGGGGATAAATGAGCCAATATGCCGCATTTTTCTCCAAAAACACCAAATTCAGGATTTGCTTATTTAAGTACCCGCTCAAGCTTCCCCCCAAGGCAAATGTGGTCATGATTAACCAAAATTGCACCGGGCCAACTCCCCATTTTTGCTGTAATTTATTAATACTTTTCATAATATATGCGCTAATCACTGTGAAAATCGTCCCTCCAAAGCCCTCAATCCTCTTCCAACCTCAAAAATCCTTTTTTTAATTCCAAAATCTCATTCAATTCAAGGCCCCGAAGGTCCTCTTTTTTTTGAATTCAACACACAAGATTAAACAAAATTTATAGCCTTAAGTTGGATGCTTACAATTTTATGACATTCGTCACTTAAAATCCTTCCACCGAATTGAAATTCAATCAGTAAAAAGAAAAAAAACTTTCAATAAACAAGCATTTTAATGCGTTTCTTAGTTAATTTTGCGTCCGTTAAAGGATATTTTTCCACACTTGACACTGTTCGTGTATATGACAACTTTAAGAAACCTAGCTAAGATCATTACGATCTTCTTATTTATCACCTTTAGTGCTGCTATAGGTAATCAACTAAATGCGCAAGACGGTAAGGCCCTATTCTCTGCGAATTGTGCCTCATGTCATGCAGTGAATAAAAAGCTGACTGGTCCTGCATTAGCTGGCGTGGAAGATCGTTGGCCAGATAAGAAAAATTTGTATGCATGGATTAAAAACTCTGCTGCATTTTTGAAAACAGGTGATCCTTATGCCAACAATTTGTACAATGAGTACAACAAAGTGGCGATGAATAATTTTCCTGGTTTATCTGATGCAGACATTGATGCCATCTTAGCTTATATCAAAACTGTTCCTGCTCCAGGCGCAGCGCCAGCAGGCGGTGCAGCTGCAGGTGCGCCAGCTCCTGAATCTGACAACGCATTAGTGTTCGGAATTTTGAGTTTGATTTTAGCAGTGCTTGCGATTATTTTATTGCAAGTAAATAGCAACCTAAAAAAATTATCGGACGAGAAATTAGGGATGACACCTCAAGTACCAATTCCTTTTTATCGTAATAAAAGATACATCGCTTTCACAGCTATTTTATTATTTGTGTTAGGCGGTTATTATACAACTGTTGGTGCGATGAACTTAGGTCGCTCCAAAGATTATCAACCAGAACAACCAATCTACTATTCTCATAAAGTACACGCTGGTGTAAACCAAATTAACTGTCAATATTGTCATATTGGTACTTACCAAGGTAAGCAAGCTACTTTACCTAGTGTGAATGTTTGTATGAACTGTCACACTGCAATCAACGAATACAAAGGCGAACCTTTGGTAAGAGAGAATGGGGAGATTGTTGATGGTACTGCTGAGATTAAAAAATTATACAAATACGCTGGATTTACAGAAGGTCAACCTTGGGATGCCTCAAAAGCGCAACCAATTGAGTGGATTCGTATCCACAACTTACCTGACCACGTTTACTTTAACCACGCGCAACACGTGAACGCTGGACAAGTTGCTTGTCAACAATGTCATGGTGAAATTCAAAACATGGGTGAAGTAAAACAATTCTCTGACTTAAGTATGGGATGGTGTGTCAACTGTCATAGAGAAACAAAAGTTCAATTTAAAGACAATGGTTTCTATAGCATCTACGAAAAATTCCACGAAGATATTCGTACCGGAAAAAT
>Ga0315906_10010204_pt1 | contig 11057 bp, 7 predicted proteins | sample LakEriMetagenome_4_FD_203526 | JGI IMG/M metagenome (GOLD analysis project Ga0315906, IMG submission 203526) | Freshwater fungal communities from buoy surface, Lake Erie, Ohio, United States - Buoy 2 MA122 | ecosystem: Environmental > Aquatic > Freshwater > Lake > Lake biofilm | place: USA: Lake... | reverse complement strand
CATAGCAACAGCATTAAGCCATGGGTTAGCAGCCTGACGGAGAGTTTGACCTTGGTCAATAAACTTAGCCAAACCAGGAGCAAATGACTTTGCTCGTTCTTGTAGTAGGTTATCTACATCTTCTGGATTAGTAGTTCCAGCAACAAGACCTCTGATATTTCCTTCAAACCACTGACCAAACGCTTCGTTTGACATTGTCTGTGGGAATCCATAGTCCCATGCTCGCTTATATAATTCACTAGCCATAGTTTCTAGCTTGCCAGCTAAACCATTGTATGTAACTCGCCCATCAATGCTTCCAGTTTTTTCAAACTTAATTGAGTCGGACATTAATTTATTTAGATAGTCTTGGTCGAATCTAACAACTTTGCCGTCTTTAATTACTACTTGCTTCATCATGTTTTCGGCATACTCAATCGCCTGCTGCGCTGTAATGTTAAGACCCATTGAAGCGTATTGCTTTACAATGTTGCTTGCATTTTTCTGTAAGTCTGCAGCGAATTGACCAGGGTTGGTAGCCTTGTAATAATCATATGTACGTTGAGTGTCAGTCTGGTCGCGATACCAAGATGTACCCTTAATGATTGCTTCCTGTAACGCTGGGTCCTCAATCATTGGTCCACCATCTGCACCAAGAATTTTGTTCAATGCTGCAAGAAGGCTTGGATTGTTTGCTAGTACGGCAGCAGCAATTCCATATTGCGCCTGCAGCTGAGCCATTGAAAGTTTATCGCGACCTGTTGGATATACAGAAGACACTCCACTTCCAGATGGAGAAGAAGGGTTTCCGTATTGACCATATCCTGGGTCGTATTGAGATGTGCTAGGAAATGACCATGAACCACTAGTAGAACCACCAGTAGAACCGCTGGTAGAGCCACCAGTGGAACCGCCTGTGGAACCGCCTGTGGAACCGCCTGTAGTTATGTTTGGTTTTGGTAAATCTTTAGATTCGCCTGCACGCCATCCAGCAGTTCCTTGCCAGCCACTGCCAACAGTTCCAGAAGTTTTAGGTGGATTTTTAGGTGGATTTTTAGATGGAATATTAATCTTTGTTCCAGAAAATATAGTACTTCCACCCTTGTATTTAGGGTCAGTGGTTAGTTTAGGGTTGGCTTTTTTAAGCGCAGCAACGGTTGTCTTGTTTGCCTTAGCAATTGCACTAAGGGTGTCACCCTTCTTAACTGTGTATGCCATTATTGAACCACCTCGCCGATTGCGTTAGGGTCGCGAAGAATACGTTGAATAAGCCCAAGTACTGACTTGGTTGCAAAAGACTCTGCGAAATCGGGACGACTTCTAGCAAAGTTAAGTGCATACATTGATGGGTCAAATCCACCACTTGTCATTGATTCTGTTACTGTAGAGCCAAGGTCTGGGCTGGTTTTACCAGCACCCGCTCCAGCTCCAGCAGGCACAAGATTTCCTTTGCCTGGAGTTGTCGTAACTCTTTGGCTGGTAATGGTTGGCGATGCTTTAGCAGCAGCGTTTACGCCAGCAAGGTATGCGTCTACTTCTTCTTTGGTCGCAGTTCTACCAACCTCAGAAGTAATGTATCTATTTACCATACTTCCAGCTTCAGATGGGCTGTATTGTGTAGTAGAAATTTGTTTGTTTAGGCTAGTTCCATACTTAGGACCAGTACCACTTCCAGCATAATCTGACGCATCCATTACACCGAGGTATCCAGATGGGTCTGCTTTACCATTGATGAGTGGTGGGTTAGCACCTACTGTTTGTGTCCAGTCAACTGCATCTTTCCAAACTGAGTTCCACTTTGACTTTGGCACACCAAGTGCTGTTAGCCGTGCAGTAAACAAATCATATGCCTTACGTGCAGGGCTTCCTTTAGGAGCCTTAGCTGCTACAAGTTTGAACCAACCATAAGCCTCTGCTGCAGCAACGCCACGATTAGCAAACCCTGGCAATCCAATAGGAGGAATGTCCATGCTTGGATTAAAGGTTGGAGTGTTAGTTGTGCTAGTACCCTTTGGTCTGTTTCCAAGATTGGGACTTGATGACTTGCTTGGTGTTGGTTTAGGCGTTGGCTTAGGCGTTACCTTTGGCGTAGGCTTTGGGGTAGCTTTTGGCGTAGCTTTTGGCGTAGGCTTTTTAGTGTTCTTGTTCTCAGACATTATCGGCTCACCACAATTTCTTCATTTAGTTCGGGTATGTTGTTCAACCATCTATAGGCAAAAGCAGCAAATTCATCCGATGCTGTCTGCAAGAAGTCGTAATGGAACTGAGAGAATTGAGCTTTCAATGAAAACTTTCTTTCGTCCGTGTTGATTGGTTGGTCATATGCTGTCTTGAATCGACGCGCTGCGTCGACCCAGTAGGCAATCTCTTCCCATTTGTCGCCACTCTTGTAAGCATGAGCACGCCACTTGGTATCCTCAACAATCTTTTCAACTGTTGGAATCAAGCCTCTCCAATAATCTTCACGATTATTGTTGTATGCATCTGTCCAGCCAGGGAAATCTTTAGCAATTGAGTCAACCATCTTGTCGTACTCTGCCTTGATACCGCTGCGTTCATACATAACTGCTTGAGTAGATGGGATTCCGTACTGATACATCATGGCATCGCGCCATTCCTGTGCTTTCTGGTACTCAGCCCAACCACGACGTGCTTCAGTTTCTGACTGGATTCCTCCAGCGCCAGAAATTTTCTTACGCTCAGTGATTGGTAAGTCTACAGTTCCTGGGAAATCCAATCTCTTGTAGATTGCTGCGATTTCCGTTGAGTATTCTGTATTGGTTGTTAAGTCGCTGTCATAGCCAGATGAAAGCATTCCAGCGTACTTAGAGTTAGCTCTTCCTAGAGATTCAAGTAATCCCTCGAAATTGCGAATAATCTTTATATCTTTTTGTGTAGCAGCAAGACCAGCGTTGTTGCGTTGGCTAGAACCAATCAGGGCTAGAGAGTCGATACCCCAGTCCTCAATCATCTTCTTTTGAGCTTTGTCGTAGTCACCCTTATATTCTTCTACCAAGTCTGCGTAGTAAGTAGTTGCTGCGCGGGTTACTGGGTCAAAGGCAACTGAGATAGGTGCGCTGAACTGTGTTACAGCGCGAATAAACATCATAACGCCAGCTGCTTTAGCAGCCTGTCTTGGTGTTGGAGGATTACCTACACGACCATTTCTATCCCATTCTGCATAAGCAGTCTTCCACTGAGCCATAATTTCATCAGCTGCTCGGTCAGAACCGTCTTTACCAAACATTAATTTAAGGCTGTCAGATAAAGACTTTCCGTAACCTGGGAAGATTGTATTAAGGGCTGTGTCTACATAACCGCCACCTTGGGTTGGATAACCACCATAGATAACGCTTGACTCAAATACATCATCGCCGAGAACGTTACGCATTCCCTGCGCTAATTCCTCTCCGTGTATCTTCCATGGACCTACACCAAAGCCATCCTTGATTAACTCGGATATTGTTGTAGAACCAAACCAAGATACTGATGGGTCAGCTACCATGAACTCTAGTTGTTTAGGGTTAATGCGAACTCCACCACCGCGGGCATCTGTGTATGGCTTAAGAGCTCCCTGTAACCAACCTGGAATCTTGTCGTGCAGTGGGAACTTTACGCTTACTGGTGTTCCTGGTGGAACGTCCTTAATGCTTCTGTAAGTATTTCCATCTTGGTCTTCATAAGCCTCAAACTTATCCATTGCTGTAGCAATGCTGTTATACCAATATGCATTCATTGGGTTGCGAGCCATTAGACGAAGCGCAACGTACTGGCTGTTGAAGAAAGCCAAGGGGAAGCTCATGGCATAACGTGCCATGTACATACCATTGGTTAGGCGACGTGAAGAATAAAGAGTTCTTTCTACGCGAGCAAGAGCATTTCTATATGCAATCTGGCGAAGCTCGTTGTTAACAACTAAGTCTGAAGGACTTATACCAGAGCGTTCTGCTGCATTGATTAGCGTCTTCATTTCATCACGAGCGTATGCAAGAAAGAGTGGGTTACGAGCCATTCTGTTTTCAGAATAAGCAAGAACCTTCCATGCTGCATCTAACGCACCAGATGCTTTAGCTAATCCCTTTTCAAGATTGTTCAAATCGCTGAGCTTTAGGCTTGGTCCATCAATAGACTCAAGCAAATCAAGGCGACCTTCAAGCGCAGCTGATATTTCTTTTGGCGTTACGTTCCTGCTCAGAATCAAACTACGCAATTCTTCGCTTGGATACATACGCATCAGCTTGTCTTGAGTTTCGTCAATCCATGCTGCAAAATCATCTTTGGTCATTGGACGACCGTAACGAGATTCCATACGGCGACGGTATTCTTTACCAGCTGGACTATATAACCACTTAAGCACATCGCCTTGTGAGTCACCACGAAGCATCATGCCAACAGGCATATCCAATTCATTACGAACCTGGCGGTTTGCTATGTGAGCAAGCGCGTTCCAGTATTCATCGCCATCGCTTCGCTTAATCTTTACGAATCTTGAACCATCGTATCTAACACGGCGAGCAATCTCTGATTGCATAGAGGCTGAATAAAAGTTCTGACTGCTGTCTACTTCTGCCATATAAGCACCAACACCACGTTGGTTAGGGTCAGCTAGTCCAGCAATTGTGTATTTCTTACCGCTTGCGCTGGTAATAACTTCATCTTCCATGCCAAGCATCTTTACATTTTTTAGCTCGCCTTCTTGGAAGGCAATAGGAAGAAGCTTTTGGCGTTCTACTTCAATGAGCTTGGCATAACCATTTATCTCATCGGCAACTTTATTCAAAGCATTATCTGCAGTGGTGAACTCATCCAGGGCTCTTAAGTAATCGTCCTCAGCTGCATGATATGCAGCATGAACATCTGGGTTATCGCTCTTGGCAGCACGTGCTTTAAGTCTGTCGCGTTTAGCAGTTGCTTGCTTCAGTAATACTTCAGCATCATCTGCAACTTGCTCCGCTGCTTCTTTAATAGCAATCTTTGGTTCCAAGTCACTGCGAAACTTCTTTATATTGTAGCGAGCTTGTTTTTCAATTTTACGAGCATTAAACTTTGGACTGCCAGGGACAAATCTTTTTAACCGCTCAGCACGAAGTGAGCTGTTGTAGAGGAAGTTAGACATCCCTGGTAGCGAATTACGCACAAGTTCAGTTGACTCAAGTGCCATGCTTGCACGAGCGATAGGGTCAACCATTGAGTTCTTTGGGATGTAAGCAAGGCGAAGCAAGTTTAGATTGCTAAATGCCATGTTAGCTAAGTCTAAGAACTCACCTAACTTAACACCGCCTGCTGCAAAGCGAGCTCTGCGAGCATCGGCTGGCTTTACCAAGCCCTCGCCAGTTCCACGCAAATGCATAATAACGTCACGTTCCAACTTGGCAAAGTCAAGCATGGGAAGAGTTTGTGCTTCGTTAGCAACAGAAATAAAGTTCTGGTGGTTAAGCGCACCGTCTTCTGGAATGTAACCGTTCTTAGCAGCGTATGACTTTAGTGTTGAGCGGTTGTCACTAATACGTGAATGCCAACTCTTCATACGCTTGATGGCATCATCGGTTGTACGAACATCCATCATCTCGGTTACGCCATAACGCTTAGCTAAGCGTTGCAAAACTTCTTGTTCAATCTCTGTCAACACAATGGCACGAGTGGTGTCATCTTGTGCTTGCAAATACTTATTGACCATGTCGCGCTTAAATGCAGCACCTTCTGCGCCTTTAAGGAACAGGACTCGGTTGAGGTCAGAACGCAGGTCGTTAGCTGCCTCAAATCGACGTGGGTTAGAAATATTAATATGACCTTGTGGACGACCTGACCCTGTCCATGCAATGACTCGAATCAATCTATCGTAAGGCTCAGACTGGTAAACTTTTACTTTCCAAGCACTGTTACCGTCTTTGCCAAATAGCTTTAAGTCACCAAACTGTGCTTGGTTAGCTATTTTCTTGCGGGCAAGATTAAGAGATTCAATTGATGCAAACTTACCTGGGGTATAGCTTTCAAGCACACCCATCTTGGTTTTATTTAAGAAGTCATCAAGTGCGTTAGCAAAATCTCTGTCAGTTGCTTTCTTAGCATCAATAACTCTTTGATAACGCTCAGTTAGCTTTGGGCTAAGTTCATCAAGGTTTAGGTCTTCAAAACTAGATATTGGCTTAGTAAGCTGAATGCCATAGTTATCTAAATGGTCAGCCTTAAGCGGATTCTTTTCAAAGAATCTTAAGAATGCTGCTGTATCTCCACGCTCAGCAAGCAAATAATCTGCAACATCTTGGTGGTTATCCAGCCTAGATACGATTGTTGCAGTGCGGTATGGGTTAGCAGTTTCTGAAACCAATGGGTTTGAAGACAACTTGCTAACATCTTTTTCATTTACTAAATCATCTACAAGTACACTAAGCCCAGAGCGGGTACGCTGCTCGACAGGCAAAGCTTGGTCAGCCACAATGTCATTCATCTGAGTGCGGAACGCATTCATGTCTTGCGCTGTGGTTATCTTGCTAGGACCGACAACTTTCTTGGTTCCTGCACGAACGGCAGTGCCAACGCCTTTTGTTCCAACAAGTGCTAAAGCCATATCGGTAGCACCAGAAGCAAAGATACCTAACCACTCATCACGAAATGCTTTGTCGCGCTTCTTGTCATCAAAGACATCAAAGTCGCTGTCCATGAAAGACGGAGTAATCTGGTCTGGTAGTAATCTGCCAGCAGCTTGACCTACAGTTGTAGCAAGAGCCTGACCCATAGAAATCTTTTTGGATTGCTCTCTAGCAAAACGGAAAGATTGGATTGGGTTGCCCTTACCAGCAGCCATAGCTTGCGGTGTAAGCAACGCAGTCGATACGCCTTGCGTAATCGGCTGCACAACCTTCTCTCCAAAAAATTCAAGAGCACGCATTGCTGGATTTAAGACAGCGCCAAGTATTGGCTTCTTGCTTCCAGCTTCTAAAGCACCAGCAATCTTTGGCATGATTGCTTGTTCCACTTTACCGACTTTTGTGTTGTCGGTCTGCTGCTTCTTAAACTTATCTATCTTTGAGGTTGGACGAGATACAGGAGTGTCTTCGTATAAATCAGCCCATAGACTCATTTGGCGCAGCCTCCTCTTTGTCCGTCAATTCCTCTAACATTGCATATCGGTCATCGTCGGATTCAAAAGGAAACTTGGCTAAGTCCCACGCCAACGGAGCCATTTCAAAACCAAGGGCTTCGAGATTCTCCTCGAACTTCCTTAGTATTTTCATTCTGTTTGACTCCGTAGATATTTAACAAAAGCTTTCATGGTTCCTGAAGATTGTGGTGAATCTGCAAACTGCATCATCATTGGCATGTATTTTGATATACGCGCTAAATCTTCTAATTGTGCATCCGTTGGTGATTTAAGTCCTAAGACTTCACGACCTGGTCCTGGACCAGCATCTACGCCAGCAGTAACTGGTTCATCTGGTCTACGTGTAGGTGCATTTAATGGAACGACGTTAGCCATCAGGTCGTTAACAGCAGGACGTTGTCCTTGGCTTTTTGCCATAGGAGCGCCCATTTGCTGTTCCTGAAATTCCTTTTGCTCACCATAGGCAGCATTAGGAAGGCGCTTTGCGCCTTGACGGTCAGTCCTTTTTGCAAATGGACCTGGACCTGATGGCTGCATCATTGACATTTAGTTACCTACTTCTTTGGAATACGTACTTTCGTTCCTGAATAAATCATCGAACCCTGCTTGTATTTCTTATTCTTTGTAAACTTAGGGTTCGCTTCGCGAATTGCTGCAAGAGTTGTGTTGTTTGCTTTAGCAATTCCAGAAAGAGTGTCGCCCTTCTTAACGGTATAGGTGCTACCACCTGCTCCGATAAAGCGACCTTGTCCAGTGATACGTGGTTGATTGCTGCGAGATTTTGTTCCAATAACTTCACTTACTGGTTTTGTTTCTCCGCGCTTTCTAGCACCTGCTGGTTGCTTTGTTAAAGCTCTAAGTACTGGCTCACCCAATAGTGATGCAGCAGTAACTGCTAAACCTACGCGACCAGTAACAGCTTTACCAGCTAAACGTGCTGCGCCTTTAAGGATTCCGCCTTTAGCTGCTTTCTTTGTTCCCTCTTTGGCAACTGTAGCTACAGCGCCTTTAGGACGAACAGCAACTGCTTTGCTTGTAGAAGGTTTAGCTGGAGCTTTCTTAGCGACAGCTTTCTTCTGTACAAACTTTGCTGGTTTTGAACCTTTAGCAGCCTTTTCTGGTTGTGCGGTAGTAATGTTGTAGACAGGTGTCTTTACTCTTTCACCTAATGAATTTGCTGCTGCATTACTCATTCCAGGCATGCGCTTTTTAACTGCTTCACCTTTTGACGTAAGCTTAACTTCTGGCTTTCCAGCCTTAGCAGTTTTAGCTTTTTCTGTATCAGCTTTAGTGATTACAATTTTCTTAGCAGCACCTGGTTTATTTTCTGACCAATTCTTACGTTCTGCAGGAGTCATTGACTTCCATGCAGCTTTATTGGCTGCTGACTTTTCTGCACGAGTCACTTTTTTAGAAAGTGGAGTTCCTGGTACGTTGACTGGTTTCTTTAATGACTTTACAATTGATTGCTTAGGCGCTTCTGGTTTAGCGGGACGCTTACGCTCTTTAATAGTTGCAGCAGCCTTCTTTACAGGACGGCTAAGTGGCTTTTCTTTTGGAGCAGACTGCAATAGTCCTGGTGCTCGCTTGCCTTTGCTAGCAGCTCTATCTGCTGTTTGCTTATCAATAGCAGCTTTACGCTTATCAGCCATGCGCTTATCGCGGGCTTCTTGCTTATCAGTATCTGTTTCCTCACGAAACTTACGCATAGCTTCTCTGCGTTCGCGGTCCATGCGCTCTTTGGCTGTTTCATCAGGTTTGACTTGAATCTTGTTGCCTTTATCATCAGTGATATAACGACCCTTGGATTCTTTTGTAATCTCCTTAAAAACCTCACGGTCTTCAGCAGAGTACTTTGCCATTGGGTCACGGCGTGCTGCTTTAGTCTTACCAGGAAACGCTTCTTTTGCAGCAGGTCTTGCTGCTCTTTTCGCTTGGCGATACTTTTTTGGTGTTTTCTTCGCCATTTAGTTTTCCTTACTTAAGCTTGTTCTTGTTGCCCTTGATACCTTTTGGTGCTGGGGCTTTTGCTACCTGACCAAGTCCAACGCCCTTGCCACCATTCTTCTTGCCCTGGTGTCCTGGGTGTACTGGAGCCTTAGCAGCTTTTCCTTGCTTTCCAAACATTTATTTCTCCTTATGCTGGGATTTGACGAGTTACTCGACCTGCGAGAACTGGATTACCTGAACCAGTTAGACCTGCTAGCAGTTCTTGCATTGCTGGTCTACCGCCCTGTTGCATTTGTGGCATACCGCCACCCATACCCATAGGCTCTTCTGGCTGCTCCATTCCTGGAGCTTCTTCTTCTTCTGCTGGTTCTGGCTTAAACGCTTTAGCTACCGCATCTTCTAGCGGTGTGCCTTTCTTGCGCTCATCAATAACTGTTGCCATTTTTTCCACAATAGACATCGGGTCTTGACCTTGCGAAACCATCATTGGAATCGCTTGTGCAAGTGATGAGATGGAAGCCTTTAGGCTGTCACGCATCTCTTCGATATCAATTGCTCGCTCTTCTTCTCCAGCGTTGAGCGAAATCGGTAGATTGCGACGTAGCATTCCTCGTGAAATGAGTTTATCGCCACGTGCTTGCAGACCCCATACCAATGCACGGTTAGGGTCAAGTCCTGCCATCAAGCCATATTCAACCGTTACGCCATAATTGCCGTTGATATCGCTTGATGGTTTGTATTTTAATTTGTATGGAACACCATTGGCTGTTGCAGATACTTCGCGAGATACTTCAGCAAAGTATGCTTCATCGGTAGCAAATGCCATTGAGATAGCTTCACCGATTGCTTCACCAAGGATTGATTGAATAACTTTGATTTGTGAATCGAATCCAGCCATAAGTGCCTTGACACCTTGACCAGTAACGATAGAACCTTCTGCTTGACCTGCACGTGCCTGCGGGAAGCGGGTTCCTAACTTCATTTCATCTGCTAGAACATTGTTCTCAGCAAATGCAAACTGTGGTACGTCTAGGTTTACACGACGTATTTTCTCAGGACTGTTCGAACGAATGACACTGTCTGGACCAACAGATAGTTGAGTAACATCGGTGGGCAAAGCCAAAGGAGCTTCAACAGACTTTTGAACAGCTTCCATAGTGAGGAGCGCAAGTCGCGCCTTAGCTGCATAAACAGGAAGAACGTCGTCGAACGAGCCTCGTACTTCACCGTCGAGCGAAGGGCGTTGAGCAATCGCAACTGGGACTCTACCGATTTTGTTTGGTGCTTCAGCAAGAACAACACCTCCACGTTCTGGAATGAACATAACGCTACGTCGTTTATCAGTCCAACGCACTACTTCAAGTAGTTGGTTCTCGTCAGTGCGATTACCAAATGCGTTTGCTTGCAGAATCTTGTCTGCGACTTCGGGGAACTTGGCTGCTAAATCGCCAGCCTTACGGAAGTATGAACGGCAGTAGACAGATACTTCCCCGAATCTGTCCATGTCATAGTACGCACCCATGGAATTCTCAACATGAATGTGCGGTCTTTTTTCTTTGAAGTTTGGTTCAACACGGAATGCACAGAAACCGTATGTTCCAAGCTGGTCTGCGCCACGCAGTAGCTCTGTACCAAGTCTGGAAGATGCGACGTAGTAGTTCGCAATCTTCGTTCTCTTATCAGCCTTGGTTCGCTGGGAATCATCAAGTGATGAATCACCAGCTGCTGTTATGGTAGGTAGTACACCTGCCTGCTCAGCAACATCGCGAGCAACCACATCAATTAGGTTGGCGATAATAGGCTTCGACCATGTTCCCTCTGGGAACAGACCGCGAAATACCTGGTCGGCATTGCCAGCACGCACCATGGCAACATCGCGCATACGCTTATCGCGTTCTGCATTACGAGCTTTTAATTGCTCATATGCTTGTACAAGTTCTCTCATTATCACAATCTCGCTATTCGCTGAGTAGCAGCTAAATCATCTAGGTTAACAATGTACCTGTCATCAATCGCCTTACGCGGA
>Ga0315906_10010202_pt1 | contig 11058 bp, 10 predicted proteins | sample LakEriMetagenome_4_FD_203526 | JGI IMG/M metagenome (GOLD analysis project Ga0315906, IMG submission 203526) | Freshwater fungal communities from buoy surface, Lake Erie, Ohio, United States - Buoy 2 MA122 | ecosystem: Environmental > Aquatic > Freshwater > Lake > Lake biofilm | place: USA... | reverse complement strand
ACCTCCGAAAGTTTATCACAGAGGAAAAAAAAAGAACTGCAAAGCAACCTGCAAAGCCAGCTTGATGCCTGGGAGTCTCATCTTTCCCACTGGCAGATGGAGTCTGCCGTTTCTCGCTTCAATGCCTCCACAAGCACCGACTGGCAAAGCATGCCCGTGGAGGTGATTGAACTGGCACGCCTCGCCCAAAAAATCGCACACGACACAGATGGAGCTCTCGACATCACCATTGCTTCTTGCATCGATTTGTGGGGCTTTGGCGCTCAGGAGCAGCACAGAACTCCACCAGAGCCAATCGCGATTGAAAAAGCACGCGAGGCATGCGGCTGGCATCTGCTTGATGTTCGCGAGGCTCCCCCTGCCCTACGTAAAAAACATCCGCTAACTCGCATCAATTTGTCCTCCGTGGCCGAGGGCTGGGCACTGGAACGTCTTGCTCTTTCCCTTGAAGCCGCTGGTGAACACGATTTCCTGCTCGAACTCGGAGGCGAAGTCCTCGCGCGCGGCCATGCCGCCGATGGAAATCCTTGGCTCGTCGGTGTGCAGACACCGGACGCTCCTGAAGGCGAAGCGATGCAGGCCATGCGACTGAACGATGCCTCACTGGCCACGTCTGGCACCTACCGCCAGCGTTTTGAACATGATGGAAAAAGCTACGCGCATGTGCTGGATCCACACACTGGCAGACCGGTTGAGCATGCATTGCGCTCCGTGAGCGTGAGTCACACCTCGGCAGCCATGGCCGATGGCTATGCCACCGCTCTACTCGTGCTCGGACCGGTCCGTGGACGTGAAGTCGCAGCACGACTCAAGCTCAATGTCTTTTGGGTGGAATAAGCCGCGACACTCCCTCACTTGCCGAAAATGCGCTTCCAAATGGACTTTTTTTTGGGTTCCTCCTGCCCCGCAGGCCCAGTGCCTGGCGCGTAAATCGGAGCACCCTGCTGCACCGCATTGCCAGGCTGAAAACCTGTCACGGGCTGCGGCATCGGCTGCCCACCCTGCTCTTGGCCCGGGGGTGGCATGACTTTGGTGAAATCCATCGTGGCGGGTTTGAAAGTGGGGGTTTTGGTGTTGTAGTTGATAACCTTCGGCTTTCCGGCCTTGCCGCTGGCATCATAAGTGTAGATGATCTGCTGAAAGACTTCACCGGCTAGGTTGGCTGTCTGCATTTCCTTGATGCGGTTGAACTCATCAAAAAGAATTCGTGAACGAGCCACAAGATTGTTGCGTCCATCATACACATTCCCCTGCGTAGGCTGACCCAGATCATTGACGAGGTAGTGCTTTCGCATCTGGAGCACGCCGTTTGCATCGAAGGTCTTTTCCTCCATCTCATGCACATTCATGTCGAGCACGGTGTCCGTATGCGAGTTGTCGTCATAATAGTGCGAACGGGCCATTACGCCCGACTTTCCAGAGGGTGCGGGAGTGGCTGCCCGGGCGGCAGCAGCCAGCAAGAGAACCGCAAAAATGGCGGAGCATGAAATCGTCTTCATAAGGCAATGTGTTAAAAGATACTTGCCCCGTATCGCTGCCTCAACGAAAAAACTGAATCCTAGACACGCCATGAGTTCCGACCATGCCACAGCTCTTTCTTGGAGCGAATTCCTTGAACAAACCATCGCCTCCTTTGGCTGTGTGACGGGCACGCTCCACCGCCTCGATCCGGCGGATGGTCATTTGAAGCTTGTAGCGCATCGTGGCATTCCAGAAGCCCTCATGCCCGTGATTCAAAGCATTCCTGTGGGCAAAGGCATCGCCGGTGCCGCCGCGCAGCGAAAGGAGCCCGTTGAACTTTGCAATCTGCAAACGGACGCCTCTGGCGTAGCCAAGTCAGGCGCAAAGCAAACGCAGGTGCAGGGGTCTCTCGCCGTGCCCGTCTTGGATGCCAATGGTCGCTTGTGCGGAACGCTTGGCATAGGCAAGCTCACGCCCTACGAATTCAGCAGCGATGAAAAAAGGAGACTCGTTCAAACCGCAGGATCCATCGCCACGCGATTGCTCCCTGATGGTTGAGCTGAGGCTGCGTCAGTGACAGCCGCAGCCTTCGCCACAGCCACCTTTTTTGACCATTTCCTCTGCTGAGGGCACCCGACCGCTTTCAAGGGTCTTGCTGACAAAGGCATTCACCGCATCCGCCACACCGCTGAGCACTTCTTGAGCGTTCAGGAACGATGTGATGACTGGATTAGCGTCACAGCGATCCTGCAACCCGTTGAAACGAGTGATTTCTTCGCCATTGGGTTGCTCACCTTGATGCTGCTTCTGATGCAAGGCGCGGCCAAGTGTCGCCATCTCACGATAAAGAGATATCGCCGCGTCATCCGCGAGAAAAGTCTCAGCACGAAGCCGGGCGTTTTTCACGTCACCATCGTCCACGAGGACTTCGCAGAGTTCGATGATCTTGGACTGGATAAGAGGGGAGGCAGTCATGGGGGCGCGAGGTTAAGCTGGAAAACCGATTTCAAAGCGAAAAGTGCACCTTTTTCACCAAGCCCGCCCCACTTCAAGGTTCCGTTTGAATCCCTCGCGCACGAGCGAGAGATCCGAATCCATCGCGACCCACGTCAGGCCCAGCGCTTTAAGCTTTTCTTTGTCATCCGCATGGCGAACGAGGATACCGCAGCCTTTGCCATGATGCTTCGCAGCCTTCACGACGGCATTCAGGCAGTCATCATAGCTGTGCGGTGAATTCCGCGCTTTCAAATCATAGCTGAGATCCGCTGGACCGATGAACAAGGCGTCAATGCCCTCCACCTCAGCGATTGAGTTCGCGTTGCTCACACCTTCCGCAGTCTCGATTTGCGCTAAGATGATCGGCTTCGGCACATCATTCACAGGCAAACGCAGGCCATACCCATAAGCCCGCACGGTGCGGGAAACCCCACGCATTCCCTTCGGTGGATAGAGGGCTGCTTGCACGCAATGCTCCGCGTGTGCCACGGTATCCACATGAGGCACCATGATGCCATCCGCTCCCCAATCGAGCACTCGACCGATCAAATCCACATGCGGAGCGCTCACACGCACAATCGCCAACGTCTGGCTACCGCGCAAGGCACGCAGTTGATTTGGTAATGCCGCCTCGGATTCGCAACCATGCTCCAAGTCGATCAGAACCCAATCGAAGCCACACTCAGCAGCGAGTTCCGTGAGCGCAGGTGAACCGGTCGAGATAAAGGTGCCGATTTGAGTTTTCATGATTCAGAGAATATCGAGTCCAGCTCCCTCTCGCAAGCCTCGCAAGGCCGTGGTGAGCTTGGCAAGCGTTGTTTCACGCAGCGTCGCTCCCGAGGAGCCACTGCCGATGAGGAAAAAGGAGTCATCGTGATCAAAATAGCCTGCCCCCACACGAATCACCGCCTTTACGATCATGTTTCGAAGCATGTGCAGCCAAAAACGCCGCAGGTGATCGTCCGGCAGCCTGCGCACACTTTGATAACCCTCGAACGCTCGCTGCAAAAACAGTGCATCATGAAAACAAGCCAACAAAGAGAGATCATCCATCGGATCACCGCAAATCGCATCGTCGAAGTCAATGAAAGCAACAATCTGCTGCTCGGTGCCGAGGATGTTCCAAAGCGCGAGGTCTTTATGCACGAGGCAGCCTTGAGGCAAATCCATCAAAGCACGGTGGTTTTCGATTTCCGATCGAATCTCATCAGGTTTCACCCAAAAACCACTCTTCGTTAAAAAGCGCAGATGCTCGTCAAGACGCAGATGGAAGTAGTCGGCGTAGCTCTCTCGAAAGCCGCGAAGATGCTCATCCAAAACGCCAAATCCCTCCAAGGTGATCTCTTGCCATTTTGCCACTGCGACACCAATCTCAAAGGCAATTGTCGGCACTCGAAGCGTTCCTCGCTTGAACCAGTGATTCAAATCTGGTGCTGAGATGCGCTCCAAAGCCTGCCAAGCGAAAGGCACCTGACGGCGGGAAGCATCACAGCCAAAGACACGCGGTGTGGAAACACCCGCCGCCCTCACACAATCGAGCAAAGTAGACTCCACGGCCAGATGCGTGTCTTTTTCAGGGCCGTTCTCCACTCGAATGAAGCATGGCATTCCATCCACTTCGGCGTTCCAAGTAAGATGATTGCCTTGGCCAGCACCGGGGCTCATAACGACGTTGGAGCTGCCAAAGTGCCGCTGCAGTTCCGTTTTAAGCGCTGCAGACAAGCTCTTTTTAGCTTCACCATGCAGTTGCGTGGCGTGAAAAGCCGCCGGACGATCGCATTTCCAGTAATAGATCTCGCGACGATTCATGCGGAAGGTGGCAAGCGCTTCCAAATGGCTGCTGCGATGCCGCCGATGATGTTTTGCATCACACCGCTGAAAACTCCTGCCGCAGCGGCGAGCGGCATACTGGCAAAATGCAAGCGGGCAAGCGAAGCCGCCAAGCCACCATTTTGCATCCCAACCTCGATGCTGACTGTGCGGGCGATGGACTCAGGGTAGCGCAGCAGTTTTGGCACCAGATACCCGACGCCGAAGCCCAACACATGCAGCACGAGAGCCGCAAGAGCCAGCACACCAAAATGCTTGGCAATCGCTTCTGCACTCGCCGCGACGATGCCACCGGTGACACAGGTGAAAGCCAGCACGGCCACCGTTGGCCCTGCCGCGCCGATGTGATCCGCCGTGCGCGGCATCTTCCAGCGAATCAACACACCGAGGACCACCGGGGCGAGTGTGAGCTTACAAGCGTCCAACGCCAATTTTACCGCATCCACAGGCACATACTGCCCCGCCAGCACGTGGGTCCACATCGGCGTGAAAAAGAAGGCGAGCAACGTCGAGAAGAGCGTCAGCACCACGGAAAGCGCCACATTCGCCTTGGCGAGATACGAGATCATGTTCGAGGCCATGCCTCCGGGGCAGCTTGCAACGAGAATGATTCCCACCGCAAGCCCTGGCTCCAGACCCATCAGCTTCGCCGTGGCCCAGCCAGCAAGCGGCATGATCGTGTATTGCGCGAGGAAACCCAACGCAACGCTACCCGGCATGCGACGGATGGCTTTGAAATCCTCCAAGCTCAACGTAAGCCCCATACCGAGCATGGAGGCTGCGAGCGACCAGAACACCCAACCAGCATCGAACCAGAGCATCATCGATGGCTTGAAAAATGCCATGATCGCGAGGCTCACAAGCCACACGGGGTAGAGATTGTTGAACCAGTCGAAGAAGCGCTTCATGTGGAGTAAGAGATGGTAAAGAGAGACGGACGTGATGCCGAGGATTATCACGAAGCCGCATGTTATGCTAACACACAGGTGGCACTTGCCGCGCGGAGAACACCCTCCACCATCCGGCAGCCCATGCCTGAGCTTCCCGAAGTCGAAACCACCCTACGCGGCGTCTCGCCATATCTGATCCGTCATCGTATCACCGAAGTGATCGTGCGAGACAAGCGCCTCCGGTGGTCTGTGCCGGACACCATTCATGATCTGGAAGGTCAGCGGATCACCTGCGGGGAACGGCGGGCGAAATACCTGCTATTTCATACGGCTCGGGGCACCCTGCTGCTGCACCTTGGCATGTCAGGTAGCCTTCGCATCGTACCACCCAGCACCTCGTGGCGGAAGCACGACCACTTCGCGCTCACGATGGACTCCGGAAAACAGCTCCGCCTGCATGATCCGCGCCGCTTTGGGGCAGCGCTGCTCATCGAAAGCAATCCGCATGAACACAAACTCCTGCGCGATCTCGGCCCAGAGCCGCTAGGTCCCCAGTTCTCTGCCAAACAGCTCCAAGCCGCCTGCACTGGAAAGAGCGCCGCCATCAAGCTAGTCATCATGGACGCGCATGTCGTGGTCGGCGTGGGCAACATCTACGCCAGTGAGGCTCTGTTCATGGCGGGCATTGACCCACGCAAACCGGCTGGGAAAGTTAGCCTTCCACGTTTGGCCAAGCTCGTCGCCGCCATCCGCGAGGTGCTCGCGTCTTCGATTGAGATGGGTGGCACCACGCTAAGAGATTTCCTGAATGAAAAAGGGGAGCCCGGCTACTTCCAGCAAACGCTACGCGTGTATGACCGCGCCGGAGAGCCTTGCCGTTTATGCGGCGCCAAAATCCGCAAGGTCGTTCTCGGCCAGCGCTCCACTTATTTCTGCCCTAGGTGCCAGAAATAGCGCACATATTTCTTCGACATTACCTTCTTATTCAGATTCATTCTTAACCTTCAATGACATCCGCCCTACCCCCGCTCCGCTCCACACTCGATCTCGAACGCACCCTCGAGTTTGAATTCGTGCGAGCCACCGAAAATGCCGCGCTCCAAGCCATCCACCTGCTGGGGCGTGGCGAGAAAGAGCTCGCGGATGCCGCCGCCTGTTCGGCCATCTATGGTGTCTTTGACATCCTCGACATCCGTGGCGAGGTGGTGATCGGCGAGGGCATCAAGGATAATGCGCCCGGCATCTTTGTTGGCGAGCATCTAGGGACTTGGCGTGACGGCACGCCGCGCTTCAACATCGCCCTCGACCCCATCGATGGCACCACCAACCTCGCCAAAGGCCTGCCCAACAGCATTTCGGTCATGGCTGCCGCCCAATTGCCGGATGGAGCGCCTTCTGCCATGAAGCATCTGCCGTCGTTTTATTCGCATAAAATCGCCTATGGTCCTGAGGTGAAGAAGGCACTCGTCGAAAAGGGTGATCGCTGCTTCCTCGACATGCCGCTGAAGGATGTGATTGCCTTTGTGGCAGCCGCCTTGGGCAAACGTGAGCGGGATCTTGTGGTTTCCACCATGGATCGTCCTCGTCACTCGGATATCGTGCGTCAAATCCGCGAGAGCGGTGCTGCTCTGCGCATGATCTCTGACGGTGATATCGCAGCGGCTGTCGCCCCATCCCTGACGGATTCAAATGTCGATCTGTATGTCGGCATGGGCGGCTCACCTGAAGGCATCCTAGCCGCCGCCGCACTCAAATGTCTCGGTGGCGACATGCAGCTCCGCATGTGGCCGCACACAAAGGAACACCGGGACGAGATCATTGCCGAAGTCGGCGAGGAAGAGCTGAACAAAGTCTTCCGCATCGACGAGCTGATTCTCGGTGAGAGCGCTCTTTTCTGCGCCACCGGCATCAGTGACAGCCCGTTACTGCCCGGCTGCCGACTTGTCGGCCATCGTGTGGAAACACACTCCATCCTCATGCGTGCGCGCAGCGGCACCGTCCGCCGTATCCATGCCGTCCACGACTTAGACCGCAAGATAGTGCCACTCCGTGAGATGCGCTAATCAAGCTCCTAGATCACCCCCAAAATCACTTGGCATTCGCCAGTCACCGCGCGGAGAGAGTGCCACCGTGCCCACCTTGGGTCCATCGGGCATACTGGACCGTTTGAACTGGTTTTGAGCGAAGCGCTTGAAGAAAACAGAAAGCCACTTGGCGATCACGGCGGGCTTGTAACGACCTTTGAAGGCGATTTCGGCCAGCCACTGGATCTTCGCGGCATCGCTGCCGTGGCGGACGAAGTGGAAGAGGAAGAAATCATGCAACTCGTAAGGACCAATGCTGTCCTCGGTCTTCTGCTTGAGTGATTTGTCTTCATTAAGCGGCAACAGCTCAGGTGTGATCGGCGTATCGGCGATGTCGCGCAGGATGTCGCCCGCCTTCACGGCGAAGGGACCTTCAGCGCACCATTCGATGAGATAGCGCACCAGTGTTTTCGGCACACCAGCATTCACATGATACATGGACATGTGATCGCCATTGAAGGTGCACCAGCCGAGTGCGGCCTCAGAGAGATCACCGGTGCCGACGAGGATGCCGCCGATCTTGTTGGCTAGGTCCATGAGGATCTGCGTGCGCTCTCGTGCCTGCGAATTCTCATAGGTAGCATCATGAGCGGACTCGGAATGGCCGATGTCCTTGAAGTGCTGGCGCACAGCCTCATGGATCGAAATCGTGCGCAGCTGAACGCCGAGGGCCTCAGCGAGCTTTTCGGCGTTTCCACGCGTGCGTTTCGTGGTTCCAAAACCCGGCATGGTGACGGCGAGAATCTGGCACACCGGCCATTTCACGCGTTTTACCGCGTCGAGCATCACCAACAGCGCCAACGTAGAGTCAAGACCACCCGAGAGGCCGATGACGGCCGTCTTTGACCGCGTCTGTCGGAGGCGACGGGCCAACGCGGTGCTTTGGATGGCAAAAATCTCCTCGCAGACAACATTCCGATCCGTCTTGGCATGCGGCACGAATGGATGTGGCGTGAGGCTGCGACGGAACGAGCTGTCCCTTGAAGTCGCGCAGTCGAAATGGAAAGATACCATTTGGGTGGCCCACTTGGGTGCAACATCGCGGAAGCAGGTGCTTTGCATGCGATCGTGTAGCAGATTAGGCACATCGACATCAGCGATGACGACTTTCGTATCGAAGCTAAACCGCTCCGATTCACCAAGGATGGCGCCATTTTCCGCAATGAGGCAGTGGCCGGAGTAAACGACATCTGTGCTAGACTCTCCTGCGCCCGCGCCGGCATACACATAGGCCGCGAGGCAGCGTGCGGACTGCTGCGCGACGAGCGAGCGGCGATACGGTGCCTTGCCGAGAAGCTCGGTGCTGGCGGAGGGATTCACGATGAGCGTGGCTCCGGCGAGCGCGAGCAGACCCGAGGGCGGACTCACGGTCCATAGGTCCTCACAAATCTCCACGCCAAGCACGCAACCAGGAATGCTGCTCAGCTGGAAAAGTAGATTTGTGCCGATGGGAGCACGGATTTGATCCGTGAGGCCGACCTGAGATTCCGCGAGCGTGTGCGCGGGCGAGAACCATCGACGCTCATAAAACTCCGCGGAATTCGGCAGATGCGTTTTCGGCACGAAACCGAGCACCTCGCCGCCACCGAACACAGCAGCCACGTTGTAGAGACGCCCCTCCACAAGCAGTGGCAGACCTGTGACGATCAGGGCATCACAATCCGCCGTAGCATCAACGAGCATTGCAAGCGCCTGCATGGCTTGCGTGCGCAACGTCTGCGTGTGGAAAAGATCACCGCAGGAGTAGCCAGTGAGGCTGAGCTCGGGAAAAACGATCACGCGGCAGCCTTCTCCAGCGAGCCGGCGAGCCTCTTTGGCCATGATGACGGCATTTTTGCCGGGATGACCGAGTGCCAGCTCCGGCGACACGGCGGCGACACGCACAAAGCCGTGCGATTCACGGATTTCGGCGGCGGAAGGCTTGCGAGCGGGCATAAGGTAGAGAAGCTAGCACAGCTGCTCTTTGCCGCCAGCAAAAGACCGAGGGCTGCAACTCTTGTCTAAACCGGAGGCGCCTCACCTTAACCCTTCATGAACCTGGCCAACACGCTCTGTAGCGCGAACCAGACAGGCAAGCGGTTAAGACTGATAGCCGCAACGGACGCCATCACGATCCAGCTATCGGTGGAGGACCGGAGATTTCTGTGAATCTTGTATAAGCCTTGCTGATGCCTTCGACCGAGCTGTTCTTTGACAAATCGTGCCTGCCACGCACTTACAGGCCACCCTCGAATGTCGCTGCCAGCACTGCCCCAGACACGTCTCCGTAAGCTTGCGGTGCTTTTTTTCGTCACGGCGATGCCGATGGGTATGTGGGCCGTGCCGTTGAGCACCGTTTTCAAGGCGCATGGCCGCGAACACCTCGTGCCTTGGGTGCTAGCCACCACGAGCATCGCTGCCTTCATCTCCCCCCTTTTCACGGGAGCCCTCGCTGATCAACGCATGGCACCGGCGCGGCTGCTGCGCTGGCTGGCCTTGCTCACAAGCCTCACACTGGCACTCACATGTACTGCCCTACATCTGCGACTGGGTGACGCCGCGGTGCTCATCGCCGCCCAAGTGCAGGCACTTGTGGCCACGCCAGTTTGGAGCATCGCCAGCAGCATCGTCTTTTCTCAACTCCAGAATGCAAAGCAAGAATTTGGCCCTCTGCGGGCTTTTGCCACAGGTGGATGGATGACAGGCTGCTGGCTCGTCAGCTTGGTGCTGCAATCGGATGAAACACTTGTGGGCGGCTTCACCGCATCGGCACTCTGGCTAGTAGTCGCCGCGCTCAGTTTCACGATTCCGGCCATTCCACCAGCCGACGCAGGTCAACCCCGCACATGGATTCAAATCCTCGGCCTCGATGCGCTTAGCCTGCTGAAACACCGTGATCATCGCATCGTCTTCATCACGGCAGCGCTCTACTGCATGCCACTGGCGGCGTTTTATCCCTATGCCGCGCTTCAGATGAAGACACTTGGCATCAACTCGGTGGCGGCCGTGATGTCCCTAGCGCAGACGACGGAGATTCTCGTGATGTTGGTGCTCTCCGGGGTCATGACCCGTTTTCGGCTGAAGTGGGTCTTTCTTTCCGGCATCATCATCTGCGTCGTGCGTTACTCACTGAACGCGGTGAACACCCTGCCAGCCGTCATCTCCGGCACCATCCTTCACGGGTTGGCTTTCACGCTCTATTTCATCACGACTCAAATTTACTTGGAGGAGCGCATCGATCCGAAGTGGCGTGTGCGAGCCCAAGCCCTGCTTGCTCTTTTGATGAGCGGTGTGGGGAATCTCTTGGGTTACCTTGGTGGCGGCTGGTGGTTCCGAGCCTGCACACATGACCACCACACGAACTGGGAGCTCTTCTGGATCGGTGAAACCGCCCTGACCACCGCAGTCTGCCTGTTATTTGCCCTTGCCTACAAAGGCCGCGGGGCAAAGGCATCTGCTTGAAAGGTTGAACCTGCACCCTTAAACCCACTGCATGTTCACCGGTCTCATTGAAACCACTGGCAAGATTGTCTTTCTCGAAACCCGCAGCGAGAGCGCGCGACTAATCGTCGAAGCCCCAAGCATCGCACCACAACTCAAAGTCGGCGAAAGCGTGGCCGTGAACGGCTGCTGCCTGACAGTGACACAGATCGACATCGTTACAGGCACCTTTACCTTTGACCTGCTCATGCAAACGCTCCGTGTCACAAGCCTTGGAGACCTTCAACATGGATCGCTGGTGAATCTCGAACGTGCGATGTGCCTCGGAGATCGTTTCGGAGGCCACTTCGTGCAGGGCCATGTGGATGACACTGTGC
>Ga0315906_10010201_pt1 | contig 11058 bp, 9 predicted proteins | sample LakEriMetagenome_4_FD_203526 | JGI IMG/M metagenome (GOLD analysis project Ga0315906, IMG submission 203526) | Freshwater fungal communities from buoy surface, Lake Erie, Ohio, United States - Buoy 2 MA122 | ecosystem: Environmental > Aquatic > Freshwater > Lake > Lake biofilm | place: USA: Lake... | reverse complement strand
GGTTTCCAAAATGCCACTTGCGTTGGTTTGACATAAGGAACTATTCTCCCCAAATTAAGGAGCATGTTTTGAACTCATTATTTGAACAAGCTTATGAAGAAGGACTCGACGGTGCAATACCTTATATCAACGAACACATTAAGGACAGCGGCATCCTCTTTTACTTCAGTCATCAGGATTTAACCGAACATGAAATAGCAGACATCCCGAAATTCTTCACCAACATACAGTGTGTTTCCTTTGACCACGGTGGTCTATTTGCCTTGGAGCACAGTTGCTCTCAGGCCTTTCACGTGTGTACCTTTTTGGGCTCACCACTTTTTGACGAACTGATGCATGACGTGGATTTTCACATAGATGGATCAATCACCGTAAGGCCATGTAACTCGCAGACAGGTTGGTATAGCCGATACAGATTAGAGTTACCAAAGTTGATATTGCAAGACAGAGCAGGTTTTGATATTGATCTCTATGACCTACCCTCAGTTGGCCTGCGAGACCAGATGGTATTAATTGATGATGGTCGAGTAGTTGAGAACATCTTTAACCCCATGAGTATTCAAAATAGCTTGGAGTATATCAACAATCCTGAAAAGGCCATTGATATCGTTTGGTCACGGCCTGAAGCATTTAGCCAACTGAGCTCGGAAACAAAAAGTAATCAGAAGGTTCAGCGGGCACTATTAGATGGTTTAATCGCTCGAAATAGTTTACAAGACACGTTATCACCTTGGCTTCGTGTGTACTCAATGATTAGGTTAGAAGCCATTTTTAATCAAACAGAGCTCGTTGAGTTCGTTCGAAGAGGAAAACTCGAACTAGATGTATTCCCACCCCCCATAACCTTTAATGTTCTATTGGCATTTGCAGAATCGGGGATGCAGTTAAACCTAAGGTCCGAGATCTTCTTTGATACGTGTTCAGATAACCAGTGGCATGATATTATTCGATTGAATGGACGCTTACTTGAGAGTATGCCGGAGCATTTAAAGTCTTGCGAAATGTATAAGTTGGCAGCGAAAACTTACGTCGACATCTTTTCCCAAGCCCCTAACGAGCTTAAGATGGACATTGACTTCGCATTGAGCATAGTAAAAGAACAACCGCACGCAATCAGGTACTTTGAGGGTATCAAAACTGAGCATGAGGATTTGATTGCGGCATGGAATGCCTATCAAGAATGGCTTTCACCCGATCATGATTTACCCTTCTAGAAAAAAATGTTGTATGCAATATCTGGCAATTGGCGAGGGTGAATGGCGAATAATCGTCGCGCTAATTGGGGCAGGCGGGTTTCTTATTTTGTGCTCGCAAGATTCTCGATGGAGCCCCCTCTTCCAATTGTTTCTTTTGTACCACTGGCAAAGGAGACTTTCCGATAAAGAACAGGAGCTTCACGCCCATTATACCTTAATGTACTGCTTTGAGTTTTTAGGAGAGACCGGGACAAAACGACCGAAAATTGTCTTTAGCGATTTAGAGCCGGAGAACTTCGCCGCTGTATTTAATGTCAATAACTGCGAAATCGTCATTTATCGATCTCGCAATCGGCGAAATGCAAGTCTTATAAATAGTGTGATTCACGAGTTCCAGCATTGGCAAATGTTCCAAACAAAGAATAAGAATTGGGAATACGACCGGATAAATCAACATTTTGATTACGCTTCACACCCATGGGAAACCCTAGCTAAATCCTTGGCGAACAACTATCAGCGTGACGCACACGGTTACATTTTACACCAACTCGGCTATTGCAATCGATTTGTGAGATTCAAGTGGTGAATCAATCCACTCGGGTCAAGTCAAATTGAACCTTTGCCCTTGGCAACATGGTAATGGAATCCAGTACTGACAAGTTAAATCTTCCTCTTTTCCACGAATGTGATTCAAAATCAATCTCTCCATTGATAGGATGGCGACCGTAGACGCCTACTTGCCACTGGTTTGGCAAATGAATCTTTCCTCCGTCAATGTAACCAAACATCAAGGTTTCCTCTAACCAAACGCTATCACCAGAAGTATTAATCACGATTGTATCGGTAATTCTACCGGGTTCATCAGGTACTTGAACGGCATAATATCTAGCAACCTTAGGCGGTTCTGTTGTGCAGGCATGTGCCGCTACAAGTAAAACCAACACAACCAAGCTTGGCAATTTGAAATTGTTGACCACTATGTTCAGTGATTTCATGTGCTATAATCAATTTAGGCTGCGTGCTGATTCCTATATCGCAAACCGAGTTCTAATGCGATGGCCAATGTTGTGCCTTTATTTGGCTCAAGAAAACGAGCCCGGCATATCTGTGCAACAATATTCTGTATGTTTCCCGGCTGAATTGGTCCAAGTTGCTCAAAAAGGAATTCGGCTTCATTCATCGACAACTCTGGCAACAACCCCTTCCAAAGTCCGACTTGCTCCTCAGAGCTCAAACCCTTGAATTCGATAATGTCCGTAAAACGTCGATAGAATGCCTCATCTAAGTGCGAAAGGGTGTTCGTCGTGGCGAGGACAAGGCCACCACGGTTTAGCAGAGCCTCGAGTTCTTCGAGCAGTCGCCCATTGATTGAATTAAACTCTGTATCTGCGCTAGAAGAGATATCCGTTCGCTTTCCTAAAACTGAATCGGCTTCATTGAGCAGAATTACTGGATAGCTCTTATGTTGCCGAACAAAGGCATGATAGCGCTCGAAAACCTTGCTTATCTGCTGAGCTGACTCCCCTACCCACTTCGACATGATTGTACTTTGAATGGCTAGCATTGGGCGCTTTGATCGAGCTAGCAGGTTCTCGCAAAATGCAGTTTTACCACTTCCCGGGCAACCATGGAGCAATACTAGAAGTCCTTTATGGTGCAGTGTTGATTCTTGAACATAACGTTCGTAAACACCAGGAGTGAACAATTCCTCAATCGGCGATAGTTGTGAAGTCAATTCTTTACTGAACCGCAAGTCCTTGAATGCCCCAACAAATGGCCGAAATGGCGTTGTTCCTACCTCACCTTCCAAAGTGTCAAAATCAAGGTCTGGGAAAAATGTCTCAATACCAAGACTGGTGAGCTTAAGACCCGGAGCACTGAACAACACCCCCCCTGCATCTACTACTTCGACAAAACCTTGTGATATTGGTCGCCATTCCCCCCGAACAATCTCAATGCTTAATTCGCGAATATCGCTTTCGGAGTAACGCACCACATCTTTTAACATTCTCAAACTTGTTGCTTCATCGTAATAGTAGTGCCTCATCGCTATCAGCAGCATGAGTGACTCTTGAAGAGATTCGAAAAGTTCAAGATCATCGATGTAAGCTAAAAACTCATGATCAGTGTCTTGAGCAGTCCATAAGTAATTCAAGAAGTGCTCCCACTCGCTGGGGTCGAAAGGTGCTTGTCTAGCAACACGAGCAACGTAAGCCATTATGCCCTCGCTTCCGCTAGGCCTAAGCTCGAGTATACGCCCTAAGTCACCAGCATCCAATGCCTTCATGAATTCAGAATGCAACTGAACAATTTCGCCATACCTCATTTGCTCGTAACTGCGCAAAAAGAGCATGCTCCTAAGACGAAACAGGACGTTGGCAAGCTCATCAGGACCCAAATGCGCTCTTACCAACTCCTTAAGTTTGGACATTTGGATTTTACCCCTCTCGGTTATTACAAAAACTAAGACTGCCGATTCTATTGGGCTTATTGACAACCATCTGGCTAATTGGGCTAGTGGCTTAATCCTTTTTAAGTCAGAACTTGGCATTAGTAGATTGGCGCACAAATCAGTATAAGCGTCAGAAACGCACCTTTTAATTTTGTTGGCACTCCGCTGCGGGCGACTAATTCTTCGCCTCATGTTGTATTTTAATTGAAGAGTTCGTTTTCATTTTGGAACCAATATCAAACAGGAGCATTCCTGAACCTCTAGTCATTTAAATAACACATCTTTAATTGCCCTTTCACGATAGGATCGGACTTTCGATAGTAGAATTTCAATCGCCACTTCTTTGAGCTTTGGATCATCCGTTCCAGTAAAATCTGAAATAGGCCCCACAACGAAGAACAACTCGAAATTCTCCTTTGAGGACTCGCTCATGAGCAAATCTGCACGAGGAATATCCACGCGTCCAAAATAATGAGGCATACCCTTGTAGCTCTTGTGACGAACAATTCGCAAAGCGTAGTCCTCTGGCTTAGTTTGGTAATTTAGCTCGTCAATACTCCGCCTTAGATCGAAGAGCTTAACCTTGATTTTATCAAGCAAGGGATATCGAGCTAGTTGTGCAAACTCTGGGGCAAATGCAAAAAAGAAGAAAGACAGTATCATGGAGCAAATATAAGTATATTATTTACTTTTACAATGACAGATATCTAAATTCAAACAACTATAATGTTCGAATGTTTGTTGTAATATTGCACAATTAGATTTTTAGTGCCATGTAGTGTGTAGACGAGTTCCACCAATGTCAAGAATAGAGTAATTCCAACTTAAACAAGTAACGGATTGGAGAACTCCACATTCAAAAGCACTAGATGGAAAACCAATACTTAAGTCAATTTTCACCTACCACCCTGAGCCATTAACACATTTAAACTAACTAGGCCTATTCAAATAGCACACTTATGCTATCAAACATTTAGATACCAATAAGACCAAACAAACAACTTAAAAAAATGCTCATCTCCCAAATTGATCTGTTCATTCAGTGTGCTAAAGCGCTTTTACCTAAACATCAAAAGAGTAAACCACAACAAAAAAGACAGATTGAAACATTTTTAAAAACCTGGCTATTCTATAACTCTTCCTCCGCTGAAGTTTTTTGGACTGGCAAAACGTCGAAAAGCGTAATCGAAGGGGCCGATCCAATCGCAGAACATTGGTATGGGAATTTATCCTCAGCACACCGCATTATGAACCCAGGGGCGTTTGGCGCAAGCTTTTTTAATCAACCAAAACCGCAACAACTCTTGGATGTATTCAAGTTTATGCAGTGGAATAAAACCTCAAAAGCAGAGAACATTAGGCTTAGACCTTTGCAGCGGCCAGAAGTCTTTTTGAACCAGTTTCAGGGTGACCCTCGACTAATTTACCGAGAAGCCGGTATCGAATTAATTCAAGAGGGCAACGACATCCTTGACGAATTAATGGACTTCTTTGACTATGTTGGCGACAATAATGAGAAGAAAACAATTTTTGACATTGGAATGTCCCAAAGCAGGCGATTAAGGCAATTCAGAGACAGTCTGTTTTTAGCTTCCACTAATTTAGATCTCCAATTATTATTCGTTCAAGTAGGTAAAAAGGGTTGTTTTTATAGGATTAACAACGATGGGATTAATAATAGCATGGCAAGCTTCTATAAAATCACAATGACCGCCCTGCTGAAACTATTTAAAAACCAAGATGAGTTTAGTCAGTTTTTAGAAACCTATAACTACCAAGTGAGAGACAATGGCCCATATCGAATAGCAAACACTTTTGATCAGCGTTACATAGGCTGTACGTTTAGTGTGGATCTCCGAAGAGGCATCCATCCACGTACTATATGGCTTTGGACTAGAATGAACGATGAGCGTAAGTATAAACAATTGATGGAACTCTTTGAGTTTTTCGAAGCAGGTTTTGTTGTTTATAACTACAATTTGGCTTTACGCAAACTGGGTAAACAAAAAAACGATTAACCATTGAAGAAAAACTCATTGATTAACTAGCGTTAGACCTCCTCTCAATCACCTCTACACGGAACACCTACCCAGGCCCTCGGCCTAGGTTTTTTCATTTAAGGCCGAGCCAAGCTCGCTTGAGCGACGGCAGAAAATGAAAAAACCGAGGGCAGCGAAGCTGCTGGGGGCTTGCATCCAAGTAAAGTACCCCCCTTCAGGAAACATGGGCCGCTCCGCGGCCCACTAATTCCCCCTCAAAAAAATTCACGATGGTTAATCGAAACCAATAGCCTAGCGCTTCTTCGAGCCTGGCTTTAGAGGCTTCATGTGCTTCAGCGCCTTTTTCATCTTCAGCTTCTGACCTCCCCCGTAGTTGGTGGTCTTCTTGTTTTTGGCCTTTTTCTCGTGAAAGGCAGCGTCGGGTCGGTCTTCGTCAGACATGCAAATGTGGATTGTCTCGTGGCCGAAAGATAGGTCTACCCAACCTAACCGCACGCACAACCGCACGAAGCACCACCAACTACTGCTGCGGTGCGGGCTTGACCTTAAGAACCACCCGCTTGGAATTGACCGAATGAATCCGCACCACATTCGCATGCGGCCGCTCATTCGCCAAATCCACCTCCCAACGGTACAGGCGCATCGCGTACGCGGCCAGCTCGTGGTTCAACCTCAATTCCGGAACCACATTGAACGCCGACCTGGGCGCAAACGCACCCTCAAACGTTTGGAGCGAAGCCCTAAGTTCCGCATCCCGCTCCACGCGCCGCCACGGCAATGAACTCAAGCCCACCAGCCCGATCATACCGAGTATCCATGCGAACCTTGGACTGCGCACCAACTTGGCTCCGCCCCACAAATTACCCAAGCCGAGGGCCACAAATGGCAACGAAGTAATCACGTAAAAATCACGCTGCTCGTGCGTCACCATCAACGGAATCGACGCGCTCAACCCCAACGCAAGCATCGCCAGAACCCTGCGGTCAAGCGCAGCACGCAGCGAACCAAAGCGAATCCACGCCACCGCCAGCGAAGCACCAAGCAGCACCGCCCACTGCCCGAGCATTGGCCCCAGCAACCATAGACGATCCGCAGTAGTCACCGCGCGCGCTTGGGTGAAGGTCCGGACCAAGCGGTTCCCCGCGTTGCGCTCAATCGCCTCGTGGGCATCGTCCCACAGCCATAGTCCGACGGCCGCCAAACCTAGCGTCAGCAGAACGATCCCAAACCTGCGGGCCGCCGCTCCACGGGGAAGCAATCCCAGCCCGCCAACCAGCGGAAGCCACACCAACGGAAACAGTCCCTGCGGCCCCTTAAATAATGCCGCAGCAACCGTGAGCAATCCGCCCAACCACACCCAGCGCGAATGCGACATTGCGACCACCGACCAAACCGCGAACGGAGCCATCCACATTTCTTGTACGTGGTTGCCCATGCCCCAGCCCACCAAGGGAGCCGAGCTCCACACCGCCACTATCCAAATCGCCGATTCGAGGCCGCGTTGGGGCCACCACTTTATCTGAAGGGCGCAAAGACCCGCCGCAGTCGCAATCCAGGCCACGGCCATAAACACGCGTTCGGTCCACAGACTTCCGCCCAAAACGCGAAAAAACAGCGATTCCAAGCCCGTGAACATCGGCAACTGCTCGGAATACGGAACCGGGGACGACGGCTGGTAGACCGGAGCCCAAAAGCTACCCAATCCATCTGCAAGGTTCTGTGCGACGGCCGCATAAATCTGGCCGTCCATAAACATGCCCTCTTGAAGCCAGTACGGAACCAAGAACCAAAGCAGCACCGCGCCCAGCGCAAGTAGCGCTAACCTCATCGCCTGCGCGGAGGTCGTTCACCGCGGTAGCCTGGTCCGGGCTGGTGAAAATCCTTGGGTCGAGGACCCTCTACCCGAGCAGTTGGGTCTCCGTCACTGTCTTTGACTGCATCGAGCAGTTGTGCCACTTCTGCATCCGTCAATTCACGCCACGCACCCGTCGGCAATCCGTTGTCGGTGAGGTGCATAATGCGTTTGCGCTCCAAAATCGCCACTTCGTGCCCGACGTACTCGGCCATTCGGCGAATTTGGCGGTTCAAGCCCTGAATTAAGATGATTTTGTATGCACGCGGACTAATCCGTTCAATCGTACACGGAAGTGTTCGGGTTCCGAGCATCGGAACTCCGCGGGCCATCACATCAAGCTCCGCATCGGTAATCGGACGGCGCACCTGAACCCAATATTCCTTGGCGTGCGCGTTGCCCGCCCTGAGAATTTTGTTGACGGAATCCCCATCATTCGTCAGCAGTAGCAGACCTCGCGAATCCTTATCCAAGCGGCCCACCGTAAATATCCGCTCCGGATAGCGCACATAGTCCACCACGTTGCCGCGAATGCTCTGGTCGGTCGTCGAGGTTACGCCCTCGGGCTTGTTAAGCAGCAGGTATACGGCCCGGGGCTTGGAACTCGCCGCCACCTTTTGCCCGTACACCTCTACTTCATCGCCGTCCCGAACCGTATCTCCAAGAACCGCAACCCGGCCGTTGATCCGCACGGCACCCGCTTCAATGGCACGATCCGCTTCGCGGCGGCTGCAGAGCCCATGGCTGCTGATGTACTTATTGAGGCGTGTTCCGGATTCCATGCTGCTGCGAAAGTACTTCTGTCTACTAGCAAAAGAAAGCGCCGGACCCTTCGGCCCGGCGCTACCTTAACGTAGATCTAGATTTATTGGATGGTGATTCGCTGTACGGATGCACCTGAAGCTGCAGGCGACAATGGCTTGGCCGCAGTCATTGGAGTAAAGCTCGGGGTCTTCTTGCGCACGATATTGAATCCAACTGAGGTACCGATGCGCCATGAATCACCGCGCCCCGGAGTTACCACAAACAAGTTGACTGGGAAGTTCATTTTACCCGACTTAAACGTTTTCCCGAAACCGAGCACCAAGCCAGTTGATACAGAGAGGTCTCCGCGAGAATCCAGGCGGGTAATCAATTCTTTTGAAGGGTCGTTACTAAGAATGAAGTTCTCACCTTGCAGATAGCCCTGCGCGGTCACGGTCGTCGTAAAGTTGGGACCCACCGCAAATTCCCAACCGGTGCGGCTGTTGCGCATCCCCATTAGCACGTTGGCACTAGGGATGACACGACCGTACTCCAGTCCGGCAATCAATGGAATGAACTCAAACAAAGCTTGAAAGTCTCCGCTATTGACAAACACTTGCTCAAACTGGTAGCCAAACGAAGTGAGCGCGGGTATGCTGTACCCGAATCCGCCCGTCCTTGGGTCAGCCATCAGGATTTGGGTACTCGATCCGGCAACCGCGGTGATTCCGAGTCGTGGACCGTTATTATTGATGACCGCCGTTTCAGGGTTGTTCAGCGCACTTTCGTACTCTTCGCTGATGGTCAATTTCTTAATCAGGTTTTCGTCGTTTGCCACCGCAAGCAGGTCCTTGATGGACACCTCCATCATAGTGAGGTTTTGCTGCGGAATGTTCAAGAACACACGGCTTGCAGATTCGGTGAAACTCCCAGTCGCGACGTTATATAAACGAACAGTAACAGCCACTCGATCACCAAGGACATCGTACGATCCAGTGAGAATAAAGTCGCACTTTAGGCGTTTGCCAATGTCTTCAAGGCAAATTTTGGAATAGCAGCCCTTGAGGTCCACTTGGTCGCGCTTCGAGATGTACTCGATATCATACTTGTCGACGATTTCGAACTTATTGATGCGAATCAACTCAATAGTGGCTTTATCGATGAGTTGCTGTGCATCTACGGGGTAGTTTCGGACGTCAAAATCCAATACTGCCAAAGTTTTTTTAGGCTCAGACTGCGCATTGGAGGTTCCACTCATGGCGAGCGCAGCGCAAAAGAGTACAGATAGAAAAGGGTTTCGCATGATCAATTGTATTGATTTATGCAAAAGAAACAATTTGAAATGAACTGGAATTCGCAGTTTCTGCACCGCATAATTTTTTGTTTGGCACAATCTGCCAAAACCATCTTCTCGGGAACCTAGAATTTTAGCGGCATGAACCTTCGACCAATGCCTGAAGCCCGAGGAACCATGATACGGGCTGAATTCCAGCGTGCCAAGCAAGCAGGCACACCCTTGGTAATGAGACAATTTGCCAAACATTGGCAGGCAAACCAATGGACTTGGGATGACCTTTGCCGTGCAGTGGGCACGCGAACAGCAGGCATTCGAGGCAATGCATTTGCCAATGGTCAATCCACATCATTTTTTCCAAAGCCCATCGCCCGAAAATCAATCGCTGAGTACTTCAGACAGCTCGAGCGAAATGAACCATCTGATGAGCGCCTGTTTGCGTTCAATCTCAGATCTCATGCGCCAAGCTTACATCATTCCAACGCATCACGATTTCACGTGCTGGGAATAAGGGTTGCAAGCATCCCCGCCTACTTTTTTGGTGCTCCGGGCAGCGATTCACGAATTCACTACGATTTTGATTGGATTGATCTATTGCTAAGTCACTTCAAAGGCCAAAAACGCGTCTGGCTTTTTGATCAGCGGCAGAACGAAAACCTCTATCAGATTCCCGGCACGGTACATTCTGCTGTGGACTTCAGCCGGCTGAATGAACTCCGCGAAGCATTTCCAAACCTTGAACGACTCGAAGGCTACGAAGTAGTCCTTGACCCTGGGGACACGCTCTACATCCCCAGAGGATATTGGCACCACATCACCTACGTGACCGGAAGCTTTTCAATTACCTACCGAATCTGGCCGCGAACCCTTCGTGAATGGGCCCGAACAGCATACTCGTGGATCGTCGGCGGAGGCGACATCCTATTGAATAAACTTCCTGGGATCGCGCAATGGCAGGCTCAACGAAGGGCTAAGTCCTTTGCAGCAAAGTACGGCCGAACGTTCTAAAGGCTACCGAATACCTTGCGCAGCAATTCGGTTGTGCGCTGTACGGGGTCCTGGCGAATGCGGTCTTCTTGAAGCGCAATTTCGCGGAACAGTGCGTCGGTGGCCTTTTGGTTGACATAAGCCACGAGGTCAGTTTGAATGTCTTCGGTACGACCGAGCAAACGCTTGTTTTGGTTAATTGCCTTGGCCACGGGCTCCCAGTACTTCGCAATCTCAACTTCATCTAGGGCGCTTTGCACCGCAGGGCGAAACGCTGTCTGCAGGGGTTGTTCCGTCTCCGAGCGCAGGTAGCGGGTTGCAGAACCTTGTCCTCCTTTTAAAATGCCGAGTGCATCGCGCACCGACATTCCCACCACCGCCTCGCGAAAGATGGGGAATGATTTGGATGCCGCACGCTCTGCGCCCTCGTTGAGCTTGGTTTTGAGCTGCTCCATGTGGGGCTTGAGCGCCGCGCGCAGCACGGGATTCGCGTTGATCTTAGCCTCGAGGTCTGCAACCTCGGGGGGTAAGGC
>Ga0315906_10010197_pt1 | contig 11062 bp, 9 predicted proteins | sample LakEriMetagenome_4_FD_203526 | JGI IMG/M metagenome (GOLD analysis project Ga0315906, IMG submission 203526) | Freshwater fungal communities from buoy surface, Lake Erie, Ohio, United States - Buoy 2 MA122 | ecosystem: Environmental > Aquatic > Freshwater > Lake > Lake biofilm | place: USA: Lake... | reverse complement strand
ATTCGAAACAGCAGTAACAATAAAAATGACAATCAGAATATATAAAAGCCAGGACAAACCTCTGATTGCTACAGGTAAAAGTTTTGTATAGTTAAACTCATGCGACTTTACAAAGGGTATTGTAGTGATTGGATCATTGGCTTTCACCATTATTGTTTCTCCTCCGTTTATATTCACGCGCTTTACTTCCGCATTCAATGGCAGTTCACTTCCTGTAAATTTCCGATATACACTGATCGTGTCATTAAACAACATTGTTGTAGCAACCGCTATACCGAGAACTACCTGTCCAAGAATTTTTATCCATCCGGCAAGACCATCGCCATCACCTTTCACATAAGCTCTGCCTTCGCGCTGTGCTTTTCTTTTTGCTTTCAGCTTGAGATAATCATCAATAAACCCTATCAGTCCAAGCCAAATAGTAGCAAACAACATTAACAGAATATATACCTTACTGATATCAGCTAGTAATAAAGTTGGAATCAGGATAGATAAAATAATTATCAACCCACCCATTGTTGGAGTTCCTTTCTTTTGTTGCTCACCCGCAAGACCTAAATCACGTACCGATTCGCCTATTTGTTTTTTCTTCAGATAGTTTATCAGCTTCTTGCCAAAAATGGTAGATATAATCAATGATAAAAGAACAGCCAATAAAACCCTGCTCGAGATATACTGCAAAAGATTATCCCCCGGAATGTCAATTCCGTTTTTATTAAACCAGTCTACTAAATTTTTCAGCATGCGCTGTTTTTTATTTTAGTTATTTATCTAAGAGTTCAAAGCATTCGCTCAATACTTTTTTATCATCAAAATCATAGCGAACACCTTTTATTTCCTGATACTTTTCATGTCCTTTTCCTGCAACCAAAACGACATCACCTTTATCCGCAAGTGTTACAGCTGTTTTTATTGCTTCTTTTCTGTCAGCTATAACCAGAACTTTTCTTCTGGAAGCAGAGGTAAGATCAGCCTGCATTTCATCAAGTATAACCTGAGGATCTTCAGACCGGGGATTATCATTTGTAAACAATGCACGGTCACTCAATTCAGCAGCAACTTGTCCCATCAATGGACGTTTTGTTTTATCTCTGTCGCCGCCGCAACCAATCACTGTAATAATTTGTTCCTGACCTTTTCTTAACTGAAGCAGTGATTTTAAAATATTTTCTAATGCATCAGGTGTATGAGCATAGTCAACAACACCTAAAATATTTTCTCGTGTAGAACGAATCACATCAAAACGACCCTCAGCACCTTTTAAAGCACTCAACACCTGTAAAACTTGATGCGTTTCTTCACCCAGGCATACAGCAGCTCCATATACAGCTAGTAAATTATATGCATTGAATACGCCCATCATCCGAAAATGAACCTCATCTTCATTGATGAGCATGTGAAGTCCGTTTAATCCGTTTTCTATAATCTTGCCTTTGAAACTCGCAGAAGTTTTAAGACTGTAATAAAATTTTTGAGCCTTTGTATTCTGAAGCATCACTTCCCCACGCTTGTCGTCCAGATTACTAATTGCAAATGCATCTTTGGTGAGCACATCAAAATATGATTTCTTTACACGGATGTATTCATCGAAACTTCCATGGTAATCAAGATGATCATGGGTAATGTTACTGAATAAAGCCCCGGTAAAGTGAAGGCCTGCAATTCTTTGCTGGTGAATTGCATGACTGCTGCATTCCATGAAAACATGAGAGCAGCCCGCATCACTCATTTCTTTTAGTAAGCGATTTAACTGAATAACATCAGGAGTAGTATGCGATGAAGGAAAAACTTTATCTCCTATCTGATATTGAACAGTAGATATTAATCCGCAACGATAACCTAAAGCGGTGAAAAGATGAAACAACAATGTGCTGATAGTTGTTTTTCCGTTTGTTCCCGTAACGCCAACCAGTTTTATTCTTCTTGTTGCATAACCATAGAAGGCATGAGCGATATAACCGGCAGCATGAGCAGAATCTTTTACTCTAACAAAAGTTACATTATCATTTTCTGCAGACGGCAACTCCTCGCAGATAATAACTGAAGCTCCGGCATTAATTGCAGAAGAAATAAATTGATGTCCATCACTGTTAACTCCCTTGATTGCAATAAAACAATCTCCCGCTCTCACGGCACGTGAATCAATAGTGATAGCAGCAACCTGTAACTGATCAGATCCTACGATCTCCTCTACTTGCACTTCATTTAATATGTCTTTCAACAATAACATTAATTCAGATTCAATTCAATGATTTTATTTTTTGCTACTGCAGTACCTCCATCTATGGACTGACGTACAACCCTTCCCTTGCCATTTATATTCACACGATAGCCGGCCGACTCAAGTAGGAATAATGCATCTTTCAGCCCCATACCCAATACATTTGGTACCGTACCCGACATAACAGAAATCTCTTTTTGGTTTATATTTTGTTTTGACAGGACAACTTGTTGCCAGTTTCCGGTTGGTTTTCCAAATCCCTGCCATCCAAACTGATTGGCGAGTAAACGAACTGATTCCCGGCTGCCACTGAACTGATAACCAAATGAATCTTTTTTTGCTGTAAGCTGTTGCGACAAAACCGGTTTTTCAATGTATTTAAATAAGTGATCTGCAATTTCTTTAAACACAGGAGCAGCAACGGTCGAGGCATAATATCCTACAGCTCCTGGTTTGTTTTTTATCGTAACAATGATTGAATATTTAGGATTATTGGCGGGGAAATAACCGGCAAATGAAGACTGATAGACTCCATCTTTATATTTAAAGATACCATCGTTCACTTTTGCCGTTCCTGTTTTACCTGCTACTTTATATAAAGCGTTCTGGAAGGCAGCTCTTGCTGTTCCTTCTGTACACACTGCCTCCATACATTCACGCAATTGACTTATTGTATTTTGAGAAGCAACAGCTGAGTTTAAAACAACGGGATTATTTTTCTGAATAACTGTTCCGTAACTACGGATCTCGTTGACCAGATATGGCTTCATCAATTTACCATTATTAGCCACTGCATTGTAAACCATAAGAAGTTGCAAAGGAGATACCAGTAAGGCATAGCCGAAACCCCAGGATACAAGTGTTTGATCATTCCAGTTCTTTTTATTTTTAGGATTGGGCACAACTGGTGTAAATTCTTCTTTCAGCTCGATACCGGTTTTGGAAGTAAGATTGAGAGATTTCAGTTTTGCATAATATTTTTCAGGCTGAGTATTGTAGTATTCATAAGCAAGCTTACTCATCGCAACATTTGAACTTAGTGCAAACGCCTGTTTTAGCGTAATGGAAGCAGCTCCTCCATGATCATCCGACACAACTCTTCCTTTGATATTCCATTTCCCACCGTGAATATCAATATTATCCTGAATGGTTTTGTTTTGCTCATCAAGTGCAGTGAGAAGTGGAATAAGTTTTATGGTAGACCCCGGTTCAGATGTACGCAATGCATAATTATTCGTTTCAAAATAATTGCCACTTGAATCACGACCAAGATTAGCCATTGCTTTTATTTTTCCCGTAGCTACTTCCATCACAACACAAGTACCCTCAAGGGCTTCTTTCTCTATCATCTTTCTCATTAAAGCACGCTCAGCGATATCCTGTATGTTGATATCAAGCGTGGTATAGATATCATAACCATTTTCAGGTTCTACTTCATAACCTTCTACAGGCATCAGCACACCACCGGCAACAAAACGGACAAGACGCTTTCCGGAAGTTCCACGTAATAAACTATCATAAGAGCGCTCAAGACCTACGAGTCTTGCATTTTCACGATATAAGCCTATCGTTCTGAAGCCAAGTTCACCATATGGATTGAGACGTTTTGTCTTTGTTTCTGTAATGATGCCGCTCTTGTTTCTTCCAAGTTTTGCCAAAGGGAAATCACGGAATAATTTATAATCCTCAAAAGAAACTTTTTTATGTAATAAATAGTATCGCTCTTTATTGGCATATGCCATTTTCAAATCGCGGACATAGTCCTGAGACTTTTTGTCCTTAAAAAGCTGAGAAAGACAGATTGCAAACGAATCAATATTTTTAAAGAAACGTTCTCCGTTCTTTGCTCTTAATCCATCTGCTCCGAAATCCATATAAATATCAAACTGAGGAATGGATGTACTTAACATACTTCCGTCTTCACTGAAAATTGTTCCTCTTTCAGCATCCAAGTCAATGATTTTAGTATGAAGGCTGTCTCCCATACTTCTCCAGTATTTCCCTTCAACTCGTTGAGTATATAATGCCTTACCGATGATCATTAATCCAAAAAAGATCAATCCTAGGTAAACCAGGTATACACGCCATAATATGTCTTTCTTTATCTCCATTTTCTATCAACCCGGGTTTTTTTCAGTTGAATCTTTCAGAAAAACGGGCTGATCCATTGTTTCTCGAAGCCCGATTGTATCAAGCACTTTACTTAATTCCGTCATACGGTTTTGAAACATGAGCTTACTGTTAAGAGATTTATACTCATACTCCTGCTCTTTAAGTAAGCGTGTGGTTTTATTGATCTTTCTGATCGTATTGTCTGCATAATGCCCGTTGGCGATGTAGACAATTGCCAGAAGCGTCAGGAATAAAAAGAAAGGAACATTTCTGATGATCCATTCATACCTAAACCACTTTTTGACATCCAGTTTTGTTTCTTTTTCTGCCATTTTTTGCAGATTAAATGATGATCGAAAAAAAATAGTTGCCGATGATCAAAGGATGCGGTAATGAGAATATTGGATTAGGATTTTTCAGCAACGCGTAAGCGTGCACTTCTGGATCTTGGATTGGAATTAAGTTCGCTTTCACCGGGTTCGATTGGCTTGCGGGTAATGAGGAAGAAAGGTTTTTTCTTTTCTTCTCTCGAAAACGGATTTTCAGGTGCATTTAAAGGTTCTCCGTCTCTGAAAAACTGTTTCACCATACGATCTTCTAGGGAATGAAAAGAAATGATTGCAACTCTGCCTTCCTGCTTGATTGCTTCAGGTAACTGATGCAGCAATTCTTTTAAAGCAGCCATTTCCTGATTGACTTCAATACGCAATGCCTGAAAAACCTGAGCAAGGTATTTGTGTGGATTACCCCTTACAACTCCCTGTAGCATTGCTTTAAACTGCGCAATGGTATCAAGAGATTGATGCTGACGAAATGAAACAATTGCATGTGCAAGCGTACGCGAATTGGTAACTTCTCCATATTCGCTGAAAATTTGCTGCAACTGTTCCTGTGAATAAGTTGAAAGGATGACTGAAGCAGTTAGCGATGAGCCGGGATCCATCCGCATGTCGAGCGGACCGTCAAATCGAGTTGAAAACCCTCTGACAGGTTCGTTAAACTGGTGACTTGAAACCCCAAGATCAGCAAGTAAACCATCTGCCTGATTTATCTGATGCAATTTCATAAAGCGCAGCAGATAACGAAAATTGTGAGGGATAAAAATCACCCGGTTATCTTCCGGCAAGTTTCTTCTTGCATCAGGATCCTGATCAAAAGCAAGAAGTTTGCCATGAGGACCCAGCCTTTGCAGAATTTCCCTCGAATGGCCTCCGCCTCCGAAAGTACAATCGATGTAAACCCCGTCGGGTTTAATATTGAGTGCATCGACTGCCTCTTTCAATAACACCGGCACATGATAAACGGGCTCCTTATTTTGCTCCATTTCGGAACCCTTACCCTGACCCTTCGGTTTCTTAGTCATGTTACGCGTCAACCTTCCTTTTTTACCATTACTTCATCAGCAAGAGAACTGAAGGATTCTGGTGAAAAGTTTTCAAAGAACTGTTGGTACTTTTTCTTATCCCATATTTCTATTTTCTGAACTGCAGACACCAGCACAGCATCCTTGTCTAATTCAGCATAAACTTTAAGGTTTTGCGGAATCAGCAGACGACCTGCCGTATCAAGTTCTACTGTAGTTGCCCCGTTCAAAAAATAGCGTTGAAATTGTCTTACCTTAGGGTCGAATGCGTTCAATTCACTGATTTTAGAGAATATGGGTTCCCAGTTTTTCATTGGATATAAAGTAAGGCAGGGTTCTATCCCCCTGCTGATCACGTATTGGTTGCCCCAATCTTCAGGAACCTGCTTTTTAAAGCCGGCCGGAAGAAGGAAGCGCCCCTTGGCGTCGATCGTTACTTCATATTCTCCGAGAAAACCAGTCATTTGAACAATTTCAGTTGTTTTTTACCATTTATAGACACAAATTAACACATTTTCCCACTTTTGAAACAAAAGTTCTGCATTTTATTTTTTCCACAAAGCTGAAAGCCTTGACTGACAATGGTTTCAGCTTAAAAATTGGTCAAAAAATAAAAAAGGCTGTGGATTGCTGTGAATTGGCTGTGGATAACCGAAAAAAATAGAGTCCGCCAGGAGAAATTTTAAAAAAGAAAATACCCGACTTATGAAAAAAGGATTAAAGGATATCTGAAGGAAGTAAAAGATTTAACTCACATGATTATCTTTTGCCAATGGAAATGTTAATGTAAAAGTAGATCCTTTTCCGGGTAAGCTATCTGCTTTAATTTTCCCATCATGTGCTTCAGTCATTGTTTTCACGTAACTCAGTCCTAACCCGAACCCCTTTACGTTGTGAACATTTCCTGTATGTGCGCGGAAAAACTTTTCAAACACTCTCGACAATGTTTCTTTATTCATACCGATACCATGGTCTTCTATCTGAAATCTGATTCCTGAACGACCCGCATTTTTAGTTGTAATGCTAATGAATAAAGAATCCGGCTTTGAATATTTAATTGCATTATCTACAAGGTTGTTGATCAGATTTGTCATGTGATTTTCATCAGCACTCAACAAATCATTTGTTGCATTTAGATGCAATTCTACTTTTCCATTTTTCTCCTCAATCTGTAATTGCAGATTCGAAATCACCTTATTGACAATATCATGCAGGTGTAATAGTTTTTTATCAAGCTTCACTTCCTGTCTTTCCATCTGGGCAGCCTGCAAAATTGTTTCTACATGCTTATTCATCCGCTGGTTCTCATCTTTTATAATTGAAGTGAAGTAGCTAAACCTTTGAAGATCGTTTCTTACTTTATCCGTTCGGATTGCATCGATAGCAAGAGAGATCGTAGCAAGCGGTGTTTTTAATTCATGCGTCATATTGTTGATGAAGTCTGTCTTCATCTCACTTAGTTTTTTCTGACGTAGTAAAGCGCCTACTGTTAAATAAAAAGCAGTAATAATAATTAACGTAAAAAAAACAGAGCCGGCAATCATGCCGTTCAGATCTTTGATGACAACTGATTTGATATTAGGAATAACAAGTATAATCGCTTCATCAACAATTAGATTTTCACTGAGACTTCCTCCTCTTGGTATTAAGGGATACCACAACCGCATGTTGTGCAGCGTATCACTGTTCAATGCAATAAAACCTGCAGACTTAATCGTATAGTGATGATCGATACCAAAAGTTTCAACTGCAAATTCGAATTGTATATTTCGTATATCAGCTTTTTGAAAAGACTTTTGAAATTTTTCTTTTATTTCATATGAAGTAAAATATCCGGATACATAATTATGAAGACGCAAATCACCGAATTCTTTTGCATTCCCGAAATCAAACGGCTTTTCAAGTGTAAGAGGCGATTTTTCCATTTCAGTCAATAACTGCTCTCCTACTTCCTGTATAATCGGCTGTAGTCTTTCCTTATACCATAATTCTCTTTTCATAGCAGAAGACCGGATCCAGGATACCTGAATAAATATGATCCCTAAAAGAGACAATGTGATCAATACAATAATCAGCGGAAATATTTTTTTCATCCGTTCTGCTTTGTTGGAAGTAGACAAAAATAAGACCGGTCTGTTAGAAGAAAGAATAAAGATTGAAATTAAGATCCTTTTAACGATCATTTATAAACAGGCGCCAAAAAGACAAGTCGTAAAATTTTTATTCAAAATATCTGAGTCGTACATTCGAGAATGTTTCAGGCTGAAAGCGGTAGATTTCTGATTGCAGATCCCTTTTTAAAGGATCCGAATTTCCTCAGGTCAGTCATTTTTCTTTGTGAACACAATGAAGAAGGAAGTTTTGGCCTGGTAGTTAACCGCTTGCTTCCCTTACGAGTTTCAGATCTGCTTACAGATTTACCAAATGCCGATTTCCCTGTTTACTATGGCGGACCGGTGCAAACAAATACTCTTCATATTTTACACAAAATCCCTGATTTAGAGGAGCAATCTCAAATGTTGATGAAAAATCTGTACTGGGGAGGCGCAATTGATACAATCACTGAAATGATAGTTAAAAATCAATTAAACGAAAATAATATTCGTTTTTATCTAGGCTACAGTGGTTGGAGTAAAGGTCAGCTGGATGAAGAAATAAAAGAAAATACATGGTTAACCGGAAAAGGGAGCAGCGAACTGGTGTTTATGAATGATCCTGAACTATGCTGGAAAAAAGCCCTTCAATCATTGGGAGAACCCTACAACCAAATGGCATTGTATCCTATCGACCCGCAACTTAATTAGTTTTATAAATGAAAAACTCCCGATATAAAAACGGGAGTTATAAAAATTAGTTTTGCAGTTTTGATTTAAATGCGTGTACTTCCTTCAACCATTACTGTTACTTTGTTATCCAACACCTCCACAAAACCGGCTTCGATTTGAAAACTCTCTGTATTTGTTTTATTAAGTAACACTTTCAAACGGCCTGCTTTCAAAGCGGCAACCAATGGCGCATGGCTATCGAGCACTTCAAAACTACCTGTTACACCAGGCAGCTGAACACCTACAACATCGCCACTGTAAGACTTACCAATCGGTGTTAATATTTCAAGTTTCATACATTAAAAATTGAGCCCTATCCGAAACATTTGTTACAATACAATTCTGAATTAGCTTTTTGCTGCAGAAAGTAGCTTTTTACCTTTTTCAATCGCATCTTCAATTGTACCAACAAGATTGAATGCTGCCTCAGGATATTCATCAACTTCTCCGTCCATAATCATATTAAATCCACGGATTGTATCCTCAATGCTTACAAATACTCCTTTCAACCCTGTAAATGCCTCGGCAACATGGAATGGCTGAGAAAGGAAACGCTGTACCTTTCTTGCGCGGAATACAGTCAGTTTATCCTCTTCACTCAATTCATCCATACCAAGGATTGCAATGATATCCTGTAATTCCTTATAACGTTGTAAAATTAGCTTCACTCTGTTGGCGCAGGTATAATGCGCTTCACCAACAATAGCTGGTGTAAGAATACGAGAAGTTGATTCTAGCGGGTTTACAGCAGGGTAGATACCAAGGTCGGCAATCTTACGATCCAGTACCGTAGTTGCATCCAGGTGCGCGAAAGTAGTTGCCGGAGCCGGATCAGTAAGATCATCCGCCGGTACATATACTGCCTGTACGGAAGTGATTGATCCGTTTTTAGTAGAAGTGATACGCTCCTGCATCAGTCCCATTTCAGTTGCGAGCGTTGGCTGATAACCCACCGCAGAAGGCATACGTCCAAGCAAGGCTGATACTTCAGAACCTGCCTGTGTGAAACGGAAGATATTATCCACGAAGAACAGGATGTCTTTTCCCTTCCCTTGACCATCACCATCGCGGAAATATTCAGCAATAGTCAGTCCACTCAATGCAACACGTGCACGTGCTCCGGGAGGTTCATTCATCTGACCGAATACGAAAGTGGCTTTTGAATCTTTCAACCCTTCCATATCCACCTTACTCAGATCCCAACCGCCTTCTTCCATGCTGTGTTTGAAATCGTCGCCGTATTTCATGATACCCGCTTCAATCATCTCACGAAGCAGGTCATTCCCTTCACGTGTACGCTCACCAACACCGGCAAACACGGACAAACCACCGTATCCTTTGGCAATATTATTAATCAACTCCTGAATCAATACCGTTTTACCTACACCCGCACCACCAAATAGACCAATCTTTCCTCCTTTTGCATATGGCTCAATAAGGTCAATTACTTTAATACCGGTAAAGAGAACTTCAGACGCTGTTGTAAGATTTTCAAATGCTGGAGGCTGAGCATGAATAGGACGTCCGTTCGCTTTGCTCACAGCCGGTAACCCATCAATCGGATCGCCTGTAACATTGAAAAGACGTCCATTGATACCCTCCCCGGTTGGCATCAGTATGTTTTTTCCGGTATCTGCCACTTCCATTCCGCGAACAAGTCCTTCTGTACCATCCATCGCGATAGTACGCACACTATCTTCACCAAGGTGCTGCTGTACTTCAAGTACAAGCACATCTCCATTGGGGCGCTTGAGTTCAAGCGCATTGTAAATATCAGGGAGCTGACCGTCAAACTCAACATCCACAACCGCTCCGATTACCTGTTTTACCTTTCCTGTATTGGCCATATAAATATAATTTTAAAGGATCCTATTTTGGGCGCAAAGGTAAGGGTGGAAGACGAAAGGGAAAAAGGAAATTAAGAACTTTTCTTCCCCATTTTACTGGCGGACAACCTGTTCCCTTTTTGATACTGAAAAAATTAATCTAACATGTAATTTTTAGCAAGCTGTTCAAATGCGCTTAGTTGGGTCTCTTTCCATTGCTGATCCTGATTTAATTCTTTACGCATCAGCTCTGCAACGAAAGGAGCAGCCTCTAATGTTGCTTTGGCGTCAAGAAATAAAGCCCTCGTTCGTCTGGCAAGCACATCCTCTAAAGTCATAGCCATCTCATGACCTACAGCCCAAATGACTTCTGCAGTTGTATAAGGCAACTCCGGATGTATTAACTGTGAATAACCCTGGTGCTGCAGGTACCTAATTGCTGCCGCATCACTGCCGTAATAATACAATGGATCAGAATAATCTACTCTTTTCATCCACCCATGCAGCTTAAGCGTTTCAGTCTGACACCTGGTATAAGCCAAACCTGATTCATAATGCGCCCGCAGTATTAACTCTTGCGCCATCTTTCTATAAGTTGTCCATTTGCCTCCGCTGATATTCAGCATTCCTCCTTTGGAAGTCCAGATCGTATGATCTCTTGGCAATAAAGCTGTTTTCTTCTTACCAGGAATCTTCACCAGTGGACGTAATCCGG
>Ga0315906_10010196_pt1 | contig 11064 bp, 9 predicted proteins | sample LakEriMetagenome_4_FD_203526 | JGI IMG/M metagenome (GOLD analysis project Ga0315906, IMG submission 203526) | Freshwater fungal communities from buoy surface, Lake Erie, Ohio, United States - Buoy 2 MA122 | ecosystem: Environmental > Aquatic > Freshwater > Lake > Lake biofilm | place: USA: Lake... | reverse complement strand
TATTTAATTCTCTATAGCCATCTAGGAAGCCTTTACTTGCCTCAATTACTAATTGTGATGAAGCCAGCAGTTTCGATTTAGTTTCAACTAAATGAAAGTACTGGGTAATTTCCTCTGCCCTACTTTCGCGCAGAGAAACAAGTTGATTGCTAACTTGCAGTTCCAGTGCTTTTTTAGTCTCATTAAAGATCAAGTAGCCAGCTAAGAAGGCGCCTAATAAAACAATCAGAAATAAGGCTAGAAATAATTCTTGCCAAAGACCAAGGGTGGGAAGTTTGATGCGAATTAAGTAAGCTAGTTTATTTTTCAATTTGAGCACAAAGGGTTATATTATTTGTCAGCGATAGCGACATCGTTAAATAATTTATTAAAGCTTTCGTAGATTTTCATCTCACTAAAGTTTACTACCCAAGAGTACCTTGGTAACAATTTTTATAACGTGGATGTTATGTTTCTACAAACTCTTATTCCACCCCCCCTATCAAGTAAGGCAAGAAAAGAATTCTGGGCAAGTTCTTTGACAAGTTTGATTTTTTTAATAAATTTTTGCTATATTAAAAGTTCGAGGGAGCGCTGTCACAACGTTGATATGACTGCCAAGCCTTGATTTATATACATGGATGATGACCTCATTGACCCGCCAAACCCGATAGTCTGCGCCGATACTTCGTGTTCGAACGTGCGACCTCGGCCTTAGAAGAATTGGTGACTATTCAAAACATCAACGAATTCAATGGCTTAAGTCAAAAATACTCAACATTGATTTTGAATAGAATTTAAACCAAAATTAAGCCTCTTTAATGGACCCATTTCGAAATTATAAAATTATGTCTTTAATAATTAATTTACTTGTAGGTTTAATCCTACTTACTAATCATGCAGAAGTTTATGCAAATAGTACCAATCAAGAATTTGCTAAAAGCGTTCCAATTGTCGATATGCACATGCATCTTTTTGGAAAGCGTCCAATTTTCTATAAAGAACTCATGGATCGCAACGGGGTGAAATGGGGGGGCGGTGTCGGAGGTAGTATTTTTGATGATCAAGAAGGCGTAAGTGCTCTTTTGGGTTCGCGTTACATCAAAACTTTAGGTCAAAAAGAATTTAGTAAAGTATTTTTCCAACAAGGTGTTGAAGGGCTTTCAAATTTAGACAATGCAGACTTTAAAGAATTGTTTAAACAAGCTGAGGAAGAATTTAAGACTGGTAAGGCTTATGGTTTTGGTGAAATTCACGGCAATAATCGACGCACCCCTGGCGGAGGTAACCAAAAATTTGCTAGAAAAATATCGTTACTTAGCCCAGTCATTACAAAGATGTTCGTAATTGCCAATCAATATGAAAAATTTATTCAGCTTCATATTGAAGGTGATGAAGATACGCTTTCTGAACTTACGACGCAAATGGCACAATTCCCTAACGTCAAAGTGATCCTATCCCACTGCCTACCTTACTCAAGCCCTGAAACGTTACGAACTCTTTTTGATAAAAATAAAAATTTGTATTGTGAAATTTCTGCTGGGGGTCCAGTTCATAAAATTATGAGAATTTTTAATACATCAGGTATTACACCAAGATATGAGCAACTAATTCTTAATTACTCAGAACGCTTTTTCTTAGGTACTGATCCCTGTTGCGGGCTCGACAATTTATATGATGAGATGATTCAAGAGCTTCGAGTTAATTTTTTAGAAAAATTACCAACTAATGTCGCCGAACGGATTGCATATAAAAATGCACAGAAAGTTTTACAGCTCAAAGAATAGATTTTATAAAATCAAAGAGGCCAATAGAATTAGTAGGCTAATTTAAAATAATGTACTACCCGACACATAGTTAACACTTTATACCGGACACACGCTTTACAGTTTTTGGCATAGGAGGACCCACTCTATACCGTGAAATAGCATGTGTAAACCATGTGTCCGGTACAGACCATTGATATCTGGCCTGCCCAGCACAATTGACTGCGTGGATACTTCGTGTTCGAACGTGCGACCTACGCCTTAGAAGAATTCTTGGCTGGTCAAAACATCAACGAATTCAATGGCTTAGGTCAAAAAACTTCAACTGTGCAATAAACTGTGCAATAGGTTTTGTCGGGTAAACCGACATTTTCATGGGTTTCTAATAAGGACACCTCACTTGCGTCACCTTTAATCAATACTTTTTATCACAACTCTTTATACGTAACAAGGTCCATCTATTAATGGATGGTCTTTTACAAAACCTAAATTAATCTTCATACCAATTCCAATGCCATCATAGGGAGTTACGCACCCATCTTTGTCTAATTGATAAGCTAACTTATCCATCATTTCATCTCTGAATGGATTCAATGAAGTTACATCTCCCTCAAAATACCCAGGATTATCAATTGCACTTAAGAAATGAATGGTATTACCCATATTAATAGCTGTCGCCGATGTATGCGGATTGATTGTTAATTTATATGCGCTAGCCATTGCAGCAATGCGCAAAGATTCTGTAATACCCCCAGCTTTTGATAAATCAGGCTGAATAAATTGAACATTACCATCATCTAAAAGTGTTGCAAATTCATAGCGCGTGTAGTGATTTTCCCCGGCTGCAAATGGTACTCGACCAAGAGTTCTAGCTAATTCATAAGCCTTTCTATCTTGTGGCGGAAATGGCTCTTCAAGCCAACTTACTCCAGCCTCATCAAATGATGGCATCACTTTACGAATATCTTGCAGGGTGTAATTTGTATTAGCATCAACTAAAATATCAATATCAGGGCCGACTGCCTTTCTAACTGCTTGGACACGAGCAATATCTTTCTCTGCAGTATCTCCAACGCGTAATTTCAAAGCCCTATAGCCATTAGCAATATGTTCCAAAGCTTCATCAGCTAAAGAATTTATGTCTTGCCATCCAAGAGCGATCCCGCCTGCATAGGCTTTAATTTTTCGGGGCGCCCCGCCAAGTAATCGATATAGCGGCTGCTGCATAAACTGTGAGCGAATATCCCATAAAGCAAGATCTATTCCACTTAACGCAAGGACAGAGGCGGCTCCCATGCCATGGCTTGATATTTGCATTTTATAAACCTTAGACCAAATACCATTAATATCTAAAGCATCATGATTAATAATCAACTCTCTCATCGTAGTGTCAATTAATCGAGCAATTGCTCCTGGAGCGCGCCCATGATGGGCCTCACCCCAACCAACAACTCCATCATCCGTTTCAACTCTGACCAAGACAGAATCACGCTTAACACTTTTACCAATTCCTAACCTCACAGACTTATTCTCCGGAACGGGAAATGAGATCGGTATGGCTTCAAGTTTTGTAATTCGCATTAATTTACTCATCAAAAAAAATTAATTAGAAAATACTTCAGGATTAACTATATTAGTTGGTCTTTGTCCTTGAAGGATTTTTAAAAGAGTGTCAACGGAGCCCTCGCTCATTTTTTGTAAGCTAGTAGCTGTTATTGATGCAATATGAGGAGTTAGCAATAGGTTGGGCGCGTTAAAAACTAACTCACCACCTTCCAGGGGGTGGTGATCATGCACATCCATCGCTGCACCAGCTAGTCGCCCCTCTTTTAGTGCGGCAACAATTGCTGTACTATCCACGATTGGACCCCTAGCAATATTAATTAGAATTGCAGTTGGCTTCATTAAATCAATCATGGTTTTATCAACCATTCCCCGAGTCTCATCATTCAGAGAACAACTGATTATTACGATATCAGATTGTTTAAATAATTCAGCCTTAGATACCGATTTGATGCCTTTAGGCATTGAATCTGGGTGTCTGGTAAAGCCAATAACATCCATCCCCAAATCTATTGCAATTTTAGATATCTTACTGCCAATTGCGCCAACTCCTACTATTCCTATAGTAGTTGACTCAATTTCAGATAACGAATCAGCTAACGGTCTAGCTTTGTTCCAGCCATCATGTCGTAATTTCTCGTTAATTTGATCAAGTCTTCTGCGAAAATAAAAAATAACAGCCAAACAGTACTCAACCACTGCTCTCGTATTGGAGCCTGGCAGATTAGCCACTGGGATTTTTTTTTCAGTTGCCGCTGCTACAGGGATAAAGTCTAGACCAACACCGTGTCTAACAACTACTTTTAGATTGTCTGCACCTTCAAAAATATCCTCTGGAAGCTGACAACGCACTATTAACCCGTCGCAGTCCTTAATTAACATTTTTAATGTTTCCACTTTTGTATCAGGTGCTACGATCACATCGTAAAATTTATCTAACTTTCTTTGACTCGCTGGATGGATGGAGTTAGTTAGTAATATCTTCGGCTTACTGCTCAAAATATGGCACCCCTTGTTTTACAGGATTAGTTAAAAAACCTACACCTGGAAGGTCTACTTGAACCATCTGCCCTGGCAATAGCCAAGCAGGGGGAGAATGAACCATCGCCAAACCCCCTGGGGTGCCCGTAGCAATAATGTCTCCAGGCTCTAAAGGCATTTGCTTTGAAATAAATGAAATAAGTTCAGCAATCTTAAAATACATTTTTGCGGTTGAGCCGTCTTGCAAAGTTTTGCCATCAACCTTTAATTGAATATCGATTGCATATGGATCCTTAATTTCATCAGGGGTAACTAGGTAAGGTCCAAATGGTGCTGATGCAGGCATATTTTTTCCACGAACAAAGTTACCCTTATCTTCTTTGATCATACCGCTACCGCTTACGTCATTATGGGCTGTAAAACCAGCAATTAATTTCATCACTACATCGGGCTCAACGTGTAAAGCTCGCTTTCCCATTACTACTGCTAACTCGGCCTCATAGCCAACATTACCAACGTCTGGGGGAATAAGTATAGGGTCATATGGGCCGATAGTTGTTAACCCAGAGCGAATAAAAATAACTGGCTCTTTTGGATAAGGCAACGAACGCTCATCCAAGGCATCTGTAAAGTTATATGCGGCGCCAATAATCTTTCCAGGATTTGGAATGGGTGCACAAAAAGTAACATCCTTTAATTCAATAACAGCATCCTTGTCAGGTGAGTCATTTTTAAGAGACTCCTTAATTCTTTTGCTAATTGGCTCGAGTCCTAGTCTGACCATATCCAATAAATTGGGCTGAGTATTGCCCAAGAGACCAATACAACTTGGATGAGATAGATCCAAAATTGAATTGGTATCAGCTAATAAAATACCAGCAGCAATTATCTGAGAATTTTTTCTAAAGGAAAGATATCGCATACTAAATTAGATAACTAAAAGCTATGCAACACGAAACTGATCTAAGATATTCCGATTTATTTCTATACCCAATCCCGGTCCTGTTGGTACCTTTACTTTACCGTTTATCTGAGTAATTGGATCAACAGACAGCAGATCTCGGAAAGGATTTTCACATTGTTCAAATTCAAATAAAGGTGGATTGCCTTTAAAACTTGGGGGTTGATCTGGAAGTGCCGCTAAAAAATGTAAAGTTGCAGCTACTCCAATCACCGATCCCCATGCATGGGGTACACATTCCACTCCGTGGGCACTGGCAAGCGTAGCAATTTTTCGACACTCACTTATACCTCCGGCAGCACAAACATCGGGCTGAACAATGTCCATCGCTTTACGAGTTACGATATCCCTAAATCCCCATCGGGTAAATTCATTTTCACCACCCGCAACAGCCATATCTAATGCTCGAGTTACTTCTACATACCCATCTAGGTCCTCTGGTGATATAGGTTCTTCAAACCATTCAATCTGTAACTTTTCAAGCTCCCTGCCAATTTGAATGGCTTGAGGTACTGTAAAGCAATGATTTGCATCGACCATCAAGCGCATTTCGTCGCCTACTGCTTTTCTGACTGCCTCAACTCGCTTAATATCAAATTTTAAATCACCTAAACCGATTTTCATTTTGATTGCTGTAAAACCAGAATCCTTAAACTCCAATGCCTCCTCAACTGCTTCCTCAATTAAGCGGTCCATATCAATGAAATAAAGCCCAGTGGCATAGGGTGTTACTTCTGAGCGATAAGAGCCACCAATCAATTTATGAATTGGTTTGCCGCAAGATTTACCAATAATGTCCCATATGGCAATATCAATTCCGCTAATGGCAGAAATGGCCATACCCGTTGTGCCGTAATCCTTGATGCGGTTATAAAGATCCTCCCATATAACTTCTACATCAAATGGATCACGACCTATGATGCGTGGTCCAAACTGACTATCAATAAATGCTTTTGCAACAGCAGAGGGGCCGTAACACTCTCCCCAGTCGATAACGCCATCATTAGTTTCAATTTCAACAATACATGAACCTCGAGTTTTATAAAGCCAACCCCTCGAGGAAGTGAACGGTTTTTGAACGGGAGCAGCTACAACATGGCAAATTACCTTTTTAATATGACTCATTTTTTCTGTTCGGTAAATACTTTTTTACCAACCACAGCTAGAGTGTTAGTCACATCAACAATTTCTTTCTCCAAGGCTTTACCAGTTACGTTATCTACGCTTGCGCCACCCTCCTCTGAGGCAGATCTAAAGCGGGGATCTTGAATTGCCTTACTAAAAATTGCAATTAATCTTTCTTGAACTTGTGGCGGAGTTTTTGCTGGAGCAACCAAATATGCCATCTGAACTAAGGGCCCATAAGGAAAAACGTTATATCCCTTTTCTTTAAACGTTGGAACATTTGGTAGTGACTTAACCCGTTCATTAGCAAAAACTCCCAAAGGTCTAATTAAATTTGAATCAATTTGTGACTTGGTTTCCGAAGGTTTAAGAACTGCAGCATCTAATTGTTTTCCAGCAAGATCGACAACCACTTTCGATCCCCCGGTATAGGGAATAACGTTGACCTCTGAATTCACCACATTTCCAGTCATAACTGCAAATATATGATTCAGGTTATTGCTGCCAGGTGTGCCAACCGATATTTTCCCTGGATTTTTTTTAACCATTGCCTCAAAACTATCTATGTCTTTTGCTGGGCTTGCTGCTGGTACTAATAATAAAAGCTGATCGGTAGTAACACGCGCAATGGGAGCAAATTGATCATTTTTTAAGGGTGTTAATCCTTGGGCTATCATCGCAAGGGTTGAACTCGTGCCCATTCCAATGGTATAGCCATCCGGATTTGCATTGGCAACCCTAGTCATCCCAATAGTTCCAGTAGCTCCTGCAACGTTTTCAACTACGAGAGTAATTCCATCGCTAGCCAATATTTTTGAAAGTTGTCTTGCAGATATATCATTTGATCCGCCAACATTCCAAGGTACAACGAGCCTAATTTCGCGATTAGGAAAATCGGAACTTTGAGCGTAAGCCGTTGAGGTAATTCCATATAAAAGACTAATTAAAGCTGGCTTTATCCATGCTGATAATTTTTTCATTTTGTGGCCTCCATTTTGAAGAGAACTAATGTTATAACAAACAACATTAAATGTGTAAAGACTCCTTTACCCTTACGGTTTAATAGATATAGTGATTTAGTTCAGTAATTTGAAAATATCGGTGCGCGCACTCTCGATATCCGCAAAGATGGCTTGCGCAAGCTTTTTGCCGTTCCCCTGCTTTAGCGCACTCAAGGCTGCTAAATGGTGCTTATGCCTTTTCTGCCCCGGGTTGTATTCTGGTAAGGCTAGGTTCAACGTGGGGCCACAACGAAGCCAGGTGGCTTCAATGGCCTGAAAAAGTATCTCTTGATTAGCTAATTTATAAATTCCAAAGTGAAACTTATAGTGAGCGTCTAAGTATGCCGATAAATTTCGGGATTTAGCCAAGACTTTCATCTGTTCAAAATATTTTTCAATATGAGAGACTTCTAATTTCGTTGCATTTTTTACTGAGGCTTCTGCTGCAATTGGTTCTAAGCCTATCCTAATCAACATTAGCTGATTAAATTCCCATGAATTCAATAATGGCACTGATGCCCCGCCGCCTTGACCGACGCCCCCCCTATCTAAAACATTTTCAGCAATAAGTCGATTAATAGCATCGCGAACTGGCGTTAGACTAATACCCAAATCTTGGGCTACCTTTCGCAATATGATTCGCTCTCCTGGCGCATATTTTCCAGCTAATAAAGCACTTTTTAAGGAAATGTAAGCTTTATCCCAAAGGGTATATTTGTTTATTTGCTTAAGTCGAGGTTTTATAACATTCATCATTTATTAAAAGTGTTTATATATAGTAAACAATATAAATCAACCTTAACGTTGCCTACTTTTATTCGTAATTTCATAGCGCAAATAGCCAATCTACTCAGTAGAATTTTCAATGAATTGGCCTGCCCAGCACGATTCGAACGTGCGACCTCGGCCTTAGAAGCTGTAAAAATGAGGCTAAACAACAGCAAAAACAATGACATCGAGGTGTTTAAGTTGGGTGTTCAGTACACACCGAGAACCTTGGTGTTGGGTGGAATTGCTTGGATCTAGAGTGGCATTGGCAGGCAGTCAAATGGTTTGAAGTGGGATTTGTCGGGTTAACCGACACTCTTAAGAGAGCAATCAACCTCGGTTTGCCTCTATGAGAGTAAAAATTTAGGCTGCCCACGGGTCTGAGTGTAGTTTTATGTTTAGTTAATAAGTAGCAATGCCAACTGCATGAAATACATCACACTGTTCTGGCGGCATAAATGAAAACCAATAGTGCCACTGTTGCCGTGGTTGACGGGATCACCATTGATGGGCGTGGAAAAAGCAATTTTGCTCAGGGCTATGATAGAAGTAACAGTTCTTATTAGCCACGACAGAAGCCATGACCCAGTGTGCCTAACAAGTATCGTAAAACTTTTTTGAAACTCCTAGGTCATTGACCCCTAGCATGACATGACTGAACATTTAGCTTTACTTTTGTATTAAAGCTGTAAGTCTTTTACTCTGCTGTGATACCGGCCGCTTTGACAACGGCGCCATACTTCGCAAGATCCTTGCTGAGTTCGTTGCCAAATCTCTCGGGCGTGCCTGGAGCCGCCGCGATACCCATGCCGTTGAGTCTTTCCCTCACTTCGGGGTCATTGAGTATGGCATTAAGTTCGGTATTTAGGCGAGACACAATGGCTCGTGGTGTTTTGGCCGGCGCAAGCAACGCAACCCAAGAGCTTGCTTCAAAATCAGCCACACCGTTTTCAATAAAGGTGGCGACATCGGGCATTGAGCTAGCGCGCTTGGTGCTTGATACCGCAATAGGCAACAATTTACCAGACTTTACATGAGGCATGGCACTCGCAATGGCAGTGTAGACTAAAGGAATATTCCCGCCAATCACATCTATCAAAGCCTGACCGCCGCCCTTGTAAGGCACATGAACCAGGTTAGCGCCGGTTCTTTGGCGCAACAGTTCGCCTGCAATGTGCGGAGTGCCGCCAATGCCTGAGGTGCCATAAGATAAGCCACCAGCTTGAGTTTTAGACAGGATGATGAGATCTTTCAGATTCTTGGCAGGAAAGCTGGGATTGGCCACTAAAATCAAAACGGCATCGCCAATTTTTCCGATGGGCGCGAAATCTTTGAGCGTGTCAAAGCCTATTTTGGAAAAGACATGCGGGTTGATGACCAAAGTACCGTCAAAACCCAAAAGCAAGGTGTAGCCATCACCTTCAGCAGCTGCCACTTGCTGAGTACCAATGTTGCCCGAGGCGCCCGGCTTGTTTTCAACAATCACTTGTTGGCCCAAGCGCTTTGACAATTGCTCTGCAATCAAGCGACCGCTGGTATCGGTAACGCCACCAGGGGTGAAGGGTACGACTAATCGGATGGGCTTGCTCGGATAGTTTTGTGCAAAAGCCGCTCCCATCAAAGTGAGTGAAGCACTCAACAAAGCGACCTGTAACCAATGCCTGCAAAAATTTTTACTCATTTTTTTGTCTCCTGTTAGATTCAAATTTATTGGGGCTTAGAGTATCTTTTTTCAAATTCCCAGATGTCATCAAAGCCCATCAGTTTTGTGAGCTCGGTAAAATCATAGAGCTCGGTAGCGCCTTTACTTGAGGAGCCCTGCACTTGAAATTCTTGATAGACGCGCTGCATGGCATGAACTCCCGCCAACAAGGCCGTAACTGGAAAGATGGCCATCTTATAGCCAATCGATTCAAGCTCTGCGCGTGACAAAACAGGTGTTCGACCGCGCTCTACCATGTTGGCAAGTACAGGCACATCGAATGATCGGCCAATCTGCCGCATCTCTTCTTCTGATTCTGGCGACTCAACAAACAGAATATCGGCACCTGCCCGCGCGTAGGCTTCTGCACGGCGCAAGGCCTCATCTAAACCCAGCGAAGTGCGGGCATCGGTACGGGCAATTATGAGAAAGTTGGGGTCGGTGCGTGCATCGACAGCCACTTGAATTTTACGTACCATGTCCTCCATGGCTATTACCCTTCGCTCTGGTGTGTGGCCGCATTTTTTAGGAAATTCTTGATCTTCCAATTGAATGGATGCAGCTCCAGCAGCTTCATAGCCTCGAATAGTGTGGCGTATATTCAGCAGGCCGCCATAGCCCGTGTCAGCATCTGCGATGAGCGGCGTTTTTGCTATGCCAGCCATGGCAATCACTCTGCCCACCATGTCACTATAAGTGGCAAGCCCAGCATCAGGCAAGCCCATGTGCGAAGCCACTGTGCCGTAGCCAGTCATGTATAAGGCATCAAAACCAAAAGAGTCAGCCAAGCGCAGTGAAACCATGTCAAAAACGCCGGGGGCTACAATCAGGCCAGGCTGTTGAAGTCGTTGACGTAGCTTTGCACGAAGAGTCATTTCTTTGATAGTAGCAAAAAAACTCGACTTAACGTCACTTTAGAGGGAAAGGTGAAAATTAGCACATAAACCTGCTCAGATTTTAAACGGCAGCACTACCGCCGCAGATTTTTGCCCCACGTTTGACATAACGGCGGAAAGTATTGGCCGTTGGTGAATGTTTTACCGTTGCTAGAGATTTCTCAACCCTCTCTTGACCAAAGACCAGCCCTTCGCTGCTCAAGCTCGAGTCATGATCTAGCCCATAGGATCACAATCGTGCCGGGTGGTTCCAATCATTTATTGATATCTGGCCTGCCCAGCACGATTCGAACGTGCGACCTACGCCTTAGAAGAAATCGTG
>Ga0315906_10010195_pt1 | contig 11065 bp, 8 predicted proteins | sample LakEriMetagenome_4_FD_203526 | JGI IMG/M metagenome (GOLD analysis project Ga0315906, IMG submission 203526) | Freshwater fungal communities from buoy surface, Lake Erie, Ohio, United States - Buoy 2 MA122 | ecosystem: Environmental > Aquatic > Freshwater > Lake > Lake biofilm | place: USA: Lake... | reverse complement strand
GCACTGCGGCACCTGGATGTCCTGCCACGCCTTCTGCACCGGATGCTCGCCCTTGGGGTCGAGCCCCTCGATCGTCACGATGGTCTGGCCTTCGGCCGCGCTGACCGGCACGACGCAGGAGCGCGCCGCCTTGCCGTCGATGTGCACAGTGCACGCGCCGCACATGCCGATGCCGCAGCCGAACTTGGTGCCGGTCAATCCCGCCTGGTCGCGGATGACCCAGAGCAATGGCGTGTCGGCATCGACGTCGACCGTCATTGCCTTTCCGTTGAGTGTGAAGGTCGTCATTTACGTTCCGCCATCAAGCGGCTCCACGCCGGAGCCCGGCTGGCAGGATGCGTTTGGCGACGTCGATGTACGCCACAAACTATAACGTTCCTGCCTGGATGATGCTTCTCCTTTTGCAGGAGACTGTCCAGCGGTGACGTGGCGGGAAGGGTCACACCAATCCGGACGCACTCAGTGCGACACGGCGAGGTTCTTCCGCACGCGCCACGCCGCAACCCCGGCGATAGCGCCCGCCAGAAGCAGGACGCCAGCAAATACCTCGTTCCGTGCGAAGGTTCCGCCGGTAAGAACAACAAAGACAATGAAGCCCGCGAGCAAGCCAAGAACAGCTGAATGCCACCAGTCATTCAGGTTCAGCAATCCAACAATCCCCAATGCAGGCAAGCCAAGGATCACGGAGGCAAAGAGAGCGATAAAGAAGGAGATTTACGCGGCCATCACCAGCATTGAGCTCACCGCAATCAACCCTTCAATTGAGAAGTTCAGTATCAACGCAGATATGGCGACAAAGGACATTGCCGCCATGACAGTCGCCCATGACGCAACCGTTGAGGCGAAGAGAATATCGAACCAATCCGTCGCTCCCGGCTTGCTGGTTGCGCCTCGACGCCTGACCACCTACGCCTCCTTCAGCACCCCGCGCCGGATCTGGTCCGCCTCGATGCTCTCGAACAGCGCGCGGAAATTGCCCTCGCCAAAGCCTTCATTGCCCTTGCGCTGGATCAGCTCGAAGAAGATCGGGCCGATCTGGTTGGCGGTGAAGATCTGCAGCAGCAGGCCCTGGCCCTTGGTCGGCGCGCCGTCGATGAGGATGTGGTTCTTCTGCAGCCGCTCGACATCTTCGCCATGCTGGCCGAGCCGCTGACCGATGCCTTCGAAATAAGTGTCAGGCGCCGACTGGAACGGCACGCCGCGCTTCCGCAGGGCCTCTACGCTGGCGTAGATGTCGTCCGTGCCGAGCGCGATGTGCTGGATGCCCTCGCCGCCATAGTCCTTGAGGAATTCCTCGATCTGGCTCTTGTCGTCGCGGCTCTCGTTGAGCGGGATGCGGATCTTGCCGCATGGGCTGGTCATCGCCTTTGACACAAGACCCGTCTGCTTGCCCTCGATGTCGAAATACCTGATCTCGCGGAAGTTGAAGATCCGCTCGTAGTAGTCCGCCCACTTCGCCATGTTCCCGCGGAACAGGTTGTGCGTCAGGTGGTCGAGATAGGTGAGGCCGACGGAGTTCTTCGTCTCGTCCGCGCCGGGGATCGGCACGAAGTCGATGTCGTAGATGCCGTGCGCGCCATAGCGGTCGACGAGATAGATGTACGCCCCGCCGATCGCCTGGATGGCGGGAATGTTCAGCTCCATCGGGCCGACATTGGTGAAGGCGGGCTCCGCGCCGCGCTTGATCGCCTCCGCATAGGCCTTGGCGGCGTCCTTCACGCGAAACGCCATCGCATTGGCGCCCTGACCGTGCACGCCGCGAAACGCCGCCGGCTGGCCCGACGGCTCCATGTTCAGGATGAAGTTGATGTCGCCCTGCTTGTAGCGAAGGACATTCTTCGAGCGATGCCTGGACACCGCTGTGAAGCCGAAGCCCTCGAAGAGCTTGCCCAGCGTGTGCGGGTCGGGCGAGGTGTATTCGACGAACTCGAAGCCGTCAGTGCCAAGTGGATTGTCGAACAGGTCTGCCATTGGAATCTCCGGCGTTTGACGGAGATATATACCGCAAGGCCGGGCGAACGAAGCGCGCGCGATACTGGTTGAGGACGAAAGTTCGCAAGACTTGTGCGCACGTCCGCGGGTTTTGCCGAATTCCGTGCGTCAGGTCCGCCGCAGCGCCCGGACGCCGCCAGCGATCATGTGCCAGCCCACATAGAGCAACAGCCCCGCCGAAGCCGCGAACATGATCTGCATCACGCCCTGGCCCGACTCCCCGATCGCATGCGCGATGATCCAGCCAAGCGGCGTGGTGACGGAAGACGCCAGCACGGCGGTAACGGCGGCTACCGGCGGCTTGAGTCCCGCTTTAAGCGCCAGCGCCATTGCAACAATGCCCTCCGGCGCCTCGTGCAGGATCAAACCGCCTGACGCCATCAGACCGGATGCGTGGTTGTGCCAGAACACCGCTGTGTAGACCGCGCCATCAAGCGTGGAGTGCAGGCCGAGCACGACGATACCAAGCCAGGCCCCGATATGCTCGGTAGCTGGCGAAGCCACAGAACGCGTGCGGAAGAGGACCTCCAGCAGAATTCCGACAACCGCGCCGCCGACGAGGAAAATGCGCTCTACATCACCGGCCGCGAAGGCTTCCGGCGCAAGGTGCGTGAGCCCCACGAAAAGGATCACCATGCCGCCAATCATGCCGACAAGATCAGCGATACGCCGCGCGATGCTCGCCGCGAGCAATGCGAACGCGACGCCCGCCACGCTAAGCGCACCGGCGCCCAGGACGATGGCGGCTTCGGAGTTCGTCATCCGTCCCTGTTATAGTATAACACTTGGCGGCGCAAGCGTCAGATAGAGAAGTCGCTCAGCGCCTCGCCATACGAGCCGATGATGCCCGCCTGCCGCAGATGGTCGATGATCTGGTCGGCCAGAGCGTCTGCGGTATCCGACGACGTATCGAGGCGCAGCTCGGGCGAGATCGGCGCCTCGTAAGGGCTGTCGATACCCGTGAAGTTGCGGATCTGGCCCGCGCGCGCCTTCTTGTAGAGGCCTTTCGGATCGCGCTGCTCGGCGAGGTGCAGCGGCGTGTCGACGAACACCTCGAAGAACTCGCCCTTCTCGACCAGCCCGCGCACCATGTCGCGCTCGACGCGGAACGGCGAGATGAAGGAAGCGGTGACGATCATGCCGGCGTCAACGAACAGCTTCGCCACCTCGCCAATGCGGCGGATGTTCTCCACCCGGTCCTGATCGGTAAAGCCGAGGTCCTTGTTGAGGCCCTGGCGAATGTTGTCGCCGTCGAGAGAGTAGGTGTGCGCGCCCATCGCCGAGAGCTTGCGTTCGACGATGTTGGCGATGGTCGACTTGCCCGCGCCGGACAGGCCCGTGAACCAGAGCACGGCCGGCTTGTGACCCTTGATCAGCGAGCGGCTGGACTTGGTCACATCCATCGCATGGCGGTGGACGTTGGTGGCGCGGTTCAGCGAAAACTCGATCATGCCAGCCCCAACCGTGAGGTTGGTGAAACGGTCGATCAGGATGAAGGCGCCCGCCTCGCGGATCGTCTTGTAGGCGTCGAATGCAATCGGCTGGTTCGCCGAGATGTTGCAGAAGCCGATCTCGTTCAGCCCCAGCGACGAACCCGGACCCTTCTCAAGCGTGTTGATGTCAATCTTGTGCCGGATCGACGTCACCGCCGCCTGCACCGTCTGCGAACCGATCTTCAGCACATAGGCATGGCCCGTGGTCAGCGGGTCTTCATGCATCCAGAGGATGTTGGCGGTGAACTGGTTCGAGACTTCCGGCCGCGCATCCGGCACGGCGAACACGTCCCCGCGCGAAGCGTCGATCTCGTCCTCGATCACCAGCGTGATCGCCTCGCCAGCCCTGGCGACGGCCAAGTCGCCATCGGCAGTGACCAGCGCCTTCACCTTCGAAATCTTGCCAGACTTCGCGACGACAACTTCGTCGCCCGGCTTGATCGAGCCCGAAATCACTGTGCCCGAGAAACCCCGGAAATCGAGATTGGGGCGGTTCACCCACTGGACCGGCAGGCGGAAGGGCGCATCGGCGCGCTGGTCGGAAATCTCGATATTCTCGAGATGCTCCAGCAAGGTCGGGCCAGCGTGCCAGGCCATGGCCTCCGACGTGTTGATGATGTTGTCGCCGTTCAGCGCCGACATCGGGATTGGCGTGATCGACTCGAAGCCGAGATTTTCGGCCACGGCCAGATAACTGGCCACGATCTCGTGGAAGCGCGACCGGCTGTAGTCCACCAGGTCCATCTTGTTGACAGCCACAACGAGGTGACGGACGCCCAGCATGTGGGCGATGTAGGTGTGGCGCTTGGTCTGCTGCAGCACGCCCTTGCGCGCATCAATCAGAATGACGGCGAGGTCGGCCGTCGATGCGCCGGTCGCCATGTTGCGCGTGTACTGCTCATGGCCGGGGGTATCGGCGACAATGAACTTGCGCTTGTCGGTCGAGAAGAAGCGGTAGGCGACGTCAATCGTGATGCCCTGTTCGCGCTCGGCCTCCAGCCCGTCGAGCAGAAGGGCAAAGTCCATCTTCTCGCCCTGCGTGCCGTGCTTGACGCTGTCCTTCTTGAGCGTGGCGAGCTGGTCCTCGAACAACAGCTTGGTGTCAAAAAGCAACCGGCCGATCAGCGTCGACTTGCCATCATCGACCGAACCGCAGGTGATGAAGCGCAGCACGCCCATTTCGGCCGCCGCGAGTTCGCGCACCGACTGGCGCTGCTCCTTGGTACGCAGGGGGGTCACTTTCGTGGCCATCAGAAATACCCTTCGCGCTTCTTCTTCTCCATCGACCCGCTCTCGTCATGGTCGATTAGGCGTCCGGACCGCTCCGACGTGCGCGCCGTCAGCATCTCGCCGACAATGTCGTCCAGCGTCGCTGCGTCGCTTTCGATGGCGGCAGTCAGTGGATAGCAGCCCAGCGTCCGGAACCGGATCATGCGATCGACGGCGACCTCGCCCGGCTCCATCGGCGTGCGCTCATCGTCGACCATGAAGATCTGGCCGTTGCGGATGACAGTCGGCCGCTCCTTGCCGAAATAGAGCGGCACGATCGGAATTTCCTCCTCGGCGATGTAGGCCCAGATATCCAGCTCGGTCCAATTCGAGATCGGGAAGACGCGGATGCTTTCGCCGCGCGCCTTGCGCGTGTTGTAAAGGCTCCACAGCTCCGGCCGCTGGCTCTTCGGGTCCCAGCCATGCGACTCGGTTCGGAAGGAGAAGATGCGCTCCTTCGCCCTGCTCTTCTCCTCGTCGCGCCGCGCGCCGCCGAAGGCCGCATCGAAGCGATACTTGTCCATCGCCTGCCGAAGTCCCTCGGTCTTCATGACCTGCGTGTGCAGGTTGGAACCTGACGCGTAAGGATTGATCCCGCGCCTCAGCCCGTCCTCGTTGATGTGAACGATCAGGTCGAGCCCCAGCTTCCTGGTGATCAGGTCGCGGAACTGCACCATCTCCCGGAACTTCCAGGTGGTGTCGACATGCATGAAAGGGAAAGGCGGGCGCGAGGGCCAGAAAGCCTTCATCGCCAGGTGCAGCATCACCGACGAATCCTTGCCGATCGAGTAGAGCATCACCGGGTTCTCGAACCCGGCAGCCACCTCCCGCATGATGAAAATGCTTTCCGCCTCAAGCCTTTGCAGGTGAGCCGGCAACGGCTTCCTGCGCCCGCGGCGCGAGATAAAGCGTTCGGCATAAGCCGTCAGATCAGAGTCGAGTGTCAAAACCTTGCACGTCCCAGGCTCGATTGGAGACCCGACTTAGGGGCTGCGCCCCAGACGGTAAAGCGCAAGCATCTGAAGTCAGACCTGACCGTGCCTTAACGGTAATCGCCTTGTTGGCGCCCCATGACCGCGTTGTGCTTAAAGACGGAACGTGCGGAGGATTCGATGCGGAAGTACTGGATTATAGGCGGAAGCGTCGTCGGCGGGCTGGTGGTGCTGGCCGCGCTGGCCGTGCTTGTGATCCCGAACCTGATCCCGCAGGAGGTCTACCGGGCAGAGATCGAGAAGGTCGCCTATCAGGTTACCGGCCGGAAAGTGACGGTCACCGGCCGCATAGATGTGGCCGTGTTCCCTCGCATCGAGGCCCGAGCTGGCGCCTCCACCATTGCCAATCCGGAAGGATTTGCGGGCACGGACTTCGCCTCGATGAAAGAACTGCGCGCCGCTGTGGCGCTGTGGCCGCTGTTCTCGGGCAAGGTCGAGGTCGAGGAGTTCGTCCTGGTCGAGCCCAGCATCGCGCTGGTGAGCCTGCAGGACGGAACCAACAACTGGACCCTCACCCCGCCAGCCGCGCCAACAGGCGAGCCGGGTCAGCCGCCACAACAGGGCGGACAGATGAGCGCATCACTACGTGACGTGCGGATCGAGAAGGGGATTGTCTCGTTCGACGACCGCAAGGAGGGGAAGATCCAGACCCTCAGCGACCTCAACCTCTGGGCCGACATGCAGGCGCTCGACAAGCCGCTGTCGTTCAACGCTGAAGGCATCGCCAACGCGCTGAAGTTTCGCATTGAGTCGCGGCTGGAGAACCCGCAGGCGATGATCGATGGCCTCGCCTCGCCGGTCGAGATCAAGCTGGACACGGTCCTGATCAAGACGGATCTCAAGGGCACGCTCGGCCTCGGCGATACCCCGGAGTTCGACTTCGCGGTCAGGGGTGAGATCCCGAATCTCACCGCCCTGGGCGACGCCTTCAAGACACTCCTCCCTGTCCCCGCCGTGCTCGGGAAGCTCACACTCTCGGGCCAGGCCTATGGCTCGCTCGAAGATATCACGATCAAGGTCGCCTCTGCGCGACATGAGAGCCCGCTGCTGAATGCTGACCTCAAGGGCGAAGCGCGACTTGCCAAGACGATCGCCCTGCAGCTCGACGCGAGCGCCGATGCGCCGAAGCTCGCGGACCTCGCACGCGCGTTGAACATCGCACCGCCGGCCGAGGCCGCGCTCGGCAAGGCAACAGTCTCATCGAAAATCACGGGCACGCTGGACGACCTTGTCTTCAGCGACGTGAATTTCGAGCACGTCAGCGGTCTCCTCAGCCTGCTGTTCAAGGGATCAGCGAAACTGTCGGACCAGCTGACCTATGCCGGCGACGTCACCATCGCTGCGCCGGACCTTCGCAAGCTGGCAGCCGCTGCCGGCACGCAGCTCCCTCCAGGCGACATCTACAAGGCGTTCTCGCTGACCGGGCAGACGTCAGGCGGCACGCAGGATGTCCTGCTCAAGAACGCCACGATGAAGTTCGACAACATCACCGGGACAGGCGAGGCGGCGCTGATCTTCGGCGCCAAGCCGCGCCTCACCGGCACGCTGAGCACCAGCGCGATCGACGTGACGCCCTATGCACAAGCCTCCGGCGCGCCCGCAGGCAAACCCGCCGCGGCTCCGACTGGCTGGGGCAAAACCCCGATCGACCTGTCGCCGCTGCGCCTGGTCGATGCAGACCTCACGCTGAAATCCAAAGGCATCAAGTTCGACAAGTTTGACTTCGGCCCCTCCAATATCGCCCTCGATCTCAAGAGCGGCAAGCTGATCGCCGACCTAAAGCAGACCTCGCTGTTCGGCGGCTCCGGCAGCGCGCGCTTCGTCGCAGACGGCAGCGGCGTCAAACCCGGCATCGAGCTCAAGGCGAAGATGGACAACCTCGCGCTGAAAGACCTGCTCGGCGCCGCCGCCAATTTCACCATGCTCGAAGGCGCAGGCGGCCTCGACATCGACCTGGCTGGCTCTGGCGCCAGCCTCGAGGCGCTTATGGCGTCGCTCGTCGGCAAGGGCGCCATCACATCGGACGAGAGCGTGCTGAAGGGCGTCAACCTGCAGGAGCTGGCATCGGCGGCGGTCAACGCCTTAACGAGCAGGAAGTTCTCGGCCGCGGCGATCTCGCCCATCGCACAGACGCGCTTCGACGCCCTGCAGACGAACTTCGTGATGGCGGACGGCGTCGCCCTGCTCACCGACATGAACATCGACACCGGAGCAATGACCATCGCCGCCGGCGGCGCGCTCGACATCGGACGCCAGCAGCTGACCCTCAACCTCTTCCCGCAATTCGACGACAGGAAGGCCGGGCTCAACGGCTACGGATTGCCCATGAAGCTCTCGGGCGGGTGGAGCGGCGTCAGCTTCGCGCCCGATTGGGGCTGGCTAGCCGACAAGGCCACCGCCGCCGCCCGGACTGAGGCCGAGTCGAAAATCGAGGACGAGCTGAAAGACCTGGGCGACAGCATCCGTGGCCGTCTCGGCCTGGGCGCGCCCAAACCGGCGCCGGCCACAATGCCGGCCCCGGCGCCGGCTCCCGATGCGATCCCGGAAGCCGCGCAGCCCGGCACGCCCCAGGCCGATGGCGAACCGGCCGGCCCGCCCGCCCAGCCGACCCCGCCCCCACAATCGGCCGAGGACCGCCTCAAGGCCGAGGCTCAGAAGGCCTTGGGCCGGCTGCTTGGCGACAACTGATCGAGCGTTTTGCAAGGGAATTCTGGCGGTTTCTCGCCGCGGAAACCCGCGCTTGCCCCAAACCATGTCCAGAGCTAATACCCCACCTCGCGCAACAGCGCCGTGCCGGTTGCCGCCATAGCTCAGTTGGTTAGAGCGCTGGATTGTGGATCCAGAGGTCCCCCGTTCGAGCCGGGGTGGCGGTACCATAAAATCAACAGCTTAGCTTTGGACGCGGGGACATCGGCATCGCCGGGGTTGCAGGTGGGGTTGCGGATTGCTGACCGTCAAAGCTCTCGCATTTGTGACCAACCGTCGGCTGAACGAAGGATCCTGGACAGCACCTTCCGCTCGCCCCTCGATGCCCAAAACCCGCAGACGCCGGAAGTTCTTCGCTCAAAGCGAAACACCTTAGACATGAACCCTCATGAGCCTCGAGGAGTGTTCAATGGGTGTTATTCCGAGCGGCCCCGACGGCCCCGATGGCTTGAGCCTTCCTGCAACGCTGGAGCAGCCGGCTTCGGGGTCTGAGCATCTCGACTGGCGTGGTTTGGCATCGTTGACGCCGGCGGAACGGCTGAGAGCCACTTGGCGTGCCATGAGCCGCGCGGAGCGGGCTCGATATGTCGAGCAGCTGCGGAGATGGAAAAAGATGACCGCCTCTCCTGCCTATGAAGAACGTCTCAGACAAATCGATGCTCTCGTGGATCTTCAAAATGCAGCACGCGTCCATCCCGACGATGCGATCCGCATCTCCTGGACCGCGATGGACAAATTGATGCCCTACGAGGTCATCGAAGTTGCCAGGCACTTGCGCGATCCAACGGCCCGCCCTCCTGGTCGGCCAAAGGGATCCGGCTATCAGGCGGTAGACGACGCAATGATGCCTGAGATTGAACGTCGGACACGTGATGGTGCCGAGTCGATCAGAGCCGTTTGCCAGGCGATCGCGGATTGCGGTCACCCGGGAGCATCGGCGGCGAGCACTCGCGACCGCCTGGTCAAGCGTTACCGCGAGTGGCGCGGCCAGCAGAACGGGGAGAATATCTCCAGCTAGTTTCTTCTCCCAAGAATTTGCCCGCGTCATGCCGCATGTTGGCGACGTCGCAAGCGGTTCGAGGATGTTTCGTGGACAACCAAGGTATTCGCTACATCACTCTCGGCGAAGTGGAAAAGGTTCATCCCGTTTCCAGGAGTACGCGCTGGCGGATGATCAAGGCCGGGAAGTTTCCCCAGCCAGTTCGGATATCTCAAGGTCGTATCGCCTGGTGCGCAGAAGAGATCGAGCACTGGTGCAGAGCCAATCTGGACCTCCAGCGGCAACGGAGAAGCGTGCTGTGACGCTAGTCGAGATTGTGACCATCCTGGGCGGCCAGATCCGTGACAACCAGGCGATAGTCCGCTGTCCGGTTCCTGGCCATGGGAAGGGTCGGGGCGACATGACCCCGTCCATGTCGATCGGCAACGGATCCAAAGGCCATCTGATAGTCCATTGCCACGCTGGCTGCGACGAAGCGGACATCTGGAGGGAGCTGGCGCTCCTTGGAATCCATAGAAGCCAGTTTTCCGGCGCATCGGATCCGCCTGTGACAAGTGACCTGAGCGAATGGGCTCGAAAGCTCTGGCGAAGCTCAGGCGATTGTAGCGGCACGCCGGTTGAGCTCTATCTGCACCGTCGCGGTGTAGCACCTACGCGCACTGCGCTGCGGTATCTGCCTCGATGCAGACACCCCAGGTCGGCCGGCAAAACGTTTCCGGCGATGATCGCAGCTTTCTCGGACGAAACAGGCCACGTCCGCGCGATCCAGCGTACATATCTGACCGAACAAGGCCACAAGGCACAGCTCATGCCTGGAAAAATGTCACTTGGAGCAATTGGCAACTCCGCCATCCGGCTCTTCGAAACCGGTACAAAAATGGGAATTGCCGAAGGCGTTGAGAGCGCCCTGAGCGCCCAACGACTTTTCGGCGTTCCAGTTTGGGCAGCTGGCGGTTCGAGAATGGATCGCGTCCAGATCCCAACCAAGATAACGGAGCTGATTGTCTTCGCGGACCATGATGCTGCAGGCGCGCTTGCCGCGAACCGCGCATACCGGTCGCTTTCAAGGCCGGGACTAAAGATCGAGATAGTGCGCCCTGTCAGCGAAGGCGCAGACTGGAATGAGGTCCTGCTCCAAGGTCCGTCGATCAGTAGCGATGCGTGACGACGTGGCCGCACTGGTTTCTTTCGATGGCGAGGATGCACCTGAGGGCAGCGAAGAAGCTATTGCGCTGGTCTACGCAACATATCGAGAGAAGGACCTGCGGTATGTATCGCTGTGGGGTCAATGGCTGAGGTGGGATGGTGTCCGGTGGTGCCGAGACGGGACCTTGCAGACGTTTGACGAGATAAGGTCGTTTGTGAGGACTCAGGCGCTGGCGGAACGAAATGAAGCTACCGCTCGCGCCATGGCTTCTGCAAAAACCGTGGCTAGCGTCGAGCGCCTGGCCAGATCGGATCGCAGACTCGCTGCCAACGTCGATCTCTGGGACGACGACGCCTTGGCATTAGGTACGCCGGGCGGAACGGTGGACCTGCGCAGTGGAGTTCTGTGCGCTGCGGCGCCAGAGCGCTACATAACGAAGATTGCCAAGGTCACACCGGCAGATCCC
>Ga0315906_10010194_pt1 | contig 11065 bp, 10 predicted proteins | sample LakEriMetagenome_4_FD_203526 | JGI IMG/M metagenome (GOLD analysis project Ga0315906, IMG submission 203526) | Freshwater fungal communities from buoy surface, Lake Erie, Ohio, United States - Buoy 2 MA122 | ecosystem: Environmental > Aquatic > Freshwater > Lake > Lake biofilm | place: USA... | reverse complement strand
CAAACGGTGAATTGGGCAATAATCTCATGCTTATGGTTCGCACCTCTCCAGCTGAAGATGGCTCCCGTTTCGAAGCTTTGATATCCAAATATCCATCCATTTTGTGGAATATCCCCGACTGGCCGCTGTCCAATCCAACTCATCCTGAGCCATGGTCGCAACGAGTTCCAACCATCGATGATATCCATTGTTTGAAATCCATCTTACAACATGCTAGTGTTTCAGTAAACATGTGTTCCACAATGTCACTTGATTTCGCACTGTGGGATAAGCCTGTAATCAATCCGGTTTTTGGTTCGGTAGGTAATGACTTAGGATTGTTTCCCGATAGGAAATATTTGAAATATGATCATTATGCCAAGGTTATCGAAACGGGTGCTGTTACTATATGTGCCACTCCAGATGAGCTGGTTACTGCAATTCGTGCGGCATTGGCAAAACCAGCGCAATATCAATATGAACGTAAACAAGTATTGGAGCTGGAAATCGGACAACCTTTAAAGGGTACTTCTGAGCGATTTGTTAAACAATTGATTGATTGGGTTTCTTGAGGAAGCAAGTTGACGTCGCCGTTGCATGTTTATATCCCATTCGTCCAGACCGTATTGGTGGTATGGATCGCTTTTTTTGGGCATTCGACAAAGCTGTTAAGGATGTTGGCAAAAGTATTGTTTGGTTTTTCCCTAAATCCGATACATTTCAACATTACCATAATCACGGCTTGAAAATTGAGTTTATATCTGATAAAATTTTCGAATCCGTTTTGATTGAGAGTTTTCAAAACAATTATCAGGCATCTTTATGTATTTGCCATTTTGTTCCTTACAACACCCGCTATGCTTCTCGTTTGAAATCCTATGTTGGAAAGTTGTGTTTTGTAGATCACATGTCACGACCAAGGATCCCGAAATCATTGAAATACCGTATATGGCATTACCTGAAAGGTTTAATCAATTACAGAAACATTGATGGCATCATAGCGGTTTCGGATTATGTTAAAATTCGTATTTCTTCGGAGTTAGGTAGGCGATGGCTGGCTAAAACACATACTATACACAATGGTGTTGATTTTGATTTATATCAATCAACGAAATCAAACTCAGAGAATATTACGGATTTATTTGCCATTGGATATGTGACCATCGATAAAGGGTTTCAAGATTTGATTCATGCGGTATCAAATTTGAAACAGGAATTTCCTGCAATCAGATGCGTTATCGCGGGGGATGGTCCATTTAAACTTGATTTAGAAAATATGGTTTTTAAACTTGGGTTATCTTCACATATAAGATTCCTAGGAAATATAAACAATCAATATGATTGGATGCGAAACACCAAAGTAGTGGTAATTCCTTCATTGTGGTACGAGGCGTGTCCGTTCACAGTCATTGAATCCATGGCATGTGGCTCATCCATGGTGGTCAGTGATGCGGGGGGTATACCGGAATTGGTTTGCGACACGGCTTTAGTTTATCCCAAAGCTGATACGTCTGCTCTATCCAATCAATTGAAAATACTTTTAACGGATTCAAAGCTTCAAAGTAATTTGGGTTCAAAGGCTGCCGATCGTGCTAACCAGCATTTTGGATTACATAGAATGGTTAAAGATCATTTGGAATTTTCTCTCAAACAACTTAATTCATGAGTGTCAATGCCTCCATTTGTATTGTATCGCACAATCGTAAAACTGCTTTGAAACTTACGTTGTCAATGATATTGGAACGAATCGATGCAGATACGGAGGTCATTGTAGGTCTTGACGGCTGTACTGACGACTCCAATTCCTTGAAATCGGATTACCTAAATGTGATTTGGTTGGAATTTCCAAATCAAATTGGAGCTAGTGCTGCTCGTAGGGCGGTATATGATATTGCTAAAGGGGATGTCATATTCGGTTTCGATGATGATTCGCACCCTGTAACTGCTGATTTTGTAAATAAGGCCACGCAGGTATTTCATACAGATAGCAAGTTGGGAATTTTGGCTTTTAGGATTTTTAACGGAATTAATCTGCCTGGTATGGGACAATTGGATGAAGGGGTTGGCAAATCCTATGCCTGTTCCGAATTTGCAGGTTGTGGTTTTGCCATTTCTCGAAAAGCTTATGAAGCATCCGGAGGATTTCCAAAATGGATGAATATGTATGGTGAAGAAGCTTATGTTTCATTAAGAGCCTACGAGAAAGGCTATCGTATTATTTACGAGCCTTCTATATTGGTTCACCATCGTATCGATAAAATCGCTAGGCTGAATGACGGTTTCCGAAAGTTTCGTTTTAGATTTCAATTGCAAAACAATTTGGTGTTCTTCATGAAATTATATCCTTTTCCATGGAATTTCAAATCGTCAACCAAGTGTTTTTTACACAACCTGTTCAAATATGGTTTCATTTCGATTTCTTGGCAAATATTGTTCTGGAGATCTCTATTTGCTGCGTTTAAGACTTCCTTCAGTGTTTCTGAAAGAAAAATATCAGCCAAAGTAATTAGAGAATGGATATCACTTCCGTTGCCGGTTTTTGATTGGAATCCCTTTAAAGCATCCAATGGATAGACCGAGAATTGGTGTTCTTATGCCTGTTTACAATGTTGCTCCATTCATAAAGGAGTCCATTCAGTCAATTTTGGATCAGTCATTCAGTGATTTTGAATTGCTGATTATCGACGATTGTTCAACCGATGAGACTTTCAATATCATACAATCCTTCCAGGATAATCGGATAAAATTGATTCGTAACGATGTCAATAAGGGATTGGTTTATGGATTAAACCTTGGATTGCAACTTTTGCAAAACGATTATATTGCAAGAATGGATGGTGATGACCTTTGCCTTCCCAACCGTTTTGAATATCAAGTTCTATTTATGGATGCAAATCCTGAGGTAGTTCTTTGTGGAACGCAGGCATATTGGGATGAAATTGGTCAAGATGGGGTCTTAGGTGAATCGCACAAATGGGATTATCCCAGTTCAGATGAGGTCATTCGTGTTTCATTGCTTTGGAGTGCCACTTTTGTTCACCCTTCGGTCATTATGCGTGGAGATGTGATCCGAAGAAATCATTTGACCTATGACGACTCTTACACGATTGCCTGTGAGGATTGGCACATGTGGGTCAGGCTCTCGAGGTTTGGCAAAATAGCCAATTTGAATGAGCGTTTAGTCCGTTACCGTATCAGAAAAGGAAGTTTACATCGTTCTGATCCGTCCTTGGCTTTGAAATTGAATCATCAGGTACGTCAATTTTATTTGCATTCTTTCGGTCTGGACGAATCCGTTATTAAGACAATATTAAATGCTGGTGAAGTCAAATCAAATGATTTTAATGACTTGATTTTGGCTTATAGGATCTTCCTACAAAAGGCTTCTGGTAAATTGGATATAAATTGCTTGCGCACTCAAATTGGTAACAGACTTGTTGATGCTATCAAAAACAATAAATTGAATGTGTTTTACTTGTTTAAGGTTATAGTGTTTGGTTTTCGACCTGATGCTACCTACTTGAAAAAGTCATTAAGGTATAGTCTAAATAGGTGATTGGCTATCTGACAACGGAATACCCTGGCATCACCCAAAATTATGGTGGCATTGGTACGTCTATTAAAGATTTATCTAGTTGTCTTATTGATAGGCGGCTTAACCCTGTAATTATTTTGGTAAACGATGATAATGATTCCGTTCAGATTTCAGAAGGCGTATCCATTGTTAAGATCAAGCGGATACGTTTTCCTGGATTAACCGCTTTCTTAACTGGATTCAAAGTTTCAAAAGTCGTTAATGAACTTGTCAGGCAAGGGAAAATGGAGGTATTAGAGGTGCCCGATTGGACTGGCCTGTCGGCTTTTGTGAAGGTTAGTTGTCCAATCGTTATGCGCCTAAATGGCTCTGAAACCTATTTCAAGTTTTTGGAAGGTAAAGCTGCGAAATTTCGTTATCGATTTTTGGAGCAACGCGCATTTAAGAAAACTGATTATTTGATTTCAGTCAGTCGATATACGGCTGATGTCACCAATCAAATTTTCAATTCAAATCGCATTATGGAAATCATTCCCAATGCTGTTGATTCTGATTTATTTGTTCCTTCTGAGATTATTGCTACACAGCAGACTGTTTTGTATTTCGGAACCTTGACCCGTAAAAAAGGAGTATTTGAGTTACCAGCCATCTTTGGAATTGTACATAAGAATAATCCCGATGTAAAAATTTTACTTATAGGCAGAGACAACCCCGACACCCATACTGGTTCTGAGTCAACATGGATGCAACTTCAAAAACAATTTGAGACATTCGGCGTTTCAAATGTTCAGTACATTCCTGCTCTGCCAAGGCATGAATTAATCAGCTATATTCAAAGAGCTTCTGTTTGCGTGTTTCCCAGCTATGCTGAAGCCCTGCCAGTTTCTTGGTTAGAGGCCATGTCGTGTGGAAAAGCAGTAGTCGCTTCAAATATTGGTTGGGCATCAGAGATCATCGCAGATAGTCAGAACGGCTTCTTGGTTCATCCTGCCGATCATACAGGTTTTGCAGGTAAAATAAATCTTTTGTTGTCGGATTCGGAATTAAGAACCAGGATTGGAGTTGCTGCCATGCATAATAATGCTTCATGTTTCACCACTAAAGTGATCATAGATCATTACTTGAAATTTTATTCAAAAATTCTTGGAAAGTCCATTGCAGCTTACGGAATATAAGACCAAAAGCGGTGAGATTTTGTTGTTTGTTGGGCAGCCCGATGAATCTATGCTTGATGATTTAGCCGATGGACCTGGTGATTTATGGCATAGCTCTTTGGATCGCGGATATTACAATGCATTCCATGAAATTGTCTATCAAACTCACATAGCTTGGTGGTATGTGGAAGATTTTACAGGTGTTGATTCCTGTATCAATTGGAGGGTGGATCCAACTGGCTTTGTTGTCAGGAAGCAGGTATGGGAGCATTTTGGTGGTTTTAGCGAGTCATTTAGTTCCGCTAGCATGACTGCTTTGGCATTCGGGTATGACATGATTCGAAATGGGGCTGTTCCCATGTATCAAAAGGGGCTTTATCCCAAAGACGAAAGCAATAATTATCATATTCCGGTTTCGGATAAATTTCAGTTCTTTTTTCGCAAGTTTCGTTGGCCACATGCCTTGTATTTGTTGCTCAGGCGGGGAATTTGGAATCCGCTTTGGCACCTGGCATTTTTCAAATCATTGACGATATTCAATAGAGAAAAGAGTCTAGGTTATGTTCATTCGCAGAAGTTAAACCCAATAAAGGGTACTCCTTCGGTTACATACATCATTCCCACCATGATGCGGCAGTCTATGACACTGCAGCTGTTGAATGATTTGGCTAACCAATCCTATCCTCCCACAGAGGTAATTGTTGTTGATGCCACCCCTGAGCAAGATCATTTAAGTGGTATTTATGATCAATCTGAATGGCCATATCAATTACATGTGGTTTGGCAGACATCAAAGGGAAGTTGCCGTGCTCGAAATGAAGGCATTGAGCTATCAACTGGTGATTATATCGTTTTTGGCGATGACGATATCCGATTGCCCGAGGACTTCATCGAGAATCATATCCGATTCATGCAAACCTATCAGGTGGATGCTAGCAATGGTTTGGATATCCGTGCAGACCATCCCGCCCAGGACTTGAATGATCTAAGTAAAAAGCGCAATGAATACTTTTTGTCTAACACTGCTGTTCCCGGAGTATCGAATAATTTCAATAATGCCAACTCCTGCATCTCCCGAAAGGTGTTGATGCAAGTGCCAGGTAACGATGTGAATTACGATGGGGGATATGGAGAGGACAGTGATTTCGGTATTTCGCTAGTTAAAAAGGGTTTTGTTTTGTTGCACAATCCCTACTCAGTCAACTTGCATCTCAAGCCACCTGCTGGTGGATATCGGTTTTGGGGTGCGCAATCAAAAATCACCGGACGCAAGCGCAAACGACAGCCTTGGGAAATAAACCGTACAGTAGGCTGGATACGACCAGTGCCCAGTCCAACCATAATGTATTTTGCATTGAAGCATTTTAGCAATAAATCGATTTTTGAATACAAAATTAAGCATATGATTCACTTTTTAACTACGAGTGGATTTGTGATGTTTTTTATTCGACTTATTGGTTTTCCATTTAAAATCTTACAAGTTCGTAAAAGTACTTTGTTTGCAAAAGATCTTATTATGAATTGTACAAACACTGCGTCGTCTAATCCGTAGCTTTCTTATAATTTATTATGCATATAAATAGTTTTGTGCGATATCTGAAAGATGACCGTACAGTAATTGGATTTTCTTTTTTATTGCTTATTTTTTCAATTTTAATACAATTTATTTGTTTCAATGAAGCATTGTTTTTTCGTGATGTATTTAACGGAGATGAAAGTGAATATCATGAGGCCATAGAAAATTCAGCATCTTTATATGAATTATTGTTTTCAGGTTCTTTACCCTATCTTGTTCCATCCTATATTTTTCATAAATTATTTGATGTAACATTTCCAAATCGCTATATAAGCCTTTTGTCATTTGTATTTATTTCCATATATGTTTTTAGAAACATTAGGCTCTATATAAGAGGGCATAGATTGGTCTTTTTTGGTTTGATATTTGTTTTTGTGCTCATTTCATTAAGGCAGATGTTCATTGGTACAAGTGATTTTTTGGCAACAGTTTTGTGTTTTATTGGTCTTGTAGAATTTGATAAAATTAAATTCATGATGATTAAAACCAAAAATTATATTTATGGACTTATGAGTTCAGGTTTATTTTTGGGATTATCTGTAATGACTCGGCCCACCGTTATTATTTGTATAATAATATTTATTATAACATATAATATCCTTCAAAAACAGTATAGCTTTATTAAAACTAGTCTTTTCGTAACAATTTTTACGCTTTTGGTTGTCTTTACATTAAGCATCCCAAATATTTCTGTTGGTAATGGTGTAAAGCTCGATATCAAAAATATTCCTAGTAATGTTAGTACATCTTGGTTTGAAATGAATTATTTGATGGCTGTTCATTGGAATGATGGGACATTATCACGAGACAAGTGGTACAGCGCAGAAGATGTTGTTCAATTCAAGAAAGAAAATACTGATTTTTATTTTCCTTCGAATCATTTTGATATTTTGCTAAATAATCCAACTTTGTATTTTAAGGTGCTTCCTATTGAGTTGGCACGTGGATTATACTCTGTGATTCTTTATTCGGCTGGATTGATATTTTGCTATTTTTCTATTTCGTATGGCCGATTCAAAAGTCTTGTTGATGCAAAAATGGCAAAAGAGTGTGTTTATTTAATTTTTTCCTGTATCGTTCTAATTTTAATATTTAGTTTCTTATCGGTAAAGTTATTTGAATTTAGATGGATTCATGTTTTTTATTTGCTTTTGTTATATAAGGTTATTATTTATATATTAAAACACATGGTCAATAAATATTCTGTTTTTCTGTTCATATCTACTTATTGTATTTGCTTTACAATATACACTTATGTAAGGTTATTTTGTTGATTTAGTGATAATATAAATAAGTAATAAATATAAATGAAACGAATTTCTATTTTGCAATCAAATTATATTCCATGGAAAGGGTATTTTGATATTATAGGCAAATCTGACATTGTTGTTTTTTATGATGATGTACAATTTACCAAAAATGATTGGCGTAATAGAAACATAATAAAGTCTCCTAATGGGTTAAGCTGGCTTTCTATTCCCTGTGGCTCAAATATTAGACGTTTGATATGCGATGTGATAATTAACGATCTTGATTGGCAAAAGAGTCATTTTGACAAGATTTTTTGGTGCTACAAATCCGCGCCTTATTTTAAATATTTCAAGGATTTTATATCAGAAATTTATTTAAATAATCAGTGGACACATTTGTCAGAAATAAATCAATATATAATTAAATTGATTTCGAAAGAGATATTTGGATTTAAAACTATTTTTGATGACAGCAGAAAATATAATTTGACTTTGAAAGGTAGTGGTCGGGTAATTGAACTTTTAAAACAACTAAATGCAACCCATTACTTATCTGGACCATCTGGTAGTAATTATTTAGTTGAGTCGAATTTTTTGAATAATAATATAAACTTGGAATATATTGATTATTCAAATTACAAGGAGTATCCGCAGTTGTATCCTCCATTTGTACATAATGTTTCTGTAATCGATTTGATTTTTAATGTAGGATATGATTCTAAATATTATCTATAAAATAACTTGACATTTATATTATAAAATGAAAATATCAATTGTAGTTCCAGTTTATAATGGCGAGCATACAGTATTAGAATTGCATAAAAGGATTGACGGTTATTTTAAATCAAATGGTAATGACTTTGAAGTTATTTATGTTTATGATTGTGGTGTCGATCGCTCATGGGAAAAGCTCTTGGAAATAAAAAATAGTTCACCGGCCAATGTCCTTTTAATCAAATTGAGCAGAAATTTTGGTCAGCATAACGCACTTATATGTGGATTTGAGTACTGTAGCGGTGATTTTATTGTTACATTGGATGAGGATTTGCAACATGATCCTTATGATATAGATTTATTGATTACAAAACAAATACAGGGTGATTATGATGTTGTTTATGGATATTCCAGCGATATTAAATTTGGATTATTTAGACGATTAACTTCTGCATGCCTCAAAAAACTCGTTTCTATTGGAATTCCTGAAATTCACAATGATTATTCCGCCTTTAGACTAATTAAGCGAAGTATTGGAAAATCAATGGTGGAAATGAGGAACTCATATACATTTTTGGATGGGTACATATCTTGGATTACTAACAGTGTTGAATCATGCGAGGTGAGCCATAATTTTCGTTTTGCTGGTAAAAGTTCTTACACATTGTCAAAATTAATTCAACACTCCATTAATATATTTGTTACATTTTCAAATTTGCCTGTTCGGATTTTGAGTAGAATATCTATATTCCTTTTTATTATTGTTTTATTTTATGCATTTTATATAATATTTCGAAAGATATATTTTGATGATTTATTATTAGGCTTTCCAACTATTATTATTGGACTTGGTTTTGGTGTATCATTGATTATGATGTCTTTGGCGATAATTGGCGAATATATTTACAGGATTAATTTAAAAACGACTAAGCGTCCTAACTATCATATTTTTATGAAATTATGAAGAAGCGAATTGCAATAATTGGTGCTGGAGAACTTGGTTTACAGATTTGTAATTTTTTTATTGAATGTAACAAATATCACGTAATTGGTTTTTTTGATGACACATTAGCTCCCGATACATTGATATTCGAATCAATTGGAGTTATTGGTGGTATTTCAGATATAGATGATTGTTTTAATCAAAATCGATTTGATGCACTTGTTTTAGCAATCGGATATCGTCACATGGAATTTAGAGATAATATTTTCTCCAGTTATAATTCAAAAATTGAGTTTATTAGTTTTATTCATCATACAGCTATAGTTGATTCATCTTGCGTTTTTGGAAAAGGGGTCATAGTGTATCCAGGATGTATATTAGATAAAAATTGCATAATTAATAATAATGTCATATTGAATTTGGGAGTTATTGTTTCACACGACACTGAAATTGGTGAAAATACGTTTGTAGCTCCAGGAGTGGTTTTTTCTGGATTTTCTAGAATATCTTCTAATAGCTTTATTGGTTCGGGGTCAGTTATTTCAGACAATATTTATATTGTAAATAATACAGTTATAGGAGCCGGATCAGTTGTGGTTAATAATATAGATATTCCTGGCACCTATGTCGGTAATCCTGCAAAGCGGCTCACTTAAAATATAATTTAGCTAAATGGATTATAAAATCTCATTTAATAAACCTTTTATTTCTGGTAAAGAGGTTGAGTATATTAAAGAATCTGTAGCAATTGGAAAGATTTCTGGTAATGGTCATTTTACCAACTTATGTCATGGTTTTTTCAAGGAACGATATGGTTTTGGAAAAGTGCTATTGACATCTTCATGCACAGACGCTCTTGAGATGTCGGCGATTTTATTGGATATAAAACCCGGCGATGAAGTTATTATGCCCTCTTACACTTTTGTATCAACGGCTAATGCATTTGCATTACGAGGGGCTAATATTCGTTTTGTTGATTCCAGAACAGATCATCCTGGTATGGATGAGGATGGTATTGAATCACTGATTAACTCCAAGACCAAGGCAATTGTAGTAGTGCATTATGCCGGTGTTGCTTGCGATATGGATAAAATCAGGCTTTTGGCTCAAAAATATAAAATTTACATAGTCGAAGATGCCGCCCAATCAATTGAGGCAACTTATAAAGGAAAGCCACTTGGCAGTTTCGGCGATTTAGCTGCCTTTTCGTTCCATGAAACTAAAAACATCATTTCCGGTGAAGGTGGTATGTTGGTTATCAATAATCAATCATTCAATGACAGATCAGAGATAATCTGGGAAAAAGGCACTAATCGTTCTGCTTTTTGGCGAGGAGAGGTCGATAAATACGGTTGGGTAGATATTGGATCATCTTTTTTACCTTCAGATATGATAGCCGCCTTTTTGTTTGGTCAATTGGAAAACATTGATTTGATTCAAAGCAAACGGCAATACATTTGGAATCGTTATTTCGAAGCTTTTCATGAACTTGAAAATAAGGGTTTTTTGAAGTTGCCTCAAATACCGAATTATGCTTCCAATAATGCGCATATGTTTTATTTGGTATTGCTCTCCTCTGAAATGAGAAGTCAATTTATCGATTATCTGAAGGCCAGTGGAATTTTAAGTGTGTTTCATTACATGTCACTTCATAGCAGTCCTTATTTTAAGGGTTTGCATGATAACAGGATTTTAACCAACTCTGATATCTATACTGATAGATTGGTGAGATTGCCTTTTTATTTTGATTTGACAGACGATGAGCAATCTTTTGTTATTGAAAAAGTAAATTCGTTTTTTTATTAGTTGAATACTTTCTTTTCACTTATCATTTGCACCTACAATCGTCCTGAATCCCTTCAGCGATTGCTGGTTTCGGTATTGAATCAAACAAGGCGATTCGATGAAGTCATT
>Ga0315906_10010188_pt1 | contig 11068 bp, 7 predicted proteins | sample LakEriMetagenome_4_FD_203526 | JGI IMG/M metagenome (GOLD analysis project Ga0315906, IMG submission 203526) | Freshwater fungal communities from buoy surface, Lake Erie, Ohio, United States - Buoy 2 MA122 | ecosystem: Environmental > Aquatic > Freshwater > Lake > Lake biofilm | place: USA: Lake... | reverse complement strand
GGGCGCGCGGTCATGAACTACGACTCGACCCTCGAGCCGATCCTCCGCGAGAACGGCTTCCTCACCCGCGACGCCCGCAAGGTCGAGCGCAAGAAGTACGGTCAGGCCGGCGCTCGTCGCCGCTATCAGTTCAGCAAGCGTTAATGAGCGCTCGCAACCGGCGAGCGGGCACGGCTTACGCCGCGCGACGCTCGCCCTTGCTCGCTCTGGCGATACGAACGAAGCAACCGCCCGCGAAAGCGGGCGGTTGTCGTTTTGGAGCGCTCGCAACCGGCGAGCGGGCGCGGCTTTCGCCGCGCGACGCTCGCCCTTGCTCGCTCTGGCGATACGAACGAACGCAGCCGCCCGTAAGAGCGGGCGCGGCTTTCGCCGCGCGACGCTCGCCCTTGCTCGCTTTGGCGATACGGACGAACGCGACCACCAGTAAGAGCGGGCGCAGCGGAGCGACTGTCCGCAACGCTCACGCCATCCGCAGCGCGTTCTCGGCATCGCGCACCTTCTTCGTCATCATCGCGACGGTGGTGCGGTCCTCGGCGGCGAGCTGCTCGATCGTGCGCGGCGCGAGGCCGCAGAAGCCGTGGCGGCGCGCGACGAGACGCGCGGGGAACGCCAGCGGTCCGCGCGGGAGCGCAGCCGCGACCAGGGCCGCACGGTGTGCAAGCGGATCGACGATCCCCTGCCACTGCGCGACCTCGCCGAGGGCGGCGATCGCGACGCCATGCGCGTGGCGCGCGGCCGCGCGCTGCGGACGCTTGGCAGGAACAAGCTTCGCGATCGCGTAGTCGGCGGCAAGCGAGATAGCGCGATCGAACTTCTGCCGCGACGGATCGAAGTTCACCACCACGTCGTGTACCGCACGCACCAGCGCGCGCACAAGCGCGCGAAGCTCATCCGCGGGAAGCCGCTCAGGGCCACCCTCGAACGACTGGTCTGCGCGTCCAAGCGCGATCACCATGCCTCGCTCCGCGAGCAGCGCGCGTATGCGCAGCGCCGTGCGGAGGTCGGTCTCGATCGCATCGATCGCAGCGCGATCCGGCCAGCGCGGCAGCGCATCGATAGCGCGCGAAGCCTTCCGCAGCAGGTAGTGCATGGCAGCGCCGCGGGTCTCGTCACGCTCGTTCGCGGTGCGTGCATCACGGGAAAACAGCCTTCGGATCGCACGAGCCGACTGGACCATCGCCACCGCCTCGCCGTCGGCGAGTCCGAGCGGCTGCAGCTTGCGCACCGATGGCGCTGAGCAGATCGTCTCATCTGCGCCAGGCAAGTCGAACGTCGGAAGCTCGACCCAGGATGGCTGCACGCCGCGCAGCAACTCGCCGCGCCTGCGGTCGACCAGCGCGCGCACGAGCGATTCGCTGCGCCCGATCCGCGCTGCGATCTTCGCAGGATCGATGCCGAAACGCCACGCACGCTCCGCGAAGCGCGCGAGTGCATCGCCAACGCCGCGCCGCGCCGTCGGCCGAACGCCAAACTCACGAAGCAGCAGCAGCCGCACGCCTTCGTGCGAGCGATGGAAGCGCGCGGCGAGTTCCTTCGCAGCCAGATTGAGCGACCTGCCGGCATCGAGCATCGCCCGCGCCTCGTCGATCAAGGAGCTGCGCTCGCTGGCGTCGAAGCGGCGGAAGTTCTGCGCCCGGGCGAACTCGCTCGGATGCTGCGCCGCGAAGCGCGCGAGGCAATCGCGATAGATCTCGACGCGCGGCTTGCCGTGGTCGACGACCCAATGCGCGCAGAGTCCTGCACGCCGCCAGCGCTGCAGCGTCTTCGACGCGACGCCGATCTCGCGCGCCAGATCCTCGGGCGTCGCCGAGCCGCCCTCGCGCTCGTCGGGCGTCATCGCCACGCGCGCGGAGAGGTCCAGCACCAGCGTGGCGAGATCCGCGCGCAGCGCGCGCCCGCTCACGACCTCGCCTGCTGCGGCAGCGATCTCGGTTCCGAAGATGCGCACCAGCATGTCGCACAGCGCGTAGTCGGCGCGCGCGTCGATCGTCGGGATGAGCGCCTCCGCCGCCTCCATCTGCCGGCGCGTCGCCGACTCAGACGAGTAGGACGTCTGCGCCGGAAGCGCCTGGATGGTGGCGAGGCTGTAGCTGGCTCGACGTGGCATGGTGAATCGGCAGCCCTGCGCGTGCGGTACTCGGGCAGTCTACGTGCTTCTACGGCGGCTCTCGCAAGCCCGCCCTCGGGCCCCGCGGCCGGTCGGGTGAATTCCGTTCGGACTCGTTGGCGGGTGCGCGACAAAGACGGTTCGCAGCCGACGCCGAAGTTGTTCCCAGATGATGCCCCCCATCGCGGGGCGACGAGGGGTCCATCAGCACTTTCCGCAGAAAACCGCGGGTTCTCGGCTCATCCTGCCGCGGAACTGAGCCGTTGGCCCTCCGCAGGAGCCCGGTCCTGGGCGGCATCCGCCTCAAGCACGCTGGCTCGGATCGAGGTCGTACGCGCGATGCGCGGGTTCAGCCGCGTGAGCATTTCGTGCGGGATCAGCCCCGCTTCCTCGGCAAGCCGCGGGAGGTGGGTGGGCGCCGACGCATCGCGGGAGACGAGTTCCACCGCGCAGCCGATCCAATCGTGGATGTCGCCCGTGTGCAGCCCGGTCACGTCGACGGTGATCTGGTCCATGTTCACGGCGCCGACCACGGGTGCATGCGCCACCCGCCCGTCGGGCGTCCTCACGCGCACGCACGTGCCCGATGCAGACTTCGCGTTGCGCGAAGTCGGGTAGCCATCCGAGTAGCCGACAGGGACGAGCGCGATGGTCGATTCACGCTGCGCGAGCCATCGACCGCCGTAACCGACGGCGGTTCCGGCAGGCACCGACTTCGCCTGCACGACCGAGGTCGTCCAGCGCACGACAGGCTGGAGGTCCGCGCGATCGAGAACGGGCGACGCCGCCTCGAGCTCATCGAGACCGTAGCCGAGCCACGCGAGTCCGAAACGCACCATGGTGCGGTGGTAGCGAGCATCACGGGCGAGCGCGTACGTGCTCGCGACGTGCTGGAAGACAGCCGCGAAGTCGTCGACGGGCAGGAATGCGCGCGCCGCTGCGATCACGTAGTCGTAGAGCTCGAGCTGGCGTGACGTCAGCACGGCATCGGTGCGCGAGTGCGAGAAGTGCGCGAATACGCCGCGCAGCGACAGCCGCGAGCCCTTCGCGATGCGGGCGATGATGCGCACCGCCTCCTCGGGCAGCGCGCCGCCGCGGCTCATGCCGACGTCGACCTCGACATGCACGGGAATGCGGAATCCGTGCAGCACGGCGCAGGCCTCGAGCGCGTCGAGGTTCGCCTCGTCGTGCACGACAAGATGGAGCTGGCCGATATGCATGAGTCGCACGAGCTCATCCTCGCGCGGGATGCTCGTGACCGGCATGAGGACAAGGATCGGCGTCGAGGAGTTGTTCAGCGCCGCCGCCGTCTCGATCGCCTGCCGCAGGGAATACACCGCGAGCATGTCTGCTCCAGCCGCGACGAGCCGCCGCGCCACCCGCGAGACGCCGAGCCCGTAGGCGTCGGCCTTCACGATCGGGCAAAGCGCGCAACCCGCGCCCACGGCGCGGCGCACGACCGCCATGTTGTGGTCGATCGCGGAGAGGTCGATGTCGATCGTGCTCGTGTCCTGCATGGCGTCTTGCCTGTCGGAGTTCGCCCGAGCCGTCCTGGCCTCTGGGCCCCTGTCACACCTGCATTTGTATCGACTTCCGAAAGCCTCTACCATCAGCGCACCAATCAAGCGACGACCACCCCTGACGCGCCGGTCGTGGAAAGTGTAAATGGACACGAAAGCACACGAAACATTTGTTCTCGACAAGACCTTCGCCGACCTGGGGCTTCGACCCGAAGTCCTCGACGGCCTGACCAAGCGTGGGTTCAAGCACCCGACCCGCATCCAGGCCGCCCTCATCCCCGCCGCCCTCTCGGGAAAGGACGTGCTCGGCCAAGCGAAGACCGGAACCGGCAAGACGGCCGCGTTCGGCCTCCCGCTCCTCCAGATGCTCAACCCCGAGGCGGGCTTCTCCGCCCTCGTGCTCGTGCCGACCCGTGAGCTCGCGATCCAGGTCGCGAAGGAACTGCAGGAGCTCGGCAAGTTCGCCAAGGTCGCGACCGTCGCCATCTACGGCGGCCAGCCGATCCAGAAGCAGATCCCGCTGCTCGAGAAGCGCCCGCCGATCATCGTTGGCACCCCCGGCCGCGTGATGGATCTCGCCGAGCGGAACCTGCTCCCATTCCACGAGTTCCGCTTCGCGATCCTCGATGAAGTCGACCGCATGCTCGACATCGGCTTCCGCGACGACATCCGGAAGATCCTCGGCAAGCTGAAGAAGACCCCGCAGACGATCTTCGTCTCGGCGACCATCTCGCCCGAGATCGAGAAGCTCGCCCGCAGCTACATGAAGGATCCCGAGAAGATCGTGACCTTCGAGAAGAGCCTGACGGTCGCGCAAGTCAAGCAGAGCTACTTCACCGTCGAGCGCTGGGACAAGCGCCGCCTTCTGCTGCACGTGCTGAAGAAGGAGAGTCCGAGCCTGGCCGTGGTCTTCTGCCGCACCAAGCGCGCGGTCGACGACGTCACCGAGTACCTGAACAAGCACAAGATCGACGCCGTCGCCATGCACGGCGACCTCTACCAGAAGAAGCGCGACGCGGTCATGGGCAAGCTCCGCACGGGCGACCTTTCGGTGCTCGTGGCGAGCGACCTTGCCGCGCGCGGCCTCGACGTCGACGACATCACCCACGTGGTGAACTACGACGTTCCCGAGGATCCCGAGGTCTACATCCACCGCATCGGGCGCACCGCGCGCGCGGGGCGCGAGGGCGTGGCGTGGACGTTCGTGTCGCCCGACCAGGGCGAGCTGCTGACCAACGTCGAGATGCTCGCGAACATCGAGATTCCGAAGGCGGAATACGACGACTTCAAGCCTGGACCGGTGCCATCTGACGTCGTGGCCATGCGCGAGCACGAGGCGAAGCGCAAGGAAGACGCCCAGCAGGCGCGCAACCGCAGCGCCGGACCTGAGGTTCCCGTGCAGGCGGCGGTCGATCCCAACCTATTCCCCGACGGCATCGTGCCCGCTGCGCTGCCTGGGCGACGCCTCGGTGGACGCGTGCGCACGAGCCGCCGATGAACCGCTTCGTCCGCATCGCGCCCGAGGTCGCCGATGCGCTTTCCGCGGAAAGGCCCGTGGTCGCGCTCGAGACCGCAGCCGTCACCCACGGACTGCCGCGTGAGCCGCTGACCACGATGCCGCCCTATCTCGCCGATGCGGGCACGCCCGCTGCCGTTCGCGCTGCCTTTCAGGGGAATCCCGCGCACATCGGACTGGGCCTCGCGCTGGCGGCAGCGGTGCGCGCAGAGGGCGCGATTCCAGCGGTCGTCGGCGTCCTTCGTGGGCAACTCGTCGTCGGGCTCACCGACGATGAGCTGCGCGAGCTCGCCTCGATGCGCGACGTGACCAAGGTCTCCGCGCGCGACGCAGCGCTGGTCGCTGCGCGCGGCGGCTCGGGCGGGACGACCGTCGCGGGCACGCTTCTCGCCTGCCGCTTCGCGAAGCTGCCCGTGTTCGCCACCGGCGGAATCGGCGGCGTCCATCGCGGCTACGCCGAGCGCCCCGACATCTCCGCCGATCTCATGGCGATCCGCGAGACCGGCACGCTCGTCATCACCGCGGGCGCTAAGTCGATCCTCGATCTGCCCGCCACGGTCGAGATGCTCGACACGCTTGGAGTCCCGCTGGTCGGGTTCGGCACGCCGTTCTTCCCGCGCTTCCTGTCCGCTGGCAACGCGGAGCTCAAGGTCAACATCGAGGCGCGCGACGAAGCCGACGCCGCCACGCTGTTCGCAGCCCACCGCGCGATGCACGACGCGCGCGGCATGCTCCTCTGCGTGCCGCCGCTCGCGGACTTCGCACTGCCCGCCGCGGTCATGGAGCAGGCGATCGCCCGCGGACTCGCGGAATGCGCCCGCGAAGGCGCGCACGGCCCAGACGTCACCCCCATCCTGCTCGCCGCCGTCGCCCGAGCGTCGGGCGGCGCATCGCTCGCGACCAACCTCGCGGTCCTCATCCACAACGCCCGCGTGGGCGCCCGAGTCGCGCTGCAACTCGGGAAACGCGCCTGACTTGACACACCTCCCCGCCTCTGCTTGACTACAGGGGTCGAGGGCTTCTGCCCCGACGCCGATGACCTCGCAGAGGGAGCCCGAGACGCCGATCGATCGGCGATTGGGCGCTCGGACCGGCTCGCCCGTCCGACTCATCCGCGCACCCGCCCCGCACATCACCGCCTGCGCTCCGACGCCACTCGCGTCGACCGCGATGTTGGTTCACTCGCCTTCAGGCGAGCACCGCGCAGAGCACTCTCGAGACGGCATTTCCACAATGGCTGCAAAGAAGACCGCGACGAAGAAGGCGACCGCCACCAAGGCTCCCGCGAAGAAGGCCCCTGCGGCCAAGAGCGGGGCTACGGCAGCGAAGGCGCCGGCGAAGAAGACTCCTGCGAAGAAGGCCGCCAGCACGAAGCCTGCAGCCGAGAAGCCCGCGGCCGAGAAGACAACAGCTGAGAAGGCCCCCGCGAAGAAGGCGCCGATCAAGAAGGTCGCCGCTTCGAAAGTCGCGGCCGTGAAGGAAAACGCTGCACCGAAGAAGGTGGTTGCCGAGAAGCCGGTCGAGAAGTCGATCGACAAGCCCAGCAAGAAGACCGTGAAGCCGACCGCCGTCGCAGCGCCTGCCGCAGCGCCCTCGCTTCCGCCACCACCCGCGCCGCGCGCGGTCGAGGTGAAGCCTGTGGAGTCCAAGCAGGCTGAATCGCGGCCTCCCGTCGCGGAGCAGTCCCGTCCTCAGCAGCACCGCCCGCAGCAGAACCAGCACCAGAATCGCCAGCAGACCCACCACGAGCGTGGGCACAATCAGGGGCAGAATCAAGGCCAGGATCACGGGCAGGCAGGCGATCCGCAGCAGGGCCAGCAGAACCAGCAGCAGCAACCTGGACAGCAGGAGTTCAACGGACCCGCTGGCGAGGGGCTCCCCGGCGAGGGCGGAGGCCGGCGTCGCCGACGTCGCCGGCGTCGTCGGCGCAATCGCCGCGGTGGTGGCGGCGGAGATCCGAACAACCCGAACTTCCAACAGGGTCAGAACGGCCAGCAGCATCAGCACCAGAACCAGCAGAAGCGGAATCCGCAGCAGCAGCAGCAGGCTGGCGGCGATCAGGACTCCGACGAGTACGACGGACCAGACGACGAGTCCGGCGATGACTTCGGCGACGACGATGGCGACGGATCTGCGACCAACACGCAGCAGCAAGGCGGACAGCAGCAGCCCCCGCCGCCGCCTCCATTCGAGTGCGAAGGCATCCTCGAGTGGCCCTCGAACGGCGACGGACGCATCCGACAGTTCGGCGACGGTTTCATCGAGAGCCCGAACGATCCATGGGTCCCGCAGGCGATGTCGCAGCAGTTCCCGCTGCGTCACGCGCAGCGCATCGTCGCAGAGGCCCAGCTCAGGAAGCCGAAGCGCAAGCGCCGCGGTCCACGCCAGGCCAGGCCGATCGTGACGCGCATCATCTCGATCGAAGGCGTGCCGCCCGAGGAGTACGCGCAGCGCAAGACGTTCGCCGACTTCACGGCGCTCGATCCGCAGCCGCGGATTTCGCTCGAATACAAGGGCTGCCCGCCCTCCTGCCGGCTCATCGACCTCTTCTGCCCGATCGGCTTCGGCACCCGCGGGCTCATCGTCGCGCCGCCGAAGGCCGGCAAGACGATGCTCCTCCAGAACATCGCCTACGGCATCAAACGCAATCACCCCGAGATCGAGCTGGTCGCGCTGCTGATCGATGAACGCCCCGAGGAAGTCACCGACTTCAAGCGCAACGTGCCTGCGCACGTGCTTGCGAGCTCGAACGACCAGGACCTCGATCGGCATCTCGCCCTCGGCATCCTCGCCATCGAGCGCGCCAAGCGCATGGTCGAGGCCGGACGCGACGTGGTCGTGCTGCTCGACTCGCTCACCCGGCTCGGACGCGCCTTCAACAACAGCCGCAAGTACGGCTCGTCGGGACGCACCATGTCGGGCGGTCTCGACTCGCGCGCGCTCGAGGTGCCGAAACAGCTCTTCGGCGCCGCGCGCAAGTGCGAGGAAGGCGGCTCGCTGACCATCATCGCGACGTGCCTCGTCGATACGGGCTCGCGCGCCGACCAGATGATCTTCGAGGAGTTCAAGGGCACGGGCAACATGGAGCTCATCCTCGACCGATCCATCGCGGAGAAGCGCCTGTTCCCCGCCATCAACCTCGCCGCCAGCGGCACACGCAAGGAGCATCTGCTCATGCCCGACAAGGAGTTCAAGACGGTCACCGCCCTGCGGCGCCGCCTGCTCGCCGTGCCGCCGCATGCGCAGATCGAGCAGCTCCTCGCCGCGTGCCAGCGCTTCGAGACCAACGAGCAGATGGTGGGCGGCGCGAGCTGACACGCCGGAGTCGACCGAAATGCATCCGATCGATGTCGCCGTCGCCGATCCGAGGCTCGATGCCTTCCGCGGCATCCGCGACCGCGAGCTTCGCGGCACGCTGGGGCTGCACGCGATCGAGAGCGAGCGCGTGGTGCGGCGGTTCCTCACCGCTGCGCTGCGCCGGCGCGCGCATCCGATGCCGCCCGTGCTCGATCCGCACGCGCTGCTGGTCACGCCCGATGCCTGCGAGCGGCTTGCCGACATCACCGCGCATTTCCCAGCGCTTTCGGTGTACCGCTGCGCGGGCGAGAGCGCGCTTCACGAGATCACCGGCTACACCATGCACTCGGGGGCGATCGCACTCGGGATCCGCCGCGACGACGGCTCGATCGGCGAACTCGCCGCGTGCCTCGCGCGCGGGGAGCGCCCGAGGCGGGACGTCCTCGTCGCGATGGACGGCATCACCCAGACCGACAACGTGGGCGCGATCTTCCGCAATGCCGCGAGTTTCGGCGCGAGCGGCGTGATCCTGTCGCCCCGCGCGAGCGATCCCTTCCTGCGGAAGACGCTGCGCGTCTCGATGGGACGCGCCGTGAACGTGCCCTGGGCGCGCGCGCGCAACGACGAGTGGCCGTCGTGCCTCGAGCGACTGCGCAGCGAGCACGGCTACGCGATCATCGCCGGCGAGGACACGCCGGACGCCGCCGACCTTGCCTCGTTCACGCCGCCTGCGAAGTCGATCGTCGTCTTCGGCGCCGAGCAGGACGGCGTCTCGCGCGCGGTGCTCGAAATCGCCGACGCTGTGGTGCGCATTCCGATGAGCGACCTCGCGGGGGCACTCGCTGACGACCCGCCGAGCCTGAACGTCTCGATCGCGAGCGCGGTCATCCTGCACCATCTCGGCACGTAAACACGCCCGCCCCTCGCCCCCGACGTCGCCTGGGCGCACAGACCGCACACGTTGAATCTCCCTCCGCGCGGGCAAAGGTGGAGCGCGCACATGCGGATCACCCGACTCTTGTGCTCAGGCACTTGCCTACCCCGCCTGCGAATCAAACCGTTGTCGGTGTTGATCCTGCCTCGTCCTCCTGCACGTTCCTGATTGGAAAGGGACCGATGAAAGCCAACCTGTCACGCCAGAGCCGAGCGCTCGCGCTCGCAGCAGCAGCCACCTTTGCGGGCACCGCGCTCGCGCAAACCAGTCCGCCTCAGACCATCTCCATCACCGGCGTCGTCCGCGACTTCAAGGAGCGCAGCGTGCAAGGTGGCCACCCCGACTTCGAGAAGCGCCCCGCCGAGGGCTTCGGCCACTATTGCAAGAACGTCGAGGAAGAGCTCGGCGCAAACGGCAAGCCCGAATACAACTCCTGCGGCTTCAAGGTGCTGCAGCAGTGGAAGACATCGGCGCAGAAGAACATCTGCTGGCTGCTCTACGACGACGACCGCGGCGACATCGAGGGCGACAAGGACGGCGGCAGCCCCGACGGCGGTTTCCAGAGCGAACAGACCTTCGACAAGCTGTGGAAGGACGACATCAACGTGAATGTCTCGGCGCCGCTGGTGCTTTCGCTCACGCGCCAGACGAACGGCCTCTACGTCTTCGACTCGAACACAGCGCCGCAGTTTGTCTCGCTCGGCGGCTTCTTCCCGATCGACAACCAGCTCTTCGGGAACTCATCCGGCTCGCCGAGCCACAACTACCACTTCACGTACGAGGTCCACACCCAGTTCGTGTATCGCGCCACCGGGCCGCAGATCCTGCCCTTCCGCAGTGATGACGCCCTGTGGGTCTTCATCAACGGTCAGAACGTCATCGACCTCGGCGGCGTGCACAACGCGATCGAGCAGGAGGTGCATCTGAACCGCCTCGGGCTCGTCGACGGGCAGACCTACCCAATCGCCATCTTCTACGCCGAGCGTCACCGCCCAGCGTCGAGCCTCAAGATCACCCTTCCTGGAGCGAGCCAGCCACCGGTCGTGCCCACGATCACCGCAGGCTACGACTGAGAACCAAGACGATCGAAACCACGGGCCCAACCACGGCCTTCCGACGCGACGCGACCCCCGCCATTGGCGAGGGTCGCGTCACTATCGACTTGCTTGGTGGACTCAGGCTTCGGCAGCGACCGGAGTCGCCTCGCCGGCGCCCGTCTTGACGCCGGTGTCCTCGCGCACGCGCTCGATGCGCGCACCGAGCACGTTGAGCTGCTCCTCCATGCGTGCGTAGCCGCGGTCGAGGTGGTAGATGCGCGAGACATTGGTCTCGCCCTCTGCGGCCAGGCCCGCGAGGACGAGGCAGGCGCTCGCGCGCAGGTCGCTTGCCATCACGGGCGCACCACGCAGCGGGGTGCCGCCGGTGACGACGCAGGTCGGTCCCTGGCGGTGGATCTGCGCCCCCATGCGGGAGAGCTCGGCCACGTGCATGAAGCGCTCGGGGTAGATCTTCTCGGTGACGATCGAGTTTCCGGTCGCGAGGCAGAGCAGCGTCATGAACTGCGCCTGCAGGTCGGTCGGGAAGCCCGGATGCGGCTGGGTCGTGATCTGGGTCGGGCGCAGCGTGCGCTCGCTGGTGACGCGGACGACGCCGTGCATGGGGTCATCATGGCCCTCGATGAGCTCGCAGTGGAC
>Ga0315906_10010184_pt1 | contig 11073 bp, 12 predicted proteins | sample LakEriMetagenome_4_FD_203526 | JGI IMG/M metagenome (GOLD analysis project Ga0315906, IMG submission 203526) | Freshwater fungal communities from buoy surface, Lake Erie, Ohio, United States - Buoy 2 MA122 | ecosystem: Environmental > Aquatic > Freshwater > Lake > Lake biofilm | place: USA... | reverse complement strand
CGCAGCTGAAACGGGGTTGGATGTTACTGCGTCCCAAACCTTAAACGCATGGACAGGAACAACCGACTCAGCCAAGACCCGCTGAGCGATCTTTGATGGATCAATGTTGGCATTCGCCGCTAGGTCAAGGTTCGTAAATTCGCCGTCTGGAATTGTCAAGAAAACATTCGTAAGTGTTGCCATTAGAGTAGCCCTAAAGCTGAGTAAGGAAGTGAATCGTAAAGTTTGAATTCGAGCCAGTGTGCAGTCTGGACTTCGCCCGGTTCAACGCCTGGAATACGAACTCCGCTTGCGTCAAGTAGAACAGGCTTGGTTACTGGTTCTTTGTTCGCATCGACCGCGCGAACTACCTTGGTTCCCGCTCCGGGCCCGGACAGTTCGACACGCTCATAATACCCTTCATGCCTCACTCTGGAATACCACGCCTTTTCGGGAGTGGTTCGGTAAGGGTATCGGAACTGGATCTGTGCCGAGACTTCCCAATATCCGCCTTGATCGTTTGGGACGTTCGATGCCGATAGCTTCATTAGCTTCGCTGTCCCTGGTGGCCATCCTAAAAAGATGTCGCTGTTGACCGCTCGGCGGTATCTGGCTTGGACGTAGGGATTAAACAGAAGCATGTTTCGTTTGATCGCAACCGTCTGATCTGGAATCAAGGCTTTCACGCCCTCGATCGGTTCGCCGTTGATCGTCTGAATCGGAACACCGTCGAAATCCTCATCGATCTCCTGTTCGCTTTCAACATCATCCCAATCGATTCGAGGTGGAGCGAAAAGCGGATTGTTTTCGTTGTTGCTATCGCCTGGCCCTAGCTCGCCAGTGTAGTCAACCGTGACAATGAACAAGATAGGCGAAGGTCGCTCGATAGAAATATTGTCGGCATACGCGAACGGATAATCGAGTCCGAACCTAGCCCCTAATTGTGGCAACTGATTGCCTTGCAAATCGGTTCCGTTGTAGACTCCTGATTCAGTTTCATCGGGACTTGTCACGCATTGATAGGCACGCTGGAGTTTAATCTGAAACTTGCGAAAGTTATCGGATGCACTTGCCGAGGTTGTGGGCTTCGACCACATCAGGCTATATTCGAGAATCATTAAGCACCCCTCCCGGCTATTGTGATCTCTAGTTGCTCTTGCTTTGCTCGATCGGCTCGATCCTTTGCGACTTCGGTAGCAAGCTTTGAGATGCCAACATTGATCGCCGCTGTTTGTTCCGCTGTTGCCTTGGAACTCTTTGCGATGTCGCTCATTTTGTCTTGTTGTGGCCCTCTGGAAAGCAATCTTGACTCGACAGCCGCGACCGGTTGAGCCGTCTGGATCTGCTTGGACTTAGCCGCCTGTTCCGATGCCGCTTGAGCGTTGGCGATTGCTTCGGCGGTGTCTCGATCTAATCCTTGCTGAGTCAGCCGAAAGACATGAGCCGCTCTTTCGCCTTGCTCCAAAAGGATCTTCTGTTCCTCAAGTCGCTCTAGTTCCGACTCCCTAAGATCCGCGACCTTTTGCAGTCTGCTTTGCTCTGCTTCTTCTGCTTTACGCTTTTGATCGGCTAGTTGCTTTTCGACACCCAAGGCACGCTCAGCGAACAAGATCCGATCGATCTGAATATCGCTCATCCCTTGGTCTTTCATCTGCTCACGCCTGGCCGCTTCTTGGCCCTTGGTGAGTTCGAGGTACTGGTAATTGATCGATCGAAGTGACGACAACGCCGAATCGTCGATCGCTTTTTTCTTCTGTGCTGCTTCGTCTTCGGCCTTCTGTTGTTGCTTAATCTGCTCGATCATCTTTGCCCGTGGGCCAAATAACTTTCCGAGTTGAGCTAGCTCGTTATCCAGTTCGCCAACTAAAGCTTTTTGCTGATTGGCTTGCAGTTGTATTTGGTTCGCTCGATCGTTATCAGCCTCCGAAAGTATGCCGAGAAAATTAGCTTCTTTCGTTCGGATCTTTTCTGCTTGAGCGTCATAAACCGATGCAGACTTTATCGCGTTGTTTCGTTGCTCCTCGATCGCCTTGAACAACGCAACCGCTTCTGCTTGTTGCTTCTTTGGATCTTTAATTAACTGAACGTCTTCTAGTTGCTCGCCGAATTTGATCGATGCGATCTGCTTCATCGCTTCGGCTTGCTGGTCAGATTCAGCCGTCATGTCTTCAAATTCTTTGGCAAGATCCCTTACGCCGAAGATCGCTTCACTAATCGTCTTTCCCAATTGGAACGCCATCACGCCAACTAGAGCGACGATACCAGCTTGAAAGAATGCAGCACCCTTGCCGCCAGTCTTCATCACCTCAGAGAACTGCCCGACCTTCTCAGTGATCGCAGCTACACCTTGAGCCGCTGTCTGCAATTGGCCGCCGCCTAGCTGACCTGCCATCACGCCGACGAACTCGATGGAACCCTTGGCCCTTGCTCCAGTTTCCTTGACACCCTTTACCGCTTGCTCGATGTTCTTCGATGCGTTGGCAACCTGAGCCGATGCTTTGTCCTCTGCTTCGATGAGTATCTTGACGCTCTCGCTAGCCACTTTGTCGCTCCGCTTTGATTGTCATTTCTTCGACTTCGAGGAATTTCGCCGCTTCCAAGAACCATGCCGCTTGATCGAGAGCACCACCCAGTACAGGTGGCAAGCCCTTCGCGTACAAGTCGCACAATTCAACCGCATCAACTATCGGACTGCAAAGCTTGTTTGGACATCCCAAGATCCGAATCGATCCTTGGTTGCATTCGCTGCACCCTTGACCCTTGCATTGTGGGCACTCGATTTCGATCGGTTCTCGCTCTGTCCCCTCGTCTTTGCATTGCTTGCTAGAGCATCCCCGGCAAAGCTTCCCTTGCCGGATCAACGCCGCAAGCCTCATCATTTTTTTTCGTCGCCACTCATTCGCTGGTTCGAGCCGCATTTCCTAAGCAACTCTCGGCACTCGTCGAAGGTCAGTAGATCCTCGATCGATTCTTTTGAAAACTGCTTCGGTACGTTTCGCCATCCTGCCAAGCAATCGAAAAGACAATCCCGCGTCTGATCGAAAACTTCCTCGACTGAAACGCCGTCTTTGAAAATCACGTCGATGACTTCTAGCACCTTGCGTTGCTGTCGCATCGATTGTGCCTTAGCATCGAAGACCGGCCTCGATGCCATCGGAACGTCTTTATCGCTTTCGAGCCAGATTGGAAACGTCTGACCCGGTTCTAAACTGATTGGCATGTTAGGTCGCTGCTGTGAAAGTTATCGAGCATTCTTGGTCGATGTTCGACCCGTCTCGATTGGCTTGCCAAGTGATTTCATCGACAACCATGTTTTCCCGGTCGGCTTCGCTGATCGATTGGATCTGAGCCTTGGGTGCATTGATTGTGATGACGCTGTTGGTTGGCCCGTCGAGACTCCAGGTCAGAGCATGTTCGCTCAGGTCGAGAAGTTTACCATAACGATCTTGCGTTGCTACCGTCTTCGCTTCGGGGTTGCCTGTAATCGTGATCGTTCGATTGGTAATCAGTCCCGCCGAGAATCCCGCCGCTGTCCCGCTGGACTCCCTAAGGATCATCGTGTTGCCGCTGTCGAGTGTCAGGTTCTCGACTTCCAAGGCAACGCTATTCCAGGTCGTCGTGCTCGATGCGAATCGCAAAGGCTGAGCCGCTGGATAGGTCGGAGTCAAGATTGCAGTGTCGGTTGGCGATTGCCAAATGCCCATGAAATCAAATTCAAGGAAAGCCGCTTTCCCACTTGGACAGCTAAGCTTGAAAGTCCCAACGCAACCTCGAAGCAACTTGAGAACGCCATCGATGTAGACACCGATCGTCAGCGTCTTGACGTTGCTTCCTGGTGCTTCGGTTCGAGGCGTGAACACTTGACCGGACTTGACCCAACCGCAAGCAGGCAAGAACGTATCGGCCCATGACGGTTCGGTTGCTGTCCCATCCCAGCTTGCGTCATGCTTGAAGGTGATGCGACCTTTGTAGCCACCTGGAACGCTAGCACGCATACCGAATGAGCCTTGACCCTCCCTGGACTCAAGCTCTGTTTCGGTTTGAATCATGATGTCGTAGCAATTGAATGCCGCTTCAGCCGCCGTCAATGTTTCGGCGGTTCCTGGAGTCGCTTCAACCTTGGCCGCTAAGACTCGTTTTCGCTTCAATAAAGTCATGTTAGGTTTCCTAAGTCTGGAGATGAACGCAGTTTGATTTTTCCCTCAGCCGCCATCGTCACGTCTCGCAAGCGTCGCTTGATCTCGATTGGCAATCGCTCAGCCGCGACCTTGTGCGCAACCTCTGGAATGTTCTTTTCATCGAAGTAATCGCCGGGGCTCATACCTCTGATCTTGCGAATCGCCCTAGATCCTTCGAGTCGCTTGTAAGCATGGCCGCCCCATTGACGAACTAGAAAGCCATCGAGCACGGCCGTCCAGCCGCCGCCAACGTGGGTTCGATAGTAGATGCCTTCCGATACAGTCTTTTTCTTCCGCTTGCGTTGAAACTCATAGGCTTCGTGCCAACGAACCGGGAAAGGGTGACCGCCCCAAAGCTTAACCGCTGTTCGTGGACTGTCAGCCGTCGCATTCTGTTTGCGCCAAACAGCCTTTTTGAGAGTCGCCGCTTTTGTGTATCGCTTCGATGTAAACTTGTTTTTGCTGTGAAGCTTAAAGTTTACGACCTTGCCAAGTTGCTGAGCCGCTTCAACGCCAACCGTCCTGGCCGTTCGATTAACAGCCGTTGCCATGTGCCGGCTAAGATGATACTCAAACTTACCAAGAGCCGCCTTGATGCGATCTAGCGAAGCCTGATCGACATCGACTTTGAACTCGCTCAATGTCGTCATGCTAGCCTCTTACCTGGGTTGGATCGTCATCGTCGGTTCGGAACGTCACGGCTATCGGGCAATTGATCCCATCAAGACCGCCATCTGCCGAAACGTATTCTGGTGACATAAACTGAGCATCATTCGCCAAACCGCCAAACGTGTGCCAAGTGCTAGACACTCCTGCAATCGCTCGCACGATGTCGGCTTGGAACTGGTTCAGTAGTTCATCAATTGTTGCCGTTGATCGCTCCGAAGGCATCAAGTGACAACGGATCTGGTATATCTGCCGGTAAGCTTGCGCTGGTGGGTTGCCTGGATGCGATAACTCAGCAACAAGCTCCTGTGGCCCTTGAACCAGCATTACCTGTCGATCCTTGGGCGTGAAGTCTCCGAACCTCGTTGGCCGAACAACTTCGAGGACATCGGTTGCATAATTGCCATTGCCGATCATCGCATCTAAACGCGACTTGATTTCGATCGCGATTTGTTCGACGACTGCTAACGGCATTCGAGTTGCAACATCCCGTTATCGTGGCCCATCAACCGGGTAACAGTTCGACGCTCGACCTGTTTACCGACCCTTGGAGAGAATGCGATCTGATCCCCTCCAAGGTTCAATTCTTCGCTCAAGATTCCTTCGACTCCATCATTCGCAACATGAACCTCGAAGACTGGCGTGATTGTATCGCCGTCCTCAGGCAAGATCGCTAAAGCGTCACGAATCACAACCGCGTTTATGTGCCTTGCCTTGCCGTTTTCCTTGTAGTAGGTCACGGGTTCAGCGAAGTCATTCGGGTTGCAAAACACTGCCTTAGCATCTCGCTCGACCATGTCGCTAAGTGACATCGATTAGGCTCGCTTGGGAACGATTTCGATGTAGTCCATTTCAAAAACATCGGCATTGGTGTTAGCCGCTTTTTGAAGCTGGACAATCGGTTGAAGGCCAGCCGAGTAGCTCGACATATCGAAGGTCGTGGACGCTGCGACTCGCTGACCGTCGATGTAGAACTTGACATCCTGCTTACCGCCTGTGAAGTCAATCACAAACTCCTTGTAGGTTGTGCCAAGCGTCACGCCTGTCGAGACATCATTGTTATCTCGAACATCGTCGTCGGTTTCGACATAGACAACTGTCGTGCTGTTGGCACCTTCCATTCGGAACCAAGCATGAGCCGTCACGCTGTCAGCGGTATCATTCCGAGCCGAACCGACACCGAAGACCAAGATTGATCCGCTGGTAAAGGTCGATGCACCGTTCTTTGCTCGCATGACAACCCGCTGAATGTCGTCAATATCGAACGCCAACGCATCACCATGCGAACCGCCAAGGATCTGAATCTGACTTGCACTCGTCAAAGTCAGAACCTTTCGATCGTTGTTGCGTTGTGCTGTCGGAGGTGCTGCACCAGTGACCGCGTAAACCCAAGGCGAAGCGATATTCGCCGAAGTTGGAAAAGACACCGCAGGCCCGATGAAGTCATCGGAGTAGTTCCTAAAATCTCGAAGTCCAGCCATTTCGTTTATCCCTTTTGTTTGTTTGTTCAATTCCAAAAAGCCCTCAGGTCAAGCGACCCAAGGGCAAAGATCGTCAGTTAAGACTAGGTACGGTTTCCGTAGAAGCCGACATGGTCGATCATCGCACAACCCATTGATTGGCGAATCTTGAAGTCCCACTTATCGCTGAGCATCGTCCATTCGTTCTCAAGGACTGGCGATTCCTCACCTTGAAGGAAAACAATCTCAGCGGTGTCAACCAGCGAACTCGATGCAATCAAGTACCAGTTGGTAGTGTTGTTATTGTCAAGCAAAGCGGTTGTAACCACTTGCAACGGACGAACGCCATTGACACCGTACAAGCTACTGATTCCCTCGTTGCCGTTGCTTTGAGCGAACGACAAGCTGTTGGTAATCCGCAATGCGGTTGCGGAATACTTTTGTGGAACCAGCAACACCGATGGAATCAAGTTAAGCAACGAGCCGTTAAGCCCAACTTGCTTGCTCATCAACTCAAAACCTTCGTCAAGCGTCGTTTCGCTTGGAGCCGCTGGGCTTACGGCCGTAATGTTTCGACCGCTTGCGTGTGAAGCGGAAAACAGAGCGACCCCATCGGGCATCAGAGGATTGGACAGGAAAGTATCGTAGACCAACTTTTCCTGAGTCCGACGAGCCGCAGTTCCTTGCATCGTTGGGATGCGCGAAAGTGCATCAAGATTGTCATTGACAATCGTTTCCCATGTCACCGAAAAGTTTGCTCCAAACTTGTCTATATTGTAGGTCTTGCGACGATCGCTCATCTTCTTTTCAGGGTACTCTTTGCCCTCTGGAACGACTTCCAAGTTCTGGAATTCGCTCAATTGGGTTGCGTGAATATCTTTGAAGTCCTCAACGCTTTGACGCTGACGAACCCAGAACGACCAAGTGTAAGGGGCTTCGTCATAAGCCGCTCGCAAGGTGTTGTTAAGTCCATCGAACAGGATGTTTTGGAACGATCCGGTCGTATGGTAAGCATCGCCAACCGCACGCTTGACCCGATCCAAAGTGGGCTTATGACCCATCGCCATGCGAGCAACTTCGGACTTGCTGTGCTTTTCAGGATCAATTCCCATGCGACGAACGCAAGCTTCGGCAAGTCGATAGACTCCGAGACTCTTAAAGTGCGAATCGCCCTCGGCCTTTTCAGCCTGAGTCTTGGTAATGTTGCCTTGAAAGCATCGCTGAGTAAAGCCAGCTTTAGCAGCCGCTTCAAACTTATCTTGTTCGCTTTCGGTAACGCGAAGGTTCGAGCCGGTTACGGCTCCCAATGGTTGTTGAGCCATAGCTCGGATGATCCTTTCTTGAGCGATTTCAACGGTAACGGTTTGATCTTCAATCAGCGAATCAGCAAAGCTTCGCTCAAGCTTGGCCAACTTGCAATGATTGAGGATTGTTTGACGACGAACCTTATCGGCCTTGAGTTGACGTTCAACTTCGGCCTTTACTTCTTCTTCCATCTTTTCAACTTTCATTTCGTCGCCAGTGTGCTCGGCACGCTCTGCGACTTCTTCGGCAGGCTTTTCGCCTTCCATGTTTTCGACTTCGCCCAGTGGTGTTTGCTCTGAGGATTCTTCCTCAACAGAACCGCTTAGCTTTCCGGCTAAAAAAGCGATGATTGCACTTGGATCGGTCATGCCTTCCGGCACTCCGAGCCCGGCCAAAGTCTTCATCAAAGACTCGTCCATTCTCGTTACCTCTTTCCGGTCAGACGACCGACGAACAGTGGAATTAGGATCTGCACCCGTTGCACAGATACTCGCGTTGTGTGGCTCCCATTTCGTGACGATCTCTGCCGGCCCTTCGATGACCTGCCCTGATGTCGTTGTGTAGCTTTGGCCTTGTGGTACTAGCTGACGCTCCAAGATCACTGCATCGATTGAAAAGTCGGTCAGATGCCCCTCGTCAAATCGAGTGCGAACGATCTGCGATTCAGCATCGCTGGCAAAGTCAGGATCGCCGATAAGCTGATCGCCCTCGATGCTGATATTGCGAATCGAGCCAAAGACGTTGCGAACGGTCTTATCGTTGTGGCTATCGACGATTGGCAATTGCTTTTTTCCGTTGCGGAAAACAACGCCGTCCATCAATAGGACTTGCTTGATCCACCCTCTGGACTGATCGTAGATTTCAATCGGTGTTTCGGTGGCAATCACCGCGCGACCATCTTTGACCGCTCCGAATTGACGCTGGATCGTTTCGAGGCTGGCAGGTCGCTTGCGATCGTTGAGTTCTTTGCGTCGCTTAATCAGGTCTTGCTTGTTCACGCTTGCACCTCTGGTAATTGAGTGTCAACCGTTCCATCTTTCGCATCATCGATGAGCACTTGCGCGTTTGCTTCGCTCATTCCGATCGAAGATAAAAAGACCTTAGCGACCGATTCGCTGATCGCACCGCTAGCAAGATCATCGAGAGTTTTGGCGATTGCTTTTCGATTGCGATTGAATTGGAGCGTAGATAGCCCCATCATCTCGCCTGTGCCTAGTTGCGGTTGTGCTGTTGGCGATTGGCCACCGCTTTGAGCCGCCGAAACTTGCAACTGCTTTTCCTCGTTGGTCAGTAGTCCAAGTTTCTTTCGCAATCGATCTTCCTTGGCTCGTTGGTAGAAGACTTGTCTGAACGATCTGCCCCGCGACCCTAGCACGTTTGCATAGGTGTCAGTGAAGCTATTTAGGGCCATCTCCGAGGCTGTTTGCTCTGACTGAGGATCAACCCATTCCCATTCGGGAGTTTGCCATTCGACCGGAGCGAACCGCCGACGATCGGCTAACAGGTCAGCCGAAGACGGAAAGCCATCGACCGACGAAAGAGCCGCCGCATCGCAGAACCGATCCCAAACAGGTTGGCACAGATGACGAATCAAGTACTGCTGCCAACATCGAAACCGCCTTCGGTCTTCTAGCTGACTCGTTCGACTCGAAGAGTATGAAGTCTGGCTGTAGTCCCTTGCGACGACCTCATACGATAGACCGGTTCCGACCGCGACCCCTCGAAGGATCGTTTTGATCCATGCGTCTGCCCCGGTGTTTGGCCTGCCTGGGTTGATTCCTTCAACGTCTTCTCCTGGGTTGAGATCGAGGATTAGACCTGGCTCGATGTGCCTAACGCGATTACCAGCCGCATCGGTGTTGCTCTCGCCGTCAGGATTGACCAAGTCTCCAACCGGTGTTGTTGTCTTGATTGCCACCGTAAAGCATGACGCGACCGCCGAAGCTTGTAGCTCGTTGTCAATATAAGTTCCAAGATCCCGAATCGAGGACAGAGCCGGAGCGAACCACGAAATGCCTCTGGTTTGACCTATACGCTCTTGCCGGAATAAGTGGAGTATTTCCCTAGCCGGCACTCTCTCAGGCGTTCTAGTGAAAGCGTAGGGCTGTAGGGGATGGTCTTTGTAAATCCAATAGGCAACCGGCTTTCCAAACTCGTCGACCTCGACCCCGCGAACGATTCGGTTAGATCCATCCCTAGCAATGCTGCTTGCATAGGTGTCTTTGTCACCGGCAAGGCGATCGGCCTCGATGATCTCAAGAGCCAATGGAACCGGTCTTGAGATGCCTTTGTATTCGGTCGAAGGTAACGGCAAGATCCTAATGAGGACTTCGCCTGCCTCAACCATTTCGCGTTGGCAAAGGGCCTGGAGTTCATCGAATGTATGCTGTCCGTTAATGTCGCAAACTTCGCACCATTCGCCCCAAATCTTATCCCGCGAATCATTGATCGGTTCGACATCGTCACCTTCGGGAGTCTCAAAAGTGCTTTGGGCACGGATCCCGCAACCGACTACCGATGAGACAATCGTATCTACCACGCCCCATGCGTAGCTGTTATTGCGTACAAGATCCCGAGCCCCTGCCCGAATCTGATTCGCTCCGTATGGCCCCGATAGCTCGATGTCAGCCGGGTTGTTCTTTGGATGCCTGTTGGACGATACCCGCGATGGTTCGCCACCTTGGTACGACCTGAGCACCTTACGAGCCTGAGCCCGTCGCAATCCTGCGATCGGATTGACCGCCGAGACGACCGAATCGATGAACTTTCCAATCATCGACCACCTCGATTCAACTTTGCGAGGCTGATTCCACCCGATGAAGTCTCACGCCGGACTTGTTGTACAAGCATCCGCCGTTCTTCAAAGAGCGTACCCAAGTCAAGCTTGGTCACTGACCTTGAGCCAATGTTATAGCTTTGAGCACCTCCCGTTAAGAGTGCTTTAATAGCCGCGTCGATTAGTGCTAAAAGGCTTGCCGCTGATTCCATGCGACAAGGATTGCATAGACTTTTCGCGGTTGCTAGATGCCTGTACTAATCCATTAGTACACTGGTCGAAATTATTTACCTTCCTGTGACCAAGTGTGATTACAAAAGTGGCATTTGCAGTAGCGGATGTTGCCCCGTGTGCAATAGACTCTGCTGTAGTTCTTCCCATGCGGTCTGATCGCTTGGCACGATGAGCATGGCCTAGCTTCAAATTCCCTAGCCACCGGAGCGACAACCTGTAATGCAATCGACTCAGATGGAACCTCTTGCTTCGGTTCGGTTGTCGGCCCTTTCATCGATCTTGCTTTCTTCGCCATTACGATCTCCTTTTTGGAATCCAGCCGCCTTGCCTTTGCTTGAACCGTGTCTGTCCGTGTCTTTGAGCCTGTGGAACTGGCTTAGGCTTTGGCTTATCGCCGTCGATCTGCTTCGGAGCAACTTCGACCTCAGAGGGTGCAATCAACTTGACCCCGCAAGCTTCGCCAGCCGCCGCCGCC
>Ga0315906_10010182_pt1 | contig 11074 bp, 7 predicted proteins | sample LakEriMetagenome_4_FD_203526 | JGI IMG/M metagenome (GOLD analysis project Ga0315906, IMG submission 203526) | Freshwater fungal communities from buoy surface, Lake Erie, Ohio, United States - Buoy 2 MA122 | ecosystem: Environmental > Aquatic > Freshwater > Lake > Lake biofilm | place: USA: Lake... | reverse complement strand
AAGGCGCAGATCATGGACAGGGCGAATTTTGCCGATCACATCCTTGCCCATCGCATGGCGAAGAATGGACGTAGCGCTCTGAGCTTTGTGGAGGATCTTAAAAACCGCGTTCAGGATGCCTTTCATCGGGAAACCATCGAGTTGCAGGAATTCCGCGCCGATGTGGAGCATAAAGCTGCTGATCTCTTTGAACCTTGGGAGGTCGCTTTCTGGTCTGAGAAACAGCGCAAGGCCAAGTACGATTTCGATGAAGAGGAGCTCCGCCCCTACTTCCCGCTCGACAAGGTTCTTAGTGGCATGTTCCGCCTCGCGGAAATGGTCTTTGACCTGCACATTGTGGCACGTGAGGTCGTTTACATCGAGCCCGGCAAGACCGCTGAAGGTCCTGCGACTAGCGCGCAGCCTGGCAAGCCCGGCCCTGTCGAGGTCTGGCATCCGCAGGTTAAATTCTACGAGGTGCGCAATGAAAAGAGTGTGCATATCGGCTCCTTTTACGCCGACTGGCACCCACGTGACTCGAAACGTGGCGGTGCGTGGATGAACTATCTTAAGATGGGGGTGCCGCCGATTGGCGACCAAGACCGCCGCCTCCACCTCGGGCTTATCTGTGGCAACATGTCACCGCCCGTGGGTGACAAGCCAGCGCTGCTCACGCATGACGAGGTTTGCACGGTGTTTCATGAGTTTGGCCATCTGCTTCATCTGCTTTGCGGTAGTGTGGAGGTGCCCTCGCTCAACGGCACAAGTGTCTATTGGGATTTTGTCGAGCTGCCCTCTCAGCTCCTAGAAAACTTCTGCTGGGAACGTGAGAGTCTCGACCTCTTCGCTCGCCACCACCAGACCGGCGAGACCATTCCCACCAAGCTGTTCAAAAAGATGATTGCTGCCAAAAACTACCGTAGCGCCAGCGACATCATGCGCCAGCTCAGCTTTGGAAAGCTTGACCTCGAGCTGCACATGCATCACGCCAAGGCTGAGGGCAGGGACATGGATGTCCTTTCGCGCCAAATCCTCGATGGCTATCTGATGGCACTGAAAACCGAGGCTCCTACCATGGCCCGCCGTTTCGGCCACCTCTTCAGCAGCCCCACAGGCTATGCAGCTGGTTACTACAGCTACAAATGGGCCGAAGTGCTGGATGCCGATGCCTTTACCCGTTTCCAAAAAGAAGGAGTGCTCAATCCCGCTGTTGGCCACGATTTCCGCGATAAAATCCTCAGCAAAGGCAACAGCGAGGACCCCGCAAAGCTCTTCCGCGATTTCATGGGCCGCGATCCTGATGCGAAGGCGCTTCTTGTGCGTGCCGGATTGGCCTAAAGCATGGCTGAAGCTGTCTTGTCTTTGGATAATCACACCCTGATGTGTCTCGCGGTTATCCGCCGCGTTGATAGGGCTCATGATTCAGACCACCACTGTTGGCTCCTATCCCGTTCCCGAATGGCTGTCTGCTTTGCCTAGCGAGCAGGCCATCATCGATGCCACGCGGGTTGTCTTTGATACACAACGCCAAGCAGGCGTCGACTTGCCAACGGATGGGGAGCTGTATCGCTTTGATGTGAACCATCCGGATACGAATGGTATGATCGAGTACTTTGTTCACAAGCTTGGTGGCATCGACCATCGCGTGGGCCGGGCAGACATGTCAGCCTTTCGCGCAAAGCACGAGATGGCTTTTCGCAGCAAACCTGCTGCTGTAGTGCGTGGTCCGATCACTGAGGGTGTGCTAAATCTGGCCGAGGACTGTGCCCGTGCCGCGAAGGTGGCCGGCGGTGACTTCAAGTTCACTCTCACCAGCCCCTACATGCTCGCCCGCACCCTGTTGGATATGCATTATCACGACTTCGCCGCGCTGAACATGGCCATCGCCGATGCACTCGCCGCTCAAGCTGCAGATTTGCAATGTGCCTGCGTGCAGGTCGATGAGGCCAATATTCCTGGAAATCCCGCCGATGCACCCATCGCCGCCGCAGGCATCAATCGCGTGCTGGATGCCGTAAAAGGCCGCAAAGCCGTTCATTTTTGCTTTGGGAACTACGGTGGCCAGACGATCCAGAAAGGTGAATGGGCCGCGCTGATCCGTTTTTTGAACTCACTGCATGCTGATCATCTTGTGATGGAACTTGCGCACCGTCCGCAGTCTGATTTGGATGCCTTGAAAGAACTCGATCCGAAAATCAGCATCGGTCTCGGTGTGGTGGACATCAAGATCAACCATATCGAAACCGCTGACGAGATCGCGCATCGGATTGAGGTTGCAGAAAAGCAACTTGGCGCCGGTCGTGTGAAGTTCATTCATCCGGATTGCGGCTTTTGGATGCTCAAACGCAGCATCGCTGATCGAAAGATGGAGGCTCTCGCGAAGGGCCGTGATCGGTTTGAGGGGCGGTGACACTCACCACAGTCTCCAGGCCACCAAAACCTTATCATCTCTCGCGATCAGCATCGAGCCTGCGAAGGCCGGATGGGCCCATGTTTTGCCGATGATCTGCCAGCGTGCAAGTTCCTCGCGTTTTTCGGGCGTGATCTTCACATAGACGAGTTCGCCACTCGCGTTGAGCAGCGCGGCGAGGTTTTTTGATTCGCCCATCCACACGAGGCTGATCTGCGGATTGCGATCTTTGGGCGTGAGCGTGTTGTCATCACTCCAGAGGATCTTGCCGGTCTTCAACTCAAAGGCTTGCAGGCCGCGGTTTTTGTCGAGCATGTAAACCACGCCATCTTTAAAGAGCGGAGCAGACATCAGGCCGCAGACATCGGATTCGTTTTCCCACAACAGCTTCGCGCCGCGTCTGTCGGGCCGTAGCGCTTTCGCGCCATGCCAGTAGCCGGAGACGAGCAGCACACCGTCTTGATAAAGCGGCTGGGCGATACTCACGCCGTAAGTGATCTTATAAGGATAGGTCCAAAGCACCGCACCGTTGATCGGGTCCAAGCTTTGGATGTGTTGCGGGCCCCAAGCAATGAGTTGTCGTCGGCCTTCATGCGTGATGATCTCCGGCGTGCAGTAACCGGCCGGGTCAGGACCGCCACGCCAAACTTCCGCGCCTGTTTTGCCATCCAAAGCGATGACACTGCCGTTCTTCGCGCCCACATGAAGCAGCACGCGCCCGCCATCGAGCACAGGCGAAGCTGCAAAGCCCCACATCGGCACCTTTGCACCACAGATCTCCACCGTGTTCACTTCCCAAAGTGCCTTGCCGCTGACTGCATCGAGGCACCAAGCCATGCCGGTGGCTCCCAGTGCATACGCACGGCCCTCGCTCACATTCACTGAGGCCCGTGGGCCGGTGCCGTAATCCATCCCACCGTAGCTCACCTCCCATGCGTGCTGCCAGAGAAGCGTGCCATCTTTCGCGTCAAAGCAAAGCACCCGTTCCACCTCTTTCGGCTGTTTCTGCCGGTCCATGATGTAGACGCGCCCTTCGCTGACTGTGACACCTCCAAAACCGGCTCCGATATCCGCTTTCCACAGTCGTTGAGGTTCCTCTGAAACGACATCCGCGGGTAGGTCCGGCGGATTCCACCGCCCATCCGCGTTCGGTCCACGCCACCGCGGCCAATCTTGGGCATAGCACACGGGGAGGGAGATGAGAATGTAGATCAGGTGTTTCATAAGGCTGAAATACGCTTCGAGTCAGGAAATTCAAACTGGCGGCATTTTCCGACCTCCGCTAACTTTGATCACACTTTATCCTCCTCTGTTATCCTGCGTTTCATGGCCACGCCCACCATCATCTTTGAAGACGGCCAAGAGATGGTCTTTTCCGGTTCGGAACGTATGACCATTGGTCGAGCGGAGGATAATAATGTGATTGTCGAAGACTTGCAGATGTCTCTCCACCACGCGGAGATCATTTTGCATGCGGATGGCTCGGCGGAGATCATCGACCGTGGGTCGGAAACTGGAACGTTCGTCAATGACCAGCGTATTGTAAGCCAATTCCTTCGCAATGGTGATCAAATCAGCATTGGTCCACTGCACGCCGTATTCCGCTTCAAGCGTTCCACGGCACCGACTTCTACGACACGCATCCCGGTGCGCACCAATGAACAAGGTCACAAATTGCTTCAGACGACCTTTGAGACCCTTCAATCCAAGCACAATGATGCGTCGGAAGAATTCGCAAAGATCGAGCACTCCATTGATGTTGCTCGCGAGACGTTCAAGGGACTCCAGCACGAATCAGGGGTTCAAGAGAAGACGCTTGCCACCCTTCGCCAGCAAAGCGCCGATGCGGAGGCGAAGCTCCAAACATTAAATCGAAAAATCCTTGAGGCACGCAAACGCTTTGAAACCTTCAGCCACGACGAGGCTGCTCTCAGGCAGCGGCTGGATCAGCTTCAACAGCAAGCTGCCAAAGCCCGACTGACTGCAGACGACGAATCCAAACGGCTCGAAAAGCTGCAGGGTCAGTGTTTTGAGGCGGAGGAAACGCTGGTCCAACGACAAGATATGTTGCTGAAGGTTGAGAGTCTCATCGCCTCCCTCGCTGCCCAGCAAGTAGAAAAGACCGCATCCTTAGCCAAGATCATTCAGCAGACTGAGGCGGCCCAGAAGCTGGTTGATGATCTGACTAAGCGGAAGGCCGAGGTGGCCGCGCAATCTGAAGTTCTTTTGCGTGAAGCGGAGATAGCTCGCTCCGAGCGTGCCACCCTGCATGAGCAGGCGAGCATGGCTGCGGAATTGCAGAAAGAGCGTCAGAGTGCTGTCGATGCCTTGAACGCCACATATGTGCAAAAAAGTGCTGAGGTTCAGGAGGTCCAAAAACGCCTTGATGACCTCATTGCCCGAGAAGAAGAAGCCAAGATTCGTCTTCGTGCTTTTGATAAGCAGAGCACGCAGAAGCAAAACGAGATCACTTCCAGTCTTTCGGATCTCGATCACCACATCGCTACCAAAACAGCCAAGCTTGCCGACATTGATAAAGCTATCGAAGCCGGAGCAAGCGAACAAGAGAAACTGCAAGTCATCAAACAGCAACAGATCACTGTGGAGGAGCAGATCCTCGCTGCCCGTCAACGCCTCGCCATTGAGATGGAAAGGCTCGAAGAAACTGTGGCAGAGCGTGAGGCGGCCGAATTCGAGCTGGAAGAAATTCGGCAACAAGCAGCGAATGCATTCAGCCAAGAAAACTCCCACACGATCCAATCTAAAATCTTCCGCCTCCGCTTCAAGTTGCGACTGCTTATCATGCTCGTGCCTTTCTTGGTGCTTTTGTTGGCATTGTGGGCGGCCCAGCAGTCACGTCTGGTGCGCTCGATGCGTGCTGAGGGCGTGGTGGCGATGCTTTCCGATCCGAAACCGGCGTTGCATCCCTACGCGCCGCGAACGGAAGCCGAGCGGCAGATCATGGACCTAGTTCACGAGCCGCTCATGCGTGTGGGCAATGATGGCACCCTCCAGCCGGCTCTCGCAGAGCTCTGGCGCTGGTCACAGGATGTGACGTGCTGGTTTGTCGATGAAAAAACCGCAAAGCAGGCACAGGAGCGTCTTCAGGCCCAGCTCAGCGAGAGCAATCGCTGGGCGGAATGGCATCTTAGCACGGTTCACCTCGTGGCAAACAGCCTCGTTCTCAATTTCAATGACGTAGCGCATGCTGACACGACAAAGGCGCTCAAAGTCATCGCTGATCTTCTGCCGCAAACCATCTCTTTCTGGCGGTTTGAGTCTCAACAATCGCTGCAGGGCATCGCGCAGCGTTTTCTCGCCGAGTCTCCAATGGCGAAGCAGATTCGCCGCGTGTGGTTTGATCGTGATAATGCCTTCGAAATTGTCACCGTAGGCCCGGCGCAGCGCTTGTTGGACGAGTTTCGCAGCCACTTGGCCGAAAAAGTGTCCGCTGAGGTGCGCATCGGCCTGTTGGGTGAGGTCTCCGCGCTGAACGAGCCTGTGTTGGCACTCGACATGCGGCAAGGCCAGACCTGGCATGACGGCACGCCGGTGACCGCATGGGACGTGAAGACCACAATTGAGCAGGTGACTCGGCGCCCTTGGCTGCTGCCAAACCGCGAGGCGCTGCGTCACATCCAGGACATGGAGATCCAAAGCGGTGGCAACCAGCTGCGCGTGGTCTTTCGGAGCCGCTATGGTCCTGCGCTTTGCGGATGGGCGGGCCTGCCGGTTCTGCCTGCCTCTTGGTGGAAGGCACATGGAAAGGATGATGACAACGCCTTCACCGTCTCACCGCCGCCCGGTGCGGGTTCATTTCGCCTTGCGCATGTGGATTCACGCACGCTGTCGCTTATACCACTGAACACGCGCCAGGATTTACCGCGTTTTTTGTTCCACTTCAATGCCTCGCCTTTGTTAACAGAAGTTGGTCTCGGAACCAAAACCACGAACCTTGTCTGGCCGGCGACCCTTGCGGAAAATCACGATGATTTTGTCACCTGCCTTGCGCCACCAAATCGTCGCCTTGTGGTGCTTTGGAACACTGAAAGCCCAGCACTAGCCGATGTGCGCACGCGTGAGGCGTTGGCTACGATCACGGATGCGGCCTCGATCATCGCCGCGTTGCCGGGCCAGCATATCCTTTCTGATGCAAGCTTGTTTCCGCCGGGTATGTGGCTGCACACGAAGGCACAACGCGTCCAGCGGAACTCCGCGAACGCCAAGCGTTTGCTCGCCGATGCAGGCTGGCTGCCCGGCGTTGACGGCATTGGGCGAAACGCCGGTAGAAAGTTCGAGTTTTCCCTGCTGCTTGTGGCTAGTGATCCGGTCGTCTCTCAAACGGCGCGACAGCTGGCTATGCAGTGGCATGAGCTCGGTGCAAGCATCCGACTGGAGACGCTCGAGTCCTCCGATCTGCTCGCGGGCCGTCTCGCGAGTCGTGAATTCGACGCGGTAATACTCGAGCAGCGTTTTGAGATCTCGTGGGATCAGTTTCCTTGGTGGCACTCCTCGCAGGCTAAACCTGGCGGCACGAATTTTGCTGGCATCAAGGACCCCCAGATCGATTTACTGCTTGAAGCGCTAGCCAACGAATTTGAGCCTTCGGCTGCTGCGGAACGCGTGCGTCAGCTTGAAGCTCGTTTGTTGCCTTTGCAGGCCTTGCTGCCGCTGTTTCACACCGTCGATCACATTGCGTTGACTGCTGCGTTGGCAGCCAACAAGCCACGCAGCTCGTGGACGCTGCGCGAGCTGGCCTTCAAACCGAAGACACCAGCCCGCACGTCCTCATCGCTCGAATTGAAGCTTCCTGACGAATGATCTCCACCGTCCTGCCTGACCCGCCACGTTTGCTGCCGGTGCGCGTTGTGCTCGGTGGAATGTTGGCTTCCGGTGTGATTGCAATTGGCGGAGGTGCAGGCTTCTTCTCCGGATGGTCGGGGCTTTTCGATGTAGATCTGCTCGTTCGCGGTGGACGCAGCGTGCTGGTTTTCAGCCTCGCTTTGCTCACTGCTGCAAGCTTGGGCTGCATGCTCTCATGGTTGACTGAATATGGTGGTCATGTGGTGACAGCTGCGGTCGTTTTTCTGGGGCGTTGGGTGGCGCAGTTTCCCGTCGCGGCATTGACGTGGAGCTTGGTAGGCTGGTGGATCGGATCGCTTGGAAGACCGGTGGAGACCTTGATGCCTTTTCAACTCGACGTGGATTTGAAGGACTGGCGTCTGATGCTCGGTGCGGAGCTTTGGGAATATCTAGCACCAGCGTTGATACTTGCTGTGCCCTTGTCTGGTGAGCTCATGGGTGGCATCGGCAAGCCGCTGCGGGCGCGTTTGCACTCCCTCTGCCTGCATGGGATGGCTTGGTTGATCGTGATCGAGGACGTGTTGCAATTCATGGGATGGGGGGAGTGGATGGCGCAGGCCACCCGTGCTGGAGAAGCGGTGAACGTGGCTTCTGGTTTGGTGGTGAGCGCATGGATCTCCGCCTTTTTTTGCACTCTGCTCAATGCGTTTCCGACGTCACAAGGCAGCGGGGCGGGAGCTCTCGCCACGGTCAGTTGGCTGCCTTGGCCGCTGTGGGTGATGGCGCTGAGCGTGAGTCTACTTGCACAGGAGAAGTTGTGGTTGCTCATGTGGGTGGTGATCGGCGTGATGAGCTTCCCAAGGTTCTTTTCCAAGCTCCGCGGGCTTTCCGCCGCGCAGCAGAGCTTTTATTGGGTCTCGTGGAGCTTTGAGACGCTTTCCCAGCTCGTAGTGTGGGTGGCCGCTATCGCTACGCTGCATTCACAATCGTTAGCCGGCGGTGTCATGCGAATTTTAAAGCCGCTTGTGATTACAACCCCTGGCCAAGCGGCACAAAACCTTTCCAACCCCGCCCAAATGCTAAATGCCGGTTTCGTGCTGCTTGGTGCCTCGATCGTCCTGCACCTGCTAGGGCGGCTGCTAATGCTCGGGACCCGAGATCGTGGATGACACCTCCGCCGCTACCTTTATCCTGATGGCCATGACTGCCGATCCTCTTCTCAACATCCGCAATTTGAAGATTGCTTTTCATCGTCATGATGCAGAGACGACGCAGGCGGTAAAGGGCATTGACCTCACCCTGCAGCCCGGCGAGTCGCTGGCGATCGTCGGTGAAAGTGGTAGCGGCAAGAGCGCCACTGCGTTGGCTCTCGCCCGTCTACTCCCAGAGCCTCCGGCGACCATTCATGCGGAGCAGATGCGTGTGGCGGGACATGACGTGCTGAATTTGAAGCAGGCCGAGCTGCGCAAAATTCGCGGCAAGGAGATTGCCTACATCTTTCAAGAGCCGACGACATCGTTGAATCCCGTGCTTACGATTCGCACGCAGATCGGCGAGGCGCTCGCGCTGCACCGCCCGGATGTCGCCAAGGCGGATCGTGATGCCGAGATCGTGCGTTGGCTGCACAAAGTGGGCATCGTAGAGCCGGAGAAGCGTCTCCGAGCCTACCCGCATGAGCTTAGTGGCGGTATGCAGCAGCGCGCGATGATTGCAATGGCTCTCTGCTGCCATCCTCGGTTGCTGATTGCCGACGAGCCGACCACCGCACTCGATGCAACCATTCAAAAGCAGATCATGGATTTGCTCTCTGACCTTCGCCGGGAGTTGGGCATGAGCATCATTCTCATCACGCATAACCTCGGCATTGTTCGCGGCGTGGTGGACCGCGTGGCGGTGATGTTTCGTGGCCAAATCGTCGAAACTGGCCAAGTCGACCAGATCCTGAAAAACCCACAGCATGCTTACACAAAAGCCCTTCTAAACTGCGTGCCGCGTATGGGGCCGAAGCACACGCGATTGCAAACGATCGATTATGAACTCCTGAAATCAGCTTGAGTATTCATATTGCGGAAGAAGATCGCGTGTTCTTCCAACAGTTTATGCATTCGGGGCTGGCAAGCTTCGACGATGTGCTGGAGAGCTAGACGACGTTCGGTAAGGGCTTTTTGCATCGTGGGTAGCATCCGCGGCTCATACAAGGCGCAAAGAGTCTCAAAACCATGCGGGCCGCGGTAGAAGCCACCGGGCAGGATCTGGTCGCGGAGGAATTCAACAGTCATCCAAGGCATATCGACGGCGAGCACGAGCAGTGGTCTATCAACGAGTTCGAGGCAGCGCGTGATGGCACCGAGAGGTCCGTCATCCGTGTTAGCAGGGTCGAAAACCATTTTAACATCACTCAAAATTTGCTGTTCCCGACGACAAGAGATCAAAAGTTTCTCGGGTTGAAGTTGCTGAAGCTTGTCAAGCTGCGTCTGCCACAGCGTGCGGCCATGCCAGTCAATCAAAGCCTTGTCGCAACCCATCCGGGAGGAACGTCCACCGCACAGCAAAACGGCCGCGAAGTTCATGGCACGCGCAGGATGCCGTTACAGAGTATTTTGGCACGCAAACCACCATGGCCTTTGAGAGCCTCTTCCGCGCCTTCGGCGAAGGCTTGGTTCATCCAGTAGCAAGGCGCGCTTTCTTGCGTGCCAAGGAATCGCACGCCCTGCAAATCAAACTCAACGCCGATAAGCGTGTTAAGGTCCACACCACGTGTAATAATGTTGCGCCGGAAAACGGACGGTGGCAGGTGAGTGATGACAAACTTTTCACAGAGCCGCTCATACTGCTCCTCCTCGAAAAAAGTTACCTGACCCTTGTAATCCTCCTTCCATCCAAAGAAACGGTCGCCACGGAGGCCTTTGCCCGCGATGCATTCGACTTCCGAAACCTCGATGATCGGTGAGGTGCCCGCAGGCTGCCCGTGGCGGCCTAAGAAGTTGTGCTCGGGAGAAATGTACAGATGGCGAAGGATCACGGCTTGGTGCTGGATTGCCGAAGTAGTGGAGTATTGATTGAGGTTTCGTAAATTACACTCCATCACTTAGATCTTTCACCAACTATTTTGCAGTCCCCATGCCCGCTGACTCACAACCTGTTCGCATCGGATTCATCGGCGCCGGTGGCATTGTTAAATCGCGTCATATGCCGGGTCTGCGGACTATTCCTGGGGTGAGCATCACTAAGGTTTGCAATCGCAGTGCATTGAGTGCGGAGGCGTTTTGTCGTGAGTTTGCCCCGGAGGCAAAAGTTGCGGTTGATTGGGGCGATGTTTGCGCGGCGGAGGATGTGGATATCGTTTGGATCGGAGCGCATCCGTATTTGCATGCCGACGCGACGAACCTGGCACTCGCGAACGGCAAGCATGTCTTCACGCAGGCACGGATGGCCTCGAACATGGCGGAGGCGCAATTGATGTGGGAGGCATCGATGCGTTTTCCCGAGTTGGTGACGGCGATTTGTCCTGCACCTCATGGTATAAAAGGCGGTGAGCTAGTAAAGAAGCTGCTCTCCGAGGGGGCGATCGGCACGCCGCATCAGGCAATGCTACACAGCTTCAGCGATTCGTGGCTCGATCCGCAGGCTCCGGCACACTGGCGGCAGCAAAGCGAGCTCAGCGGTATTCAAATCCTCACGCTGGGCATCTACATTGAGGTGCTACAGCGCTGGCTGGGGCACATTATAGAGGTTGAGGCGCGTGGAAACGTGGTCATTCCTCAGCGTGGCAATACTAGCGTCGAGATCCCGGATTTTGTGAATGTGTTAGCGAAGTTCCGCAGTGGGCTGGAAGCCACCATGCTTTTCAGCGGCGTGTCTGCGCATGCGCCCACGGACAAG
>Ga0315906_10010181_pt1 | contig 11074 bp, 10 predicted proteins | sample LakEriMetagenome_4_FD_203526 | JGI IMG/M metagenome (GOLD analysis project Ga0315906, IMG submission 203526) | Freshwater fungal communities from buoy surface, Lake Erie, Ohio, United States - Buoy 2 MA122 | ecosystem: Environmental > Aquatic > Freshwater > Lake > Lake biofilm | place: USA... | reverse complement strand
AATTCATAATCTTCATGAACTGTATAACGGATATGATCATCATTTGTAAATTTGGTGATAATAACATTTTCAGTACTGTAGCTTTGAAATCCAACAATGTCAATAAGTTTCCACATTTAAGCGACTTTCAGACTTTGGCTTCTATCTCTTTGTAATAGGGCAAAAGTTATATTTATTTAAATTGTCAATTTTTATAAAAATAATAAAAAATTAATACATTTATAATTTCATATTTATAATTGTATTAGTAATGGCATCTTTAATATTAGGTATATCGGGATAAAGAGATAATAATTTATTAGAGTCTAAATGATTATTACTTCTTTTAGATTGTAATATATTATTTTGTTCTTCAATAGTAATATTATTCCAAGTTAATGAAGGATCAATATGAGTTTTATATAATTCTAAAATTTCATTATGTGAAATAATACCAGGATTAACAAAATTGAATGTACCAGTAATATTATTTTTCATCATATCAATAATATAGGGGAAAAGAGTATCAATAACAGTCATAGAATTAGGAATGGAACAAATATTATTATAATTAATAATTTTAGTAATAAAATTACGTGGAGAATGTTTATTTGAAATGGGCATTCTAATTCTCAAATTAAGAACAGAAGAATTTAATTTCATATATTTATCAGTAAATCCTTTAACAATAGAATAATTAGAACCAAAATAATCAGGAGAATCATTTTCATTATAAATATAATGATTATCATAAGTGGTATCATTATCAAAAATACAACCAGTGCCAATATAAGTAAAATGAAGATTATATTTTCTAGCCATTTCAGCTAGAACGATAGGTGCGAAAAGATTATCATTTAAATTATCTTTTAATTTATCATTAGATTGTAAATAATCAATTGAATTTATGTTTTGTCCATGAGTTCTACCGATAAAAGAAATTAAATGTGTAGGTTTAACTTGATTGATAAGAAGTTCAACATCATTATAATTATCAGCACGAATATTAGTTTTAATGAAATTAATATCAAAATCATTAAGAATGTTAGAAAAGAAAGAACCTAACCAACCATAAGCACCGAAAAGAATAACTTTCATTAATTATTATAAAATAATCTTTTCTTTATGTATTAAATTATTTAAAGATTATTATATTTATATAATGAATTATAATGGAAGTAGAAAAAATATTAGAAATACATAAAAAACTAAATTTTAATTATGGTTTATTAACTGATGAATTTCCTGAACAATGTATGAGTATTAAATATATTAAAGAAACAGATACTGTTTTAGAATTAGGTGGTAATATTGGACGAAATTCATGTATTATATCTTCAATATTAAATGATAGTAGTCGTTTAGTAGTATTTGAAACAAATTATTATGATTATTTAAAATTACAAGAAAATAGAGATAACAATAATTTTAAATTTAATATAGAAAATTCTGCAATTTCAAAACAAAATTTATATCAAAAAGATTGGATTGTAAAACCTGAGAATGAAATATTTATTATTAATAATTGGAATAAAATAAATACATCAAACTGGAGTGATATTAAAAATAAATATAATCATTTAAATTTTAATGTTTTAGTAGTTGATTGTGAAGGTGGATTATATTATATATTAAAAGAAGAACCAAATTTCTTAGAAACATTTGAAACAATAATAATAGAAAATGATTTTACACAAGTATCACATAAATTATTTGTAGATGAAGAATTTAAAAAAAATAATTTTAATCTTATTTATAATAAATCATTAGAAGATGATACTAATATAATGAATGATTGTTTTTATCAGGTTTGGATAAACGATACACTTATTAAAAAATATTTATCTAATAATAATCTATAACATTATATTGATTTAAATTATAAAGCACTAAAAAATATAATTTAAATACTATTATTGATATTGGATATAATTATGTTATAAATCTAAATAATGATATTTAAGGATAATTTATAATTTAGGTTTAAATAATGTTAGAAAAATCAGTATTTATCATATCATCAGGAATGATAGTAGCGATGTTTTGTTGGACTGGTATAAAATGTCATAATATGTGGACAGATAATTTGAAATCAATTAAATAATTAAGTTTATTTTTTTATCATATTAATATATTAATATGGAAGAAGAATATAGTTTTATTTGTTCTTTTAAAGAAACTAAGAAAGAAATACAAAATATAGGCTCAAATCCAATGATAACAGAATATCCAAAAATATTATTAATATATGATGATTTTTTAAATGCTATAAAATTAAATAGTTCAGAAATAAAAATTAATTTTATGAAAGATTATATTACTGCTAATAATTCAAATATTTTTTTACACAAAATATTAATTATTTTAAATAATATTATTGATAAATATTTAGGATTAGATATAGAAATAAGAGCTAATAATATAGAAATTAATAATTATTTAATATTTTGTATTTATAAAACTGTATTTATTTTATATGAATATTATTATTATATAACAGAATTAACGGCTTTTTATAACCAAAAATCTCATAATGAACCAGTATCAAATTTTTTAACAGAATTAAATAAAAAAATTACATCAGATTTAGTATCAACAGAAGAAAGATTATATTTTAATATTGTTAAAAATTTTTATATAGATATATTAAATTCATCATATGATAAAGCTTATTTGGAAACTTCTTTAATTGAAGCTAATTATGAAACTATTATAGAGTTGTATGATAAAAATAAATTTGATAATAATTTATATTTGAAATCAATTATTATATTAATAATAAAAATTAATGATGAAATTAAACTTAAAACATCATCTTTAAATTCATTTATAACAATTCCACAATATTCAGGTATATGTTGGTATATATCTATATTAACTGGAATGTGTTATAGTGATAAAAGCAAAGATTTAATTATAGAAAAATTAGCAAATCCTGAATTATTATCTACAACAGACGGTATTTTTAAAGAATTTGTTGAATATATTATTACAAAAATAACAAGAACTAATAAAAAATATTCTAATCCTATTACTAATGACTGTGAATATTTAAAAAAATTTAAAGAAAATCAATATTCTTATTTAGAATATAGATATAAAGAATTTGTTCTTGAAAAACATGAAATATTAAAAAGCTTAACTTTTAGTAATATTGATAAAATTATTGGTTGCGATGATGATTATTATTATTATAATATATTTTTACATAAAAAATATATTGTTGACAATAAAATAAAAACTATTAATGATAAAAAAACGAAACATAATCTTGTAATAAATAAAATAAAAGATATTTTAGAAATACCTAATATATCAGAATTTGATAAAAACGAAGCATTAGATACATTAGATATATATAATGAAGAAATAAAAAAATGTAATGAAGAAATTGAAGAATTAAATAATTCATTGTGTTCATTAAAAGTTGATGATAAATTAGGTAATACTTTTTTTGGTTATTTAATAATAAATAATTTATATAAAATTTTAGGTATTTCAACATTATATTTATTTAATGATATTAGAAATGCCAATTATTATTATAAACAATTAGATAAAACAACTTCACCACCTGATATTATATTTATTAATTATTTTGATTCTTCAACAAATGATTTATATAAAGAAGATAATTTAACTAAACTTCCTAATATTACTAAATTATCTAAATCTAATATTACAACAGATGATGACAATACAATTATTTATGATCACACTAAATATAAATTAGATTATTTATTACATAGAACTGATACAGATGCTACATGTAAAGCATGTTCTCACTGTATATCAGGTATACATTATGAAGGTGAACAATATTATTATAATTCAGGTACTTTATATACCAAAATTAAATGTGGTGATGATGATAATATAAAAATTCCTTGTAGTTTAATTAAACAAGAATGGATACCAAAACTAGAAGAAAAAAATAAAACTCATTTTTCTTTAAAAGAGTGTTTTTATTATGAATTTAAAGTTGATTCATCATTTAAAATAGAAAAAGATTTTTCACGAGATAATATTTGTTTTAATATAAAATTTAATTTTATATATGCTTATGTTAAATGTACATAAGTAAAAATTTATTATCAATATTTATATAATAATTATTACCTTTTTTAGATGTATTTTCATATGTTAAAAAACATTTTTTATTATTATATTTAATATAATATTTGTTTTTGTTTTTATCTTGAATATATACTTTATACATATTTTTTCTTTTTCCTCCTCCTTCTACTCCTTCTACTCCTTCATCTCCTTCATCTCCTTCTGCTTCTTCTGCTTCACTTTCATCATCATTTCTTTGTTTAAATTGATATATTCTTCTATTTAAACCTATAACAGAATTTTTTTTTGTTTTTCTAATCATAAATTTTCTAGCATTATTTGATATATAAAAATACTGATAATTATTTGTATATAAATTATCAAATAACTCAATATTATTTATATCTAATGGTGATCTAGATTGAGTATTAGTTAATGTGTAATTGCCATTAATACCCATTGAATCATTATTTCTTCTTAATGAATTTTCATATGTTTGATCAGTGGGCGTTTCACTTTCTATATGTGTATATATATTTTCTATTATTATTTCTTCAGAACCTATAATAAATCCTTCTCCAATTTCTAATATAGCTTTTAAATTTATATGATAAATAACTTTACCATTTGTATTTATATCATCTATTATATCTTGAATATTATCATTATTATCATTAATAGCATACCTAAACTGTACAATAGATGTATCACTTGTAGTATAAAAAGTTGGTCGTGCAATCGTTTCAAATCTACATTTTATATTTTTTGAGGTTTCAGTTTCTTCTGTTCTCAGTCTTTTAATTCTATTATTAAACATTATTATTTATTTCTAATTATTCTATATAATAATTAGAAATAAATAATAATGTCTAATACAGCAAAAAGATAATGAATAAATAATTTATAAAAACTGGTTTTTCAATATAAATAACTTCAAATTTATCAAGAGTATGAACAAATATTAGTTAATAAGACAAAAGATAATTAATTATTTTATTATACTTTTACATAAATCAAGTAATTTATCATCAATATCAGAAGGTTGTTGATCTGATTCCTGATCTATTAAATACCCTTTACTAAAATTTATACTAGTATTTCTAGCAATTTCAATAGCTTTAGTTATGTCAGGTATTTGATATTGAGGAGTAAATGCTAAAACACTATCAAATGAATTTAATTCTATATCAGGGCAAATACCATATTTTTTATTAATATTATTATAATATATTGAAGGTATTAACTCTGAATTTGTAAAATTATCAAAACTATAATAAAATATTGAATTGCTTGGTGCTATAATTTCTAATTCACCACTACATTCAGTTAATTGTTCAATATATAAAACTCTACATTGAGGTAATATAGCTATTCTATATAACGCTTTATCATCATTGCTTGGATCTAAATTATAAATTTTTAATGAAGTATTAAAATCTAATGAAAATGAACTTATTCTATTTGATATAAATGAACGCGTTAAGCATTTATCACCAAATATACAAATATCAGCAGCATCAATTCCTCCTTTAATATAATGTTTTGTAACTCCTCTATAACAATATATTTCTTCTTCAACAGGTGGAGCATTAATTATTATATTATTTAAATCTAGTATAAATTTATCTAAAACTATATTCCAATCATCACCATCTAAATTAATTTTAGATTCCGTATTTCTTTCAATTCTATTATTATTTAACCATTCATTATATTTTTTTAAATTAGTATCACCTAGTATATTAGATAAATTGCTATATTTACCATTAAATTTATTATCTTCAAATATTTCATAAATTTGTACATAAAATGCATCACCAAAAGATAAATTATCAATTCTATTAGGGTAATTTGGATTTTTATACTGACAATAAAATCTAAAACTATTATTATTTGTATAATCCTGAATAATTCTTTTTTCTCTAATTCCAAGACTTTTAATATATTCTTTTTGTTTAGTTATAAAATTTTCAATAGCATTTTTATTTCTTTCAGTATAATAATTTGCTTCATATGCTGTAACAATATCTTTATTATAATCAAAACAATCATAAGATTTTGTAAAATTATAATCTGAACTATCATCTTCATTTCCAGAAAAATAGTTATATCTAGGATTACAACTAATATCAATTGAAAAATTTTTAGGGGTTGTATTATCAATACAACTTCTTAAATTATTATATTCATTATTTCTTATTATTGACGTACTAGTAGTAGGATTATTAATAAAATCTTGTATATCAGTTTCATCATTTATACCATCGCGACTACTAATATCTCTACAATAAGTATTCAACTCACTTAAAATAGTTTTATTTTTAGTATTGATGGGTATTCCTCCTCCAGTTAATAATTTAATTGATTTACCACCACGTTTAGTAAGTATATCTGTATATAATTCTTTAATATCAGGTGAAATATCACCAATAATTAATCCATTATTAGTATCTTTAAAATTTTTAAAAATTTGAATAATTTTATGTTTATAAATTGATGGTATATTTTTAATATTTATTGATTTTATAAATAGTGCATTTCTTTCTTTAATATATTCATCACTATTAATTAATATATCAGATTTATCTAGAGTATTTAATGATGAAATATTTTGAATTTTAGTTAACATATCCATAGAATTTCTGTTTCCACCTTTTCTATTTTTTTTAGATTTAATCATTAATATATTAATATATAATATACTAAACAAAAATAATTTAAAATAGTTTTATTATTAATAAGGACAACAACTACAAATATTAAGAAAATTTCCAATTAAAGGACCAGCATCATCAAAAATAGGAGCTACAAATGCAGCTCCTTCAGTAATAGTTAAATATCCTTGTTGAAATAATTCTTGAGTTTTTTCAACAATTTTAAGAGCATTATTTTTAATATCATCAGTTAATTCTGGTTGAGGAGTAAATGCTAAAATACTATCAAATGATCGAATTGCATTGCGGGAGGAACATATACCATATTTTTTACTAATATTATTATAACAATATAAAGGTACTAAATCACTCCCTTTATCATCTACTTTATAATAAAATATTGAATTACTTGGTGCTATAAATTCAAATTCACCGTCACATACAGATAATTGTTCAACATATAAAACTCTACATTGAGGTAAAATAGCTATTTTATATAAAGCACTTTTAGGATTTAAACCTCTATTATAAAAACGATATGATGTGTAAAAATCTAATGAAAATGAACTTAATCTATTTGATATAATTGAATGTGTATAAATAGTTTTTCCATTATTATCTGATAACTCAATTGGTTCACTTGGTTGACCATTCATAATATAATGATCTGAAACTCCTCTATAACAATAAATTTCTTCTTCAATTGGTGGAGCATTAATTATTACGTTATCTAAATCTTTCATAAATTTATCTAAAACATTATACCATTTTTCATCAGTTAAGTTAATAACAGATTGTATGGTGTTACCAATTCTATTACCACTTAGCCATTCCTCATAATTTATAGCATTGTGACCAAATATATTTTGTAATGTAGCATTATCTGTTGAGGCATCTGTAAATAGTTCATATATTTGTACATAAAATGCGTCGCCAAAATTTCTATTATTTATCCAGTTTGCAACACGTTTTGGATTTTTATACTCACAATAAAATCTAAAACTACTATCATTTGTATAATCCTGAATAATTCTTTTTTCTCTAATTCCAAGACTTTCAATATATTCTTTTTGTTTAGTTATAAAATTTTCAATAGCATTTTTATTTCTTTTAGTATAATAATTTGCTTCATATGCTGTAACAATATCTTTATTATAATCAAAACAATCATATGATTTTGTAATATCATTATGTGTTACATAATCATCTTTATTTCCAGAAAAAAAGTTATATCTAGGATTACGACTAATATTAATTGAAAAATTTTCAGAAATTCTACTTTCAATACAATTTCTTAAATCACTATATTCATCATTATTTATTATTGACATACTACGAGGATTAGTAAAATAATCTTGTATATCATTTTCATCATTTATACCATAGCGACTAATATCTCTACAATAAGTATTCAACTGGCGTAAAATATCTATATTTTTAGTATTGATGGGTGTTCCTCCTCCAGTTAATAATTTAATTGATTCATCATGATTAGTAAGTATATCTGTATATAATTCTTTAATTTCATCTGATATTTCACCAATAATTAACCCATTATTAGTATCTTTAAAATTTTTAAAAATTTGAATAATTTTACTTTTATAAATTGATGGTATATTTTTAATAATTTTTATATTTTCTTCAGTAGTTAGAAATTTTGCAAATAGTTTATTTTTTTCTATAATACTATCATTATTTCTTATATTAATTAAACTTTCTTCACTAACTGTATCAGTCATTTTCAAGTTATATTGTTGTTGTAAGAAGTCGCTATTTGTTGTTAATATACTATTAGAGTGGATATCTATTACTTTATCTCCACCTCTTTTTTTATAGGTTCTATTTTTTTTCTTACTTTTGTTCATTATTATATTATATTAAGAATTTTATTTTTTAATAAAATAGAATGAATACAATAATAATAAATAAAAGGAAATATAATATTAAAAAATTTGATACAGGAGGTAATAATTTAGGCTATATTGATTTTGCTAAAAATAAAATTGGAAAAATACTTTATTTATCAGAAGAAAGGAAAAAAAATAAAACATTAAATACGGATGGTTATAATGAAAATCCATATAGAGAAATAGAGATACACAAAGAATGTAATAAATTACTTAAAAAAAAATTAACATCAAATTTAGTAAAATATTATAAATATTATGAATATAATAATAATATAATATTAATAATAGAAAAATATGATGGAAATTTAAAATCAATTATAGATAAATTAACATTAAATGAAATATGGTCAATATTCGGTCAAATATTCATGACATTTATAATATTACAAGATAATTTGGGATTTTATCAAGGTGATTTCGGACTTACTAATATTTTATATAAAAAAATTAATAAAACAAAGAAATATTTTGAATATAATATAAATGGTATTATATATAAAATACCAAATGAAGGCTATAAAATAGTAATAGCAGATTATGGAAATGCTATAATAAATAAATTTATATTAGCAGATTATGAAAAAAAATATTATTATAAATATCTTGAAAATAGAATTGAATTATATGAAATATTATTATTATTAAATAAAAAAATAAAATGTAAAGTATTACAAGATATAATATATGAGAAGATAAGATTTAAATTATTTAATGATATATATACAATTGACATAAATTATACAACACCAGCTAATAAGACTGAATTATTAAATAAATTATATAATAAAGAAATAAACTGTATTATTTAAACTATTTAATAATATGGAAGAATTAAAGATGTTCAAATCGTGTTCAGCGAATGATGAAAATAATTTACATTTATATATAAATGTAAATTATTTATTCCTCAATTAAATAAGTTATTAGAACATACAAATTATAACTTTAATATTATTAATATTGAATTTTTTTATGATGATGAATGTTTAAAACTTGGAAAAATATTTCAAAAAATTCAATTCTGATAAATCAACAACACATAATTATAATATAAATTAGGTATTAATTCTAATTTGAAAATATTAGAAATTGGAATAGGAACAAATAATCCATCTTTAGTATCTACAATGGGTATTTATGGTACTCCAGATGCTTCATTATATTCATTTCGTGAATATTTGCCAAATTCACAAATATATGGTGCAGATATAGATACTAATATTTTATTCACTCATGATAGAATTAAAACATTTTATGTTAATCAGCTAGATTATTCCACTTATAATAACATTGATAATTAGATGTATGATTTAATAATTGATGATGGTTTACATTCAATTAGTGCTAATTTTAATACATTATTATATGCTTTAAATCATTTAAATAATAATGGATGGTGTGTAATTGAAGATATAATTGATAATTGGAAATCAATAGATTTTATATTGAAATCGACAAATAAATATGAAACATTTATAATATTAACAAGAAATTCATAAAATATAAAATTATTATCTTTTATATATACATTTATTAAAAGTAATTTTATTATTATGAAAATTACTTTTTTTTAATAATAGACTAAATATTGATTGATCATGTCTATGTTCATAAAAATTTGATACATTTGGAATTATTGATGGTGTATCATCAATATTATGATAATCACAGCCTAATTCATACCAATTATTGACAAATTCCCTTGTTTCTTTACATACATAAATTAAAATAACATTAGCTTGATTTTGATAACTAATTAAAGCATTTTCATTATTTTGTAAATCTAATTTATGTATTAAATCCATTTTATCAAAACATACTTCAGGTAATCCATACCAAGGAACACATAAAATTTTATTTTCTTTAACAATATCAAAAAAATTAATTAGATATTGTTTTTCATCAAAATTAATAAAAGAACAATCAGAATCTAAATATAAAATATAATCTCCATCATTTAAATTCTCAAGTTTTTTCTTAATAATATAAGGTTTCCATAACCAATATCCATAACCTCTTTTATTATTATTAATAAAAGTTTCATGTTTATCCCAAAAAGATTTATCTTTTTTTAAAAAATCAGGTGTATACACATTAATATCATCAAATAAATTCAATAATTGAATTTTATTAGCCAAATTATGAGCATTATCAATATGTTTCCTATTATCATTATAATTATTAGTATCACTACCAAAAACTAAAAAAGACTTTGTCATGTTTTAATATAATCATTAAAATTTTATATAATTTATTAATTTGTATTAAAATATAAGAAAATTAATAAAAACTGATTTTATTATTTTTAATAACTATTGCCCTGTCAAAGAAAGAGAGAAGCCGAAATCAAAATGCCCAAGATGTATTGTCCGTTCAATTCATTCTGTGTTGATGTCAACTGTCATGGTAATCATTATCATAACATTGAACAAAGGAAACAGCTTGCCGAAATCCTAAAATCTTATCCTGAACATA
>Ga0315906_10010180_pt1 | contig 11074 bp, 9 predicted proteins | sample LakEriMetagenome_4_FD_203526 | JGI IMG/M metagenome (GOLD analysis project Ga0315906, IMG submission 203526) | Freshwater fungal communities from buoy surface, Lake Erie, Ohio, United States - Buoy 2 MA122 | ecosystem: Environmental > Aquatic > Freshwater > Lake > Lake biofilm | place: USA: Lake... | reverse complement strand
CAATGACCGAACGTGCAGAGTAGTCAACACGCTTACCGAGAAGGTTTTGACGGAAACGACCTTGCTTACCTTTGAGTGAATCAGAGAGTGACTTCAGAGCACGATTAGATTCTGTTTTAACAGCATTAACCTTACGGCTGTTGTCAAACAATGAATCCACTGCTTCTTGAAGCATACGCTTCTCGTTACGAAGAATAACATCCGGCGCTTTGATTTCGATCAGACGCTTCAAACGGTTGTTACGAATAATAACACGACGGTAGAGATCGTTCAAATCGGAAGTTGCAAAACGACCTCCATCCAGCGGAACGAGTGGACGCAACTCCGGTGGAATAACCGGAACTACTTTCACGATCATCCATTCAGGACGATTTTCGATGTGCTGATTGGCCGCACGGAAAGCCTCCACCACGTTCAGACGCTTCAGCGCCTCATTCTTACGTTGCTGAGAGGTCTCGTTGCTGGCCTGGTGACGCAAGGAGTAAGACAAACCATCAAGGTCGAGGCGAGAGAGGAGATCATAAAGCGCCTCTGCTCCCATCTTCGCGATGAATTTGTTAGGATCGTTGTCATCAAGATGCTGGTTGTCCTTTGGAAGATTTTCCACGATCTGGAGATACTCTTCCTCGGTCAGGAACTGAAGATAATCAATTCCATCAGCTGCCTTAATACCGGCTTGGATTACCACGTAGCGCTCGTAATAGATGATCATGTCGAGCTTCTTCGTAGGAAGTCCGAGCAAGTAACCGATCTTGTTTGGGAGCGAACGGAAATACCAGATATGCGCTACAGGCACAGTGAGACTAATATGTCCCATGCGTTCGCGACGAACTTTCTTTTCCGTCACTTCAACACCGCAACGGTCGCAGACGATTCCTTTGTAACGGATACGTTTATATTTTCCGCAATGACATTCCCAGTCCTTAACAGGACCGAAAATACGCTCACAGAACAGACCATCACGCTCCGGCTTATAAGTTCGGTAATTGATGGTCTCCGGCTTCAGGACCTCACCGCTTGATTGCTCTAGAATGTTTTCCGGAGACGAAAGACTGATGATGATCTTCGTGAAGTTCGATTTGATTTTTATTTCTTTTCTGGTTGCCATTTTCTTTTTCTTAAACGTTGAACACTGAATTCAGGAAACGATCAATGGATCAATCCAAGGTGACTTTGAGGCAAAGACCTCGAAGTTCATGGAGCAATACGTTGAAGGATTCCGGAATTCCCGGCGTAGGCAGATTCTCTCCTTTAACAATCGATTCGTACGTCTTGGCGCGACCGATAACATCGTCCGACTTGACAGTAAGAATTTCCTGAAGGATATTGGATGCACCGAAGGCTTCCAGTGCCCACACTTCCATCTCCCCGAAACGCTGTCCTCCGAACTGTGCTTTACCACCGAGCGGCTGCTGCGTAATAAGGGAATACGGTCCGATAGAACGGGCGTGCATTTTATCATCCACCATGTGTCCGAGTTTCATCATGTAAATGATACCCACGGTCGCAGGTTGGTGGAATCGCTCACCGGTAAGTCCGTCCTGCAGGTAAGTACTTCCAAACTTAGGAAGACCTGCCTTGGAGACGTACTCATCGATCTGTTCGAGGGTGGCTCCATCGAAAATCGGGGTCGCAAATTTCATTCCCAGTTTTTCGCCGGCCCAGGCCAGAATGGTTTCATAAATCTGACCAAGGTTCATTCGGGAAGGTACGCCCAGCGGATTCAATACGATATCCACCGGAGTTCCGTCTTCCAGGAACGGCATGTCTTCATCACGAACAATCTTGGCAACGATACCTTTGTTACCGTGACGACCGGCCATCTTATCCCCTACTTTCAGCTTACGCTTCTTGGCGATATAGACTTTAGCCATCTGCACGATTCCGGCAGGTAGTTCATCACCGACGGTCAGCGCAAACTTGTTACGCTTGTAGAGTCCGGTGACTTCGTTGTATTTGATACGGAAGTTGTGCAGCAACTACTTGATCATATCATTACGGTCTTTTTCGGTCGTCCATTTATCCGGATCAACGGTTTCGTAATTAATTTCAGCAAGCATCTTCTGCGTGAACTTGGCGCCTTTCGGAACGACCACTTCTTTGAAGATGTCGGTCACGCCTTGAGACGTCTTTCCACTTACCAACTGGAACAGCTTATCGACGAGCATCTCATTGAGCTCGGCAATTTGCTGGTTATATTCCTTATCAAGTTTTTCTATTTGTGCTTTCTCGTCATTTTTAGCAGTCTTGTCTTTAGCAATTACGCGAGAGAACAAGCGCTTATCAATGACCACACCTTTTACTGATGGTGGAACTTTCAACGATGCATCTTTCACATCACCGGCTTTATCACCGAAAATGGCGCGAAGCAGCTTCTCTTCCGGAGAAGGATCTGTTTCGCCTTTCGGAGTAATCTTACCGATAAGAATGTCGCCTTCGCCGACTTCAGCACCGACACGGATAATACCGTTTTCGTCCAGTTCTCGGGTAGCTTCTTCACTGACATTCGGAATATCCGCCGTCAATTCTTCCATACCGCGCTTCGTATCACGCACTTCAAGACTGTACTCATCGATGTGCAATGAGGTAAAGATATCTTCACGAAGCACACGCTCGGAGATTACAATAGCATCCTCGAAGTTGTAACCCTTCCACGGCATGAACGCCACTTTAAGGTTGCGACCTAGAGCAAGCTCACCGTTCTGAGTAGCATACCCTTCGCACAACACCTGGCCTTTGCGGACCTTCTGACCCTTGGTCACGATCGGCTTCAGGTTCATACAAGTACTTTGGTTCGTCTTTTGGAACTTCGTGAGGGTATAGGATTTCACATCGTCTTCAAAAGAAACTTGCTTCTCCTGCTCTTTACGGCTATAACGGATGGTAATCTGATTCGCATCAACATACTCCACAACACCATCTCCTTCAGCATTGATCAATACGCGAGAGTCGCGGGCGATCAAGCCTTCAAGACCGGTACCGACGATTGGCGCCTGTGGACGTAACAATGGAACGGCCTGACGTTGCATGTTTGATCCCATGAGCGCACGGTTAGCATCGTCGTGCTCAAGGAACGGAATCAACGAAGCAGCGATAGAAGCAATCTGATTAGGCGCAATGTCCATCAAATCGATCTTCTCCCCTTCCAGCACCGGGAAATCACCCTGATAACGGGCTTTGATTTTGGTTTCTTCGAAATCGCCTTTTTCAGAAACTTCGGTGTTAGCATTAGCGATGACTTTATTGTCTTCTTCTTCTGCCGTCAGGTAAACCACCGGCTTATTTACATCCACCTTACCGCTAGTAACGGTTCGGTACGGAGTTTCAATAAAGCCCAGGTTGTTGATTTTAGCATATACGCACAGCGAGGAAATCAGACCGATATTCGGTCCTTCCGGCGTCTCGATCGTACAGAGACGGCCATAGTGAGTATAGTGTACGTCACGGACTTCGAAGCCGGCGCGCTCACGAGAAAGACCGCCGGGTCCGAGTGCGGAGAGACGACGCTTGTGCGTGATCTCTGCCAACGGATTGGTCTGGTCCATGAACTGTGAAAGCTGGTTGGTTCCGAAGAACGAATTGATAACGGAAGACAATGTCTTTGCATTGATCAAGTCGGACGGCGTGAATACTTCGTTATCACGCACGTTCATCCGCTCGCGGATGGTACGGGCCATACGAGCAAGACCAACACCAAACTGAGAATACAATTGCTCACCCACCGTACGAACACGACGGTTAGACAAGTGATCGATATCGTCAACTTCGGCTTTGGAGTTGATAAGCTGGATCAGGTGACGGATAATAGAGATGATGTCGATCTTGGTCAACACCTTGGTATCCTCAGCAATTTCCAGTCCGAGTTTCTTATTGATACGATAACGTCCTACATCACCAAGGTCATAACGCTTGTCAGAGAAGAACAGCTTGTCGATGATACCACGCGCAGTTTCTTCATCCGGCGGCTCAGCATTACGCAACTGACGGTAAATGTGCTCGACGGCTTCTTTCTCCGAGTTGGAGGTATCTTTCTGAAGCGTATTGTAGATGATAGAATAATCGCCGGAGCTGACATCTTCTTTATGAAGGATGATTGCTTTAACGGCGGAGTCGATAATGAGGTCGAGGTGTGCTTCTTCGAGGATGGTTTCACGCTCGATAAGCACTTCGTTACGTTCGATAGAAACAACTTCGCCGGTATCCTCATCCACGAAATCTTCCACCCATGTCTTTAATACACGCGCGGCAAGTTTACGTCCGAGGACGGATTTGATACCGGACTTGGTCACCTTGAATTCATCGGCAAGACCGAAAATCTCAAGGATATCTTTGTCGTTCTGGTAACCGATTGCACGAAGCAATGTGGTAACCGGGAATTTCTTTTTACGATCAATGTACGCATACATCACATTGTTGATGTCCGTAGCGAATTCAATCCAGGAACCTTTGAACGGAATAACACGCGCTGAGTAAAGTTTCGTGCCGTTCGCGTGACGCGACTGACCGAAGAACACACCCGGTGATCGGTGAAGCTGAGAAACGATAACGCGTTCAGCTCCGTTGATCACGAACGTTCCTTTCGGCGTCATGTACGGAATCTGTCCAAGGTAAACATCCTGCACGATGGTTTCGAAATCCTCGTGTTCAGGATCGGTACAATAAAGTTTGAGTTTGGCTTTCAGCGGAACGCTGTAGGTCAAACCGCGCTCGATACACTCTTCGATGGAATAACGAGGAGGATCGATGAAATAATCAAGGAATTCGAGAACGAAATTGTTGCGTGAATCCGAGATCGGAAAGTTCTCGCTGAATACTTTGAAAAGTCCCTCCGCCTGGCGATTGTCGGCGGTGGTTTCAAGCTGGAAAAAGTCCTGGAAGGACTTCAGCTGGATCTCCAGAAAATCCGGGTAATCAATCGGATTTTTGGTTCTGGAAAAATTAATTCGTTTGGTTGAGGTAATCAGGGCGTTGGACACAGTATGGAAGGGTTTTCGGGTCAGAATTATTGATTTTCAACGGGCGGAATCCGTACGATCAGGTCCCACCTATTAAAAAAGGATATAGACCTATCCCCATTTTCATGGGGAAAGGTCTATAGAATTTAGCCAACAGAAGCCGATGCCTTACTTAACCTCAACCTCTGCTCCTGCTTCTTCAAGTTGTGCTTTAATAGCGGTCGCTTCGTCCTTAGAAACACCTTCTTTAACCGGCTTCGGAGCACCGTCAACCAGGTCTTTCGCTTCTTTCAAGCCAAGACCGGTGATGTCCTTCACCAATTTAACGATGTTCAATTTAGCACCGCCTGGGTTCTTTAGGATAACGTCGAAGCTGGTCTTCTCAGCTGCGCCACCACCTTCAGCACCACCGCCGCCTACTGCTGCTACAGCTACTGCTGCTGCTGCCGGCTCGATACCATATTCATCTTTCAGGATTTTTGCGAGTTCGTTTACGTCTTTTACAGAAAGGTTTACCAACTGTTCTGCAAATGCTTTCAGGTCTGCCATTGTTATTGAGTTTTAATTGTTAGTGATTTCGATTGTTAGAATTGATAATATGTTGGTATTGGAAGCATTCTTTTACTGATCCTCTTAAGCAGCGCGCTCGGAGAGGGTTTTGACGATACCGGCCAGTTTGCCGCCGCTGCTTTGAAGTGCAGAGACAACGTTTTTAGCAGGCGATTGAAGAAGTCCGATGATATCGCCGATGAGTTCGTTCTTCGACTTGATAGCGGACAAGGTATCCAGCTGATTATCGCCAAGGAAGATCGCCGTATCAATGTAAGCACCTTTGAGTAGTGGCTTTTCGTTACCGGATTTACGGAATTCCTTGATCAATTTGGCTGGGACATTTCCGGTTTCGCAGAACATCAACGCACTCGTTCCTTTGAGTGCACCGAAGATGTCGCTGAACGCTGCTTCATCCTGACGTTGCATGGCCTTACGGATAAGGGTGTTTTTCGCCACAAGCATCTTCACGCCTTTGTTGAAACAGGTACGACGTAACTGGTTCGTCTTTTCTACGGTCAACGCGGAAGTATCCGCTACGTATACATTTGGGTATTTATTCAGTAACTCGGCGATCTGGCCGATGATTACTTCTTTTTCTTCACGATTCATGATGAGATTCGAGTTTTAGTACCGTTAAACTTACTGGTATCAGGACAAGGTCTTGGTATCGATCTGTACTGACGGGCTCATGGTAGACGACATGTAGACAGACTTCATGTAAGTACCTTTTGCGGCGGACGGCTTCAATTTGATGATAGCACCAATCAATTCACCGGCATTCTCTTCGATTTTCTTAGCATCAAAAGAGACTTTACCGATGGAAGCATGAATAGAGCCTTGCTTATCTACTTTGAAGTCGATCTTACCGGCTTTCACTTCGTTAACCGCTTTGCCAACTTCGTTGGTAACAGTACCGGTCTTAGGATTCGGCATGAGGTTACGCGGACCGAGTACTTTACCCAGTTTACCCACTTTACCCATTACGCTTGGCATAGTGATTACTACGTCGATATCGGTCCAACCTTGTTCGATTTTCTGGATGTAATCATCCAGTCCTACATAGTCAGCACCGGCTTCTTTCGCCTCCGCTTCCTTATCCGGCGTACAAAGCACCAGTACCTTCTTGGTTTTGCCCGTTCCGTGCGGAAGCGTAACAACACCACGAACCATCTGGTTGGCTTTACGAGGATCTACTCCGAGACGGATGCTCAGATCGACAGAAGCGTCGAATTTCGTTGTGGTAACGTCTTTGACCATTTTAGCGGCCTCGGCTACTGTGTAGGACTTCGTTTGGTCCAGTTTAGACAGCGCCACTTTTCTTTTTTTACTAATGCGTGCCATTAAGTGACATTTTAGAAGTACAAACGGGCTTGAGACGATCTCCCCCTCCTTCGGTTTTACATATACTGACGGCCGGAGCCGGACAGTTCTTAAGGAACTTCGGTTAGAACGGACGTTGTCCGTCAACCGTGATACCCATACTGCGCGCCGTACCGGCCACCATGCTCATCGCTGACTCGATGGTGAAGCAGTTCAGGTCGGGCATTTTGCTTTCCGCAATTTTGCGGACATCATCCCAGGAAACCTTACCCACTTTGTTACGGTTAGGCTCTTTGGAACCACCTTTTAACTTGGCAGCATCCATAAGCTGAACAGCAGCCGGAGGAGTTTTGATGATGAATTCAAACGACTTATCGGTATAAACGGTGATAACAACAGGAAGTACTTTTCCCGGCTGGTCCTGCGTGCGAGCATTGAACTGCTTGCAGAATTCCATGATGTTAACACCCTTAGCACCGAGTGCAGGTCCGATTGGAGGAGCAGGATTAGCCGCACCACCTTTAACCTGTAACTTAATGAATGTGCTTATTTCTTTTGCCATGACGTTTGTTCGTTGATTGATTCCGTTTCGAGGCCTCAGGTCGTGGAAGCGAGGACTTCAGCGTTCGATGCGGAGGAGATTATTCTTTTTCTACTTGCATATAATTCAACTCCAGCGGGGTCTTCCGTCCGAAGATCTTAACCATCACTTTCAGCTTTTTCTTTTCCTCGTTGATCTCTTCGATCACTCCGGTGAAGCTGTTAAACGGACCATCGATAACTTTGACCGATTCGCCGACCACATAAGGAACAGATACAACCGACTCGCTGTCGGCCAGTTCATCCATCTTACCCAGGATGCGGTTTACTTCCGATTGACGGAGCGGAACTGGAGCCTCGCCTTTCGGACCGAGGAAGGAAATTACCCCGGTGATATTTTCAATGATGTGCGGAATCTCACCAGTCAGTGCTGCTTCAAGCAGCACATAGCCTGGAAGAATACTCCGTTCTTTGGTGACTTTTTTACCGTTCCGGATCTGAACAAATTTCTCGGTAGGAATAAGTACCTGAGCTACATAGTCCGTCAACTTCAGTCGGCTCACTTCGGATTCGATGTATTGCTTCACCTTCTTCTCCTTGCCGGCGATTGCACGTACCACGTACCACTTGCGTCCAAAATCTTTGGTCGGCTGTGATTTAGCGGTATTTAAAGTTGTATCGGTCATGACGTGCTCGTAGTTTATCAGGCGATCATCTTATAGAACAGGTTCATAATACCGGTAAAGCCCATATCCATAGCGAAAATGACTACACCGATGATCACGGTGGACACTAACACTACGATGACACTGCTCTGGAGCTCTTCCCAGGTAGGCCAGCTTACTTTTTCGACCAGCTCGTGGTAGCTTTCTTTGATGTAATCAGAAATCTTGCTCATATCCGATATTTTGAACGTCAATTCTTTTATTTCCGGAAATCATACAGAAGATCCGGGTGTCAGCACGGGTGGAGAGACTCGAACTCCCAGCCAACGGTTTTGGAGACCGCTACTCTACCAATTGAGCTACACCCGTGTATGGCACGAAGACAGCGAACGGTGGGAACCACTGTCCGCTGTCTGACGCGACCTCTTACTGAATCAATTAGCTGATAATTTCAACTACCTGTCCGGCACCTACGGTACGGCCACCTTCGCGGATAGCGAAACGAAGACCTTTGTCCATAGCTACAGGCTGGATCAGCTTCACGGTGATCGTTACGTTATCACCAGGCATCACCATCTCGCGACCTTCAGGCAGGGTGATTTCACCCGTTACGTCGGTTGTACGGAGGTAGAACTGAGGACGGTATTTGTTTTGGAATGGCGTGTGACGGCCACCTTCTTCTTTTTTCAATACGTAGATCTCAGCTTTGAAATCGGTGTGTGGCTTGATAGAACCAGGCTTGGCGATAACCATACCACGGCGGATGTTTTCTTTGTCGATACCACGGAGCAGCAAACCAACGTTATCGCCAGCTTCACCACGATCCAGGATCTTACGGAACATTTCCACACCGGTAACGGTAGACTTCATGCTCTGCTCCTGCATACCGATGATTTCAACATCCTCACCGGAGTTGATAACACCGCGCTCGATACGACCAGTAGCAACCGTTCCACGACCTGTGATAGAGAACACGTCCTCTACAGGCATCAAGAAAGGCTTGTCAACGTCACGTGGAGGAACCGGAATGAAGGTATCTACCGCATCCATCAACTGCATAATGGTATCAACCCATTTTGGATCGTTATTCAGACCACCCAACGCAGAGCCACGGATGATTGGCGTTGCATTTCCGTCGAATTCATAGAAAGAAAGCAGGTCACGTACTTCCATCTCAACGAGGTCGAGAAGTTCAGCATCGTCTACCATATCCACTTTGTTCAAGAACACAACGATTTTAGGTACACCTACCTGACGAGCAAGCAGGATGTGCTCGCGGGTCTGAGGCATCGGACCGTCAGTAGCAGCAACAACAAGGATAGCACCGTCCATCTGAGCAGCACCCGTTACCATGTTCTTTACATAGTCGGCGTGACCAGGACAGTCAACGTGTGCATAGTGACGGTTAGCCGTCTGATATTCTACGTGAGCGGTATTAATGGTGATACCACGCTCTTTTTCTTCCGGAGCATTATCGATTGAATCGAAAGAACGCTTTTCAGAAAGACCTTTTTCTGCCAACACGGTGGTGATAGCAGCGGTCAAAGTGGTTTTACCGTGGTCAACGTGACCGATCGTACCGATGTTTACGTGGGGTTTAGTCCGTTCAAATTTCTCTTTTGCCATTTTCAGTAGAGGTTATAGGTTATTGATATGTTTATTATTAGGTATTAGGTACGTAAGAAACTCGAACACGGGTGGAAGCTTCCGTGCTCGAGGCATTATGAGCCAATGACCAGGATCGAACTGGTGACCTCATCCTTACCATGGATGTGCTCTACCAACTGAGCTACATTGGCTGGTGTACTATAGAATCTGACATTTCAGAAAGCCGAAAACGACCTCAGAAACGCCGGATCGATTGGAGCGGAAGACGGGGCTCGAACCCGCCACCCTCAGCTTGGAAGGCTGATGCTCTACCAAATGAGCTACTTCCGCCTTTCTAGAGAAGGCATCTCCTCGATTTAGGGGCGGTGAAGATCGGAAAAAAACACCGCATTCACAACCCTTTGAAGAAGAAACCTTTTCCAGCATAACGTGGTGGGGAGAGGAGGATTCGAACCTCCGAAGTCGTAAGACAACAGATTTACAGTCTGCCCCATTTGGCCGCTCTGGAATCTCCCCGACTGATTAATGCCAGTAATCTATATCGCGAGCCGATGGAGGGATTCGAACCCCCGACCTACTGATTACAAATCAGTAGCTCTGACCAACTGAGCTACATCGGCGAAATTGCGCGAAATTCAAAGAACACACTACCCCTCCAAAAAGGGATTGCAAATGTAGAAAATCCAATTCTTATTTCAAATTATCCTGTAAATTATTTTAATAACGCATTGTCAAAAACAAAAAGGGAGGCTGACTTGGTCAACCTCCCTTTAGGCAGGATCGCTTTACGTCGAACCGTTACGCAATAACTTTAGCGAGCGGATAGCGTTTTTTCCACATTTTAAAGGCTGCCATACTGTGTACCACCATCATTGTCTTGTGGTCCAGCTGAACCTTTATACGGGGAACCGCAGCAACAGCTGCAGCTTTTGCAGGTTTTCCTTTGGTTGTTTTTGATCGTATCATCTTGATTAGCGCAGCTTTTCGCCGCCTTTTGAAGTACTATTGGTTAGAACAATCGAGCACTGGTTTAGTTACAAGTATAGCGCAAGTACCGTACCAAAACTATGACCTGTATCAGCCGTACTGATGAATAGTACTGCCAAAGTAACGTGTCCAATCCGTAAAAATTCGTTAAATAGTATTAAAGTTTGATTAAAGTCGGTAAACGCACGAAAAATGGCCGTGAAAGAAGCGGCCGGAGAATTAATCGGGGAAATTACAACTATATGATTATCAGAACTATAGATATTTCAGGAAGCCGATTCAAAAGCAAAAGATAAATCTGTATGATATTAATAAACAATGACTTAACGACCAATCAGGAGTGCCAGCTCCACCAATCGGTTCGAATAGCCGATTTCATTGTCGTACCAACCCACCACCTTTACCATAGCTCCCAGCACCGTGGTAAGCTGAGCATCAAACAGGCAG
>Ga0315906_10010177_pt1 | contig 11076 bp, 10 predicted proteins | sample LakEriMetagenome_4_FD_203526 | JGI IMG/M metagenome (GOLD analysis project Ga0315906, IMG submission 203526) | Freshwater fungal communities from buoy surface, Lake Erie, Ohio, United States - Buoy 2 MA122 | ecosystem: Environmental > Aquatic > Freshwater > Lake > Lake biofilm | place: USA... | reverse complement strand
GCGCGCTGATTATCACCCGCGCCGGATCTGAAAACCGCTTGGGAAATGATTTCGAGAAGCAGATCTTCAGCGTGGCTGAACCTCTGTTGCTCGCCGGCGGTGTTTTGGGCGCGATGGCGCTGTTTCCAGGGTTGCCGACGGTTCCTTTTCTGGCGCTTGGCCTCGGGACGGGCACCATTGGCTGGCGGCTCCGGCAGAAGGCGCTGCCTGATCCCCAGGCCGCTGAGGCCGAGGCACCGGCACCGCAGCGCGAGAACCTGGAGACGCTATTGCGCGTGGAACCGCTGTCGGTGGAGGTCGGTCTTGGGCTGGTACGGCTTGTCGAAGGTGGCGTAAATTCGCCACTTTTACGAAGAATTGCCGGTATCCGGCGACAACTTGCCACTGATCTTGGATACCTTGTGCCCGCTGTTCGAGTGACCGACAATCTCAACCTGAAGTCGCGCGAGTACACGATCGGTCTGAAGGGTGTCGAGATCGGGCGGTTTGAACTTCCTTCTGGAATGGACATGGCCATCCCCACGTTGCGGGATTGTCCCAAATTGGAAGGCGTTTCAACTCGGGAACCCGCATTCGGAATTGCCGCGTTCTGGATTGCCTCAGGACAATCCGAGGAGGCTCGTAACTCGGGCTATACCGTCGTCGATGGCGTCAGCGTTCTCGGTACGCATCTGGCTGAAACGATTCGGGAATATGCGCATGAACTCTATTCCCGCCAGGATGCCAAACGGCTGCTGGATCGGGTCGCAGAGGAAAATCCGAAAGTCGTCGAGGATTTGGTTCCCAAATTGCTCCCTCTGGCTACCGTGCAGAGAGTTTTGCAGAATCTCCTCCGTGAGCGGGTCTCGATTCGAGATGCTGTTTCCATTCTCGAGTCGCTCGGCGAGGCCGCCGGAGTGACCCGGAATCCGGTCTTGCTGACCGAGTACGTCCGCCAGTCGATCCGGCGAATGGTCGTCCGGCCCTATTTGAATTCCGCCAACGAATTGCATGCATGCCTTATCGACCCGGCGATGGAAGGCTTGATCGAATCGGCGATCGAACATACAGAAACAAATTCCGCCATCAATTTGGCTCCGAAGCGAATTCACGAAATCGTGGACCGGATCCGCGCCGTCATCGGCAGCGCGGAAGGTCCGGTGATCGCGCTAACCGGCAGTGGTACGCGATTCTTCCTCCGGCAATTGACGGAGTCGTCCCTTCCCAATCTCACCGTCTTATCGCACAGCGAAATCCCGCCTGGAATCAAAGTTGTTTCTCAGGGGCTGGCGCGACTGGCGGCCTCGTAAAGGCAAAACATGCGTCTAAAGTCCTATTTCGTACACACGATGGAAGAAGCCCTCCAGGCTGCCAAGACGGAGCTCGGCGAGGACGCGATGCTCGTCGACTCCAAACGGCTGGAAACGCCGGAGGGAGGCCGGGTCCGCTTGGAAGTGATATTTGCCGCGGCCGCCACCCCGCCTCCTCTGCCGAAGGTGTCCGCGCCACTTCCGGCGCCTCGGCGTGATTCGACCGGAAGCATGCAGCGGTTTCGGGGCGAACTGACGACCCTGCTTGACGCTCTGAACAGAAAACCGGATGCCAGCCGGCTTGAGCCGTTGAGCCCCGCTCGCCCCCAGTTAGACGCCTTACGCGCCAGGCTGCTCGATGCGGAAGTTCCTCCGACAACGATCGATGACGTCCTCTCCCGCTGCCGAACTGTTTTGGAGGGAATGGTGCTTCGCGGCTTGGCCGATAACGGCGCCACCGAGCAGGCGGTCCTTCCGCTATTGGCCGCGGAGTGGCCACATGTCATGACCGGAGAAAGCCAATCGGCGAGGGTGCTGGCGTTCGTCGGCCCCACCGGGGCCGGCAAGACATCGGCGATTGCGAAACTCGCGTTTCGGCTCGGTGTGGCGCAGGCCAAGGCTGTACAGGTGTTCTCGATCGACAACCTACGGATCGGCGCCTCCGATCAACTCGCCCATATCTGTTCTCTCCTGGGGGTTCCGTTTCAGTCCCTCGACTTTAGCGGTGCCTTGCCACAGGCTCTTGCCGGGACCGCCAATCGGGGCATTGTCCTGATCGACACTCCCGGGTACGCGGCCGGCGACACGGACATCATGGAGGAGACGGCTGGCTATCTCAGTCAGGTCGGAATGAGTCACTGCCACCTTGTTCTTCCCGCGACCCTCCGCTACAGCGATATGCAGCGCCGGCAGAAGCACTTTTCCTGCTTTGCGCCATCGCGACTGCTGTTTACCCGCCTCGATGAAACAGAGTACTTCGGACCTGCCTGGGCGTTCGCTCGCGCAACACGCCTCGCTGTCGATTGGGTCTCAACCGGTCCCGGCATTCCCGAGGATATCGAAGAGGCGGATGCTTCTCGAATCGCGGCCGCTCTTCTAGGAAATAGCCCCTTCACTGCCGCGACAAACGCGGCGTATCCGTCATCCAACCTCGCAAGCGCCGCCACAGCCGGTGCCTCGCGGATCTGAATGGAGATCCCACATGCAGACTCAAACCGCTAGTGTTAAAGCGACGCCCGATCGAGAAACCCTCATCCTGGAGCATCTGCCCCAGGTCCGGCTGATCGCACGCCGGATCCATGAACGGCTGCCTGGGAGTGTCAGTCTGGACGACCTGATCTCCACTGGTATCGTGGGGCTGATATCGGCGATCGATAACTTCGACCCGAAGCTTAACGTGAAGCTGAAAACGTACGCGGAGTACAAGATCCGTGGTGCGATCCTCGATAGCCTGCGCGGAATGGATTGGGCGCCCCGCCAGCAACGCAAACGAGTGAAGATGATCGAAGCGGCCATCGCCACTTTGGAGCAGCGGAACCACCGTGCGCCCAGTGAGGATGAGATTGCGCGCGAGTTGGGACTCAGTACCGAGGAATATCACGACTGGCTCATCGATGTTCGTGGCGTGAACCTGGGAAGCTTGGAAGGACATGCGCCGGAAGAAGAGGGGCGGGATCTGCTCCGGTTCGTTTCCGATAGTGAGGAGCACTGGCCATCGCGGATAGTGGAGCGGGCGGAACTGGAGCGATTGTTGGCGCAGGCGATAGAGAAGATGCCCTACGTCGAGCGCGCGGTTCTGGGCTTGTACTATCACGAAGAGTTGACGTTGCGGGAGATCGCTAAGGTGGTGAAGTTGCACGAATCGCGAGTCTCCCAACTGAAGTCGCAGGCCATCTTGCGTCTGCGCGCGTACTTGGAGAAGCGCTGGCCGATGGATAGGGGACTGTAACCGGAGACCTTCGTCATGGAAAGTCTACAGAAGGAAATTCTCGAACAACTCGGCGCCCAGTTCTCTTTGGCGCTGGAAGGCATGCTGGGCGAGCCTTGGCCCTCGACGCTGCCCGACGAACAGGTTCCCGGGGATACGAGCCGGCTGCTGTGTTGGAGTCAGAAACTCAACATTCACAAAAGCCCCGTCTTTCAGGTTGCCGTTGAGCACACTGTCTGGCGCGAGATCGGGACGCGTGCTCTGGTCGCGGTGGGGTTGGAGGATCCGGAGGAGAGCGACATCCGTGCGACGTATCTGGAACTGCTCACCCAGGCGCTGTCGGGGTTGGCTCGGTTCCTGACCGGTAAGGCGGGTACGGAAGTCACCCTTGAGTCCGGTGCTGAATCTCCGCTTCCGGTATCGAGCGCGGCGGCGCCCTTTCATTGTTTGCGGTTGGCCAGCCCCACAGGGTTTGCCGCCGACCTCTTTGTGCGCATTGAGCCCGTCGTCATCGAAGCTCTCCTGCACGAGGAGGCAGAGTCGGAGAAGCAGGCCGCGGCGCCGGCTGCGGTGGAACAGAAACAGGCGCAGCCGCAACGGGCCGCCGCCGCCGCCAGCACCTCTTCCGGTGGTGGCATGTCCCATCCGCCGCCGCCATCGATGGAGCTTCTGCTGGACGTTGAAATGCCCGTGAGCGTCTCTTTCGGTCGCACCAATCTGTTGCTGAAGGAGGTGATCAAACTCAGTACAGGTTCGATCATCGAGCTCAATCGGACGATCACTGAACCGGTGGAAGTCATCGTCAATAACTGCGTGATTGCCCGGGGGGAAGTTGTCGTGATCGAGGGTAATTATGGCGTGCGCATTCAACAGATCGTGAGCCGTTCGGAACGGCTGAAGTCCGTGGACTAGGAAAGTAAGGAGCGAGATATGCCATTTTCTGTGGAACATCCCATCGCCTATTACGGCGCGCTGGCGGCGGCAATGGGTGGCTGCTTCTATCTATTCGTCGCCACTGCGGCGCGAATGGAATCGATGAAGCGAAAGCTGGAAAACCGGATCTCGGACACGGAGCGTCAGACTGGGGTGATCGGCGGGCAACTGGCAAATCTGGAAACTCGCTTGGGCGAGTGGGCCGGTCGGACGAAGGCGGTGGAAGAGACCGTGGCGAGTCTGTCGGCGGTACGCCGTCCGCAGATCGTCTCGACCGGTGTGAACGCCAACCAGCGAACGCAAGTCCTGCGGTTGGCGCGACGTGGCGATCGGCCCGAGCAGATCGCCGCCGAGTTACGTGTTCCTAAGAATGAGGTTGACCTTCTACTAAAGGTTCAGCGAGCGGTTGTGCGGGCCTTCTAACGGAAATGGGCAGGGAGGGCTGCCATGTGCCACCCTCCCAGGCGCGCGGTGTCAGAACTCGAAGTCCTGCGGGCGGCTGACGGTAGTGCCGCGGGCCGGGCCCGGGCGTTCGTCATCGAGTTGGATGTCCAGGGTCATCTCGGATTTCTGGCGCACCACGGTGACCTTGAGCGGTTTGCGGTTCTTCGCTGAGCGGATCGCGCTGGTGATGTCGCGGGGCGAGCGTACGCGGGTGTCTTCAACCCGGACCACAATGTCCCCCGCCTTGACTCCGGCCTTCGCCGCCGGCATATCTTTCGCTACGCCGCGGACGAGGACTCCCTCACGTACTCCGAAGAACTCGGCAAGCTGCTCCTCCACCGCCTCCCCATCAATTCCCAGCATGCCGCTGCGCCAGCCCATCACGGCGTGGGGAACATCAGGCATCCGGATTTCCGGCATGTTCTTAAGCCGCTCGCGGACCCGGGCCAACTCCTGTTCCACCCGCTCACGGTCTTTGGGGGACATTCCGAACACCGAATTCTGGCGTTCCCCAATGGTCGCGGTCAGGTGCTGGTTGGAGCCACCGCGAACAATCTTCAGCTTCACCTGGCGGCCGACGGGCGTTTCGCGGACAAAGCGGACGAACTGTTCGGCGCCTTCCACGCGGTTGCCCTGATACTCCAGGACGGCATCTCCGGCCTTGAGGCCCGCCTTTTCGGCCGGGCTGCCGGCGTCGACGCGAGTGACCTCGACGCCAGCTTCTTCCTTTAGTTTGAGTTCTTTAGCGCGGTCGCCCAAGATTTCTTTGACCCCGATGCCGAGGTAGCTGACCGACCCGCCGACCGTCACCATCTTGAATTGACGCTGGGGCTCGGGTGGAGCGGCTGGCGCTGGCGGAGCGGGTTGAGCCGCGATTGGCAAGGAAAACAGCGCCGCGGCCGCGGTAGCGGTCCAGGCAGCGCGACGTGATTTGGTACAGGCAAACATTGTTTTTGATTCTCCCGGAGTGCGATTCCGACCTTTTCGGCCGGGTGGCCCCGCGGGCCTGGTTGGCTCGCGGGGGAACACCGTGTCGGCGCTTTTTGAGGCAACCGGTACTAGCTGCTTCCCCTATTCAGACGGTACAGTGCCTGTTTTGTCACGCGAAATGGATGGTTTTTGCATGATTTTCGCTGTGAAATGGACTGATTCCGCGCCTGTTTTCGATGCATTTTCGGGCATGCGCGTGCCTCTGCGAAACCCTTCAGGAGAGCCGACTCAGGGAAGCCGGGTTCGTTTGGATGCTCCGGTGACTGTGTGCTGGTTTGCGGGGGCAGTCGCAGGTTGGTGACTCAGGTACTGACGTGACAACCCCTCGGTCGAAGCCGGCTGTACGTTGCATTACGAAATGGTCCAGGTGAATAGTCCGCAAGCCGAACGCCCCCGGCATTGCCGGGGGCGTTATTTCGCGAATGGCAGCGCGACGGTTCGCGTTCGCGCATGGCGTTTTGGGGGTCTAGAACGTTTCGAGAGAGGCGTTCATGGCGCGGAGCGCGGTTTGGCCTCGTTGGCGAATGTAGGTGTTCTGCTCGCGGCGCATCATGTCCTGGAGGACGCCGGCGAGCTCGGACTCGTTGCGCCGGGTGTTCACCAGGAGATCAATGGTCTGGGTTCGTACGGTGGCGCTTTGGTCGGCGAGCAGGACCTTGGTGAGCGCTGAGCGGACTTCCGTCTGACTGGCATAGGGCTTCAACGCTTCCAGCGCCTTCAACCGGACCCCTTCGTTGGGGTCCGATTCCAACGCGCGGACGAAGGCCTTGCGGACATCTTCCTGGGCGCTGCGGGTCTTCAGGTATTCAACCGAATCGACGCGGAGGGCCGGGTCGTCGGGGTCGCGGGTGGCGGCCAGTAGCATTTCGCGAATGCCGCGGTCGTCGACGCGGCCGGCGAGTTCCTTCTGGCTCACTTCGTCGTAGACGATGCGGACGCGGCCGTCGCTGGAGGGTTCGATAAATCGCACGTTCCGAATGGACGCAGCGGCTGGGGCCACCGGTTCCGGTGTGGGGACGAAACGAGCGCCGACGAAACCGGCTGCGAGGAGCGCCATCGCCATGGCGGGTTTGGCGACCCAGTTCCAGTTGCTGGATACGCCGGCGACCGGGCCGAACCAGCGGTGCCAGAAGGGCTGCGACGGCGTGGCTCCGGCGATGACGGCGATTTGTTTGCGAAGATCCTGACGGCAGGCGGAGAGCAGTTCGAGCGACGGTTCGACGGCGTTTTCGCCGGCGGCGGTGTGGAGCGCGGACAGTGCGGCCTGTTCGTCCTGGCAGGCGGCGCAGGATTTTAGATGCAGATCGACGGATTCCTCTTCGTCGAAGGAGAGTTCGCCGTAGGGATAGAGCACCAGAAGCGGGCGGATTTCATCGCAGGGCAGATTGGAATTCATGGACATCATTCCTCAGGCGTAATCTCCCAGCGCGGCGCGCATTTTCTGCGTGGCGCGGAAGAGGCAGTTCTTGGCGGCTTCCTCGGTGGTGCCGAGGGATTCGCCGATGGCGCGGAGGCGGAGCCCCTGGTAATGGCGCATTTCGAAGACCATGCGTTCGCGCGGCGTCAGATCGGAGAGGGCCCGATCGATGCGGGAACGCAGTTCGCCGGTAAGCAGCCGGCGTTGCGGGTTGTTGTCGGCGCGTTGTTCTTCGACGGCCTCGAGCAAGTTATATTCGCCACCGGAGGATTCCGACACTGGCGACTCTTCTTTGCGGACCTTCCGTTTGCGGAGGTGGTCCAGGCAGATGTTGGTGACGATCCGGTAGAGCCAGGTGGGAAAACTGCAATCGAAGCGGAACGCGTGGAGATTGCGGAAGACGCGGAGAAATGCTTCCTGGTAGACGTCTTTGGCCTCTTCGGGCGACCGGAGCAGGTTCATGGCGATCCGGAGGACGTTTTGGTCGTAGGACTGGACGAGAGCGGCGAAGGCGTCCTGATCGCCTTGCTGCGCGGCACGGATGAGAGACGCTTCGTCCATGAGTGTGGGCGATTGTATCGCAGCCGCCGATATGGTTTGCTTGATCACCAACATAGGTACGACGAGGGTGATGGGGAAACGGTAGGTAGTTTGTGTAAATATTTTTTTGGCTTCGGTGGCGGGGCGGGGGCCGGAATGGGCAAGTAGCCGGTGTCGCTCTGTTTCGGTGGAGGTGATTGGCGGTGGTGCGGCTTGTTGGGGGGCGGGCAGGGGATAAGGAGCTGGCTCATGGGTTTGGGACCTGTGGTCGTTTTGGTGTGATTCCTCGGAGCCGGTTGGCGTTGTTGATTGCGCCGGTTCGGCTTTTTGAGTGGAAGCTACTGTTGTGGGTGTGACTCTGGCGCATAGTGCCCGACCGGGACCGTCCAAGGCTGTGGTCGCTCTGGCAAGCGTTGGGGACGTCGGGGTGCAGTCGTGCGCGGGCTGAGGCGAGCGTTCAGAGAGGCGCGGATGGCGTGGGTCAGTTGGTGGTGGCGCGATCGACCGGGGCGTGGCGATGTGGGGCGGTCTGCGGGTGCTCTGGTGCCGTGGGCGCTGCGCGCTGATTTCGGGGAGGCGCGGATGGCGTGGGTCAGTTGGTGGTGGCGCGATCGACCGGGGGGGCGATGTGGGGCGGTCTGCGGGTGCTTGGGTGCCGTGGGCGCTGCGCGCTGATCGCTGGGAGGCGCGGATGGCGCGGGTCAGTTGGTGGTGCGTGATCGACCGGGGCCTTGGGGACGTAGGACTGTTCGGGTGACTCTCCCTCGCCCAAACTCCTTACAGGATTTTCTCGGCGATCGATTTCGCCTGGAGGAACTGGAGCAGATAGTCCGGTCCGCCGGCTTTCGAGTCGGTCCCGGACATGTTGAAACCGCCGAAGGGGTGCGCGCCAACCATTGCGCCGGTGCACTTCCGGTTCAGATACAGATTGCCCACGTGGAAGAGGCGGCGGGCCTTTTCCAGTCGCGCCTTGTCGAAGGTATACACGGCGCCGGTGAGGCCGTAGTCGCTATCGTTCACCAGCTCCAGGCCGTGGTCGAAGTCGCGCGCACGGGTGATGGCCAGGACGGGGCCGAAGATCTCTTCCTGGAAGATGCGCGCCTTGCGATCGACGTCGGCGATGACGGTGGGTTGGATGAAATACCCGTCGCCGGCACTGCCGCCTCCGGTGATGAGGCGGCCTTCGGATTTGCCGAGCTCGATGTAGGCCAGGATCGTTTGGCGCGCTTTCGCCGAGATGACCGGGCCCATGGCGTTGGCTGGGTTGTCCGCGGGGCCTTGGGTGAGCGACTCGGTCTTCGCTTTCACCTTCGCCAGGAACTCGTCGTAGACCGCCTCATGCACGATGGCGCGCGAGCAGGCGGAGCATTTCTGCCCCTGGAACCCGAAGGCCGACTGGACGACTCCGGTGGCGGCCGCTTCCAAATCGCAATTGTCGTCGACGAGGATGGCGTCCTTGCCGCCCATTTCGGCGACAACGCGTTTGATCCAGATGCAGCCGGGCTGGGGCCGGGCGGCGAGTTCGTTGATGCGCAGGCCGATCTCGCGGGAGCCGGTGAAGGAGACGAAGCGCGTCTTCGGATGGGTGACCAGCGTGTCGCCGACCTCGCTGCCGCTGCCTACGCAGAGGTGCAGCGCGCGGGGCGGGAGGCCGGCCTCGTGCAGCACTTCGACGAACTTGGCGGCGATGATGGGCGTCTCGCTGGAAGGCTTCAACACGACTGTGTTGCCGCACACCAGCGCCGCGACGGCGGTGCCGGCGAGGATGGCAAGGGGGAAGTTCCACGGCGGAATGACGACGCCGACGCCGAGGGGCAGGTACACCATTTCGTTCGTTTCGCCGGGCATCTGGACGATGGGCTCGGGCGAGGCGTAGCGCAGCATCTGGCGCGCGTAGTACTCGCAGAAGTCGATGGCTTCGGCGGTATCGGCTTCGGCTTCGGCGAACGACTTGCCGGATTCGAGGATGAGCCAGGCGTTGAACTCCGGCTTGCGAGCGCGGAGGATGGCTGCGGTTTTGACGAGAATTTCGACGCGCCGCGCGACGGGCGTCCGGGCCCATTCGGGGAAGAACGCGTGGGCGTCTTCGACGGCGAGGCGGGCCTGATCGGCATTCGCCTTGGCGTGGCGTCCGATGATTTCGGAGGGCTGGGACGGGTTGACGGATTCGAGCCACTGCCCGGTCTGTATGGCCTGTCCCGCGATCCAATTGTCGTAGTGGCGCCCGAGGTCGCCGCGGATGGCGGCGATTGCTTCCTGTTGGCGCTGCCGGTTGGCAGGCACGGTGAAATCGGTGTAGGCTTCGTTGACGTACACCGGAAGCGTCGGTGCGCTCATGGGTTAACCTTCGACGAGTTTGCGGCCGCGTTCGAACATGTCGGCGGCTTCGTCGGCCATGCTCTTGCCTTTGCTGTAGAGTTCGCGGCCGCGGTCCATCAGTTCGCGTCCGTGTTCGCCGAGGACTTCCTTGCCTTCATTGGCTTTGTCGAGCAGCTTGGCCCGGGTCTCTTCGCCGCTCGCGGGAGCGTAGAGCAGCGCGATGGCCGCGCCGATCGCCGCGCCAGCCAGGAACCATACGACTTTGTCGCCATTTTCTTGTGCCATAGTAAATCTCCTGCCTTTAGTATCCCACCGGGCGGAGGGGTTAGTTTGGGGGCGTGTTGTGCTATTCAGGTAGGGCATGGTCGCCTATGTCACCGTGTTCGAGGAGGCGGCGCCGATGGGGCGATTGGCGTTGGCGGCGTGGGGCGCCGGATTGGATTGTTCTCGGCTGGGTTGGCTGCTTTGTGGCTGCTTCGTGGGCGGGACTGGGGCATCGTTCAGTTTGTGGCTGGCGTGCCAGCGTTGATCGGTTCGCTTGTGTTGTTCAGTCTGCTGCTGCCGCCGGGGGAAGTCAATGTGTTGGAGGGCGTTGTCAGCGGCTATGGGCGGTGTGGGGGGAGCGGCGGTTTGCGTCGGCGTTCGAATGCCGGTGCGGGACGAGATGGACAGAGGGGGCTTGATGACGGAGGCGGCGGTCGCTGTCACTGTGGGTTTCGCCGCCACATGGCATCCTTGTGCAGGCGTCATTTCGGGGTTTTGTGGCGCTGAACGCGATGGGCGCGCTGGTCCGGTTCGGTCAGGAAATGCGATTGCACCCGCTGACTGCTGGTGAGGCTATGCCCGCTGTGATGGCAGTAGCGGCAATCGGTGCGGTGACGTTTTTTGGGGTCGGCATTTTGTTCGGGAGGTGGAGCGGCGGCGACGGGCCGGAACGATCCTACGAGACGTGAAATCGTGTGTGACACGGTTTGTTTTGGGGGGCGGGAATAAAACGGGTTGCTGAGTGGTTATTCATGCTGCAATGACCGTGAGTGACACCGCGGAACGCTGGATGAACCGGACCGAACCCACATCGCCAATGCCCACTGTGCCGGCGGCGCCGAGCGCGGAACAGCGCTTTGCCCGCGAAGCGTTGCCGCATCTGAATGATTTGGTGCGGACGGCGTCGCGGATGATGGGGGATCAGTAGTGTCCGGCTAGAAGTCCCATAGAGT
>Ga0315906_10010176_pt1 | contig 11076 bp, 9 predicted proteins | sample LakEriMetagenome_4_FD_203526 | JGI IMG/M metagenome (GOLD analysis project Ga0315906, IMG submission 203526) | Freshwater fungal communities from buoy surface, Lake Erie, Ohio, United States - Buoy 2 MA122 | ecosystem: Environmental > Aquatic > Freshwater > Lake > Lake biofilm | place: USA: Lake... | reverse complement strand
GGCGGCTTCGGCGGCCTGTTCGCCCTCGACACCCGGAAGTACCGCCAACCCGTCCTCGTGTCCTCCGTCGACGGCGTCGGGACCAAGCTCAAGCTCGCGTTCGCCATGGATCGTCATGACACGATCGGCGAGGACCTCGTCAATCACTGCGTGAACGACATCGCCGTCCTCGGAGCCGAGCCGCTCTTCTTTCTCGACTACCTCGGTACCGGAAAACTCAAGCCCCATGTCTTCACCGAGATCATCCACGGATTCGCCCGGGGCTGCGCCGCCAACGGCTGCTCCCTGATCGGCGGTGAGACCGCCCAGATGCCGGGCTTCTACCAGGCGGGTGAATACGATGTGAGCGGCACCATCGTCGGGGTGGTGGAGAAGTCCAGGATGCTGAACGGACAGAAGACCGTGAAGCGCGGGGATGCCGTGATCGGCATCGCCTCCAGTGGACTCCATACCAACGGCTATTCGCTGGCCCGGAAGATCTTCTTCGAGACGATGGGCCTGAGGCCCAAGAGCAAGGTCGCAGCGTTGGGCAACACCATCGGAGACGAGATGCTCAAGGTCCACGTGTCCTACGGCCCCCTCGTCCAGTCCCTGCTCAAGCGATTCAACACCCGCGGCACCACCATCCGCGCCATCGCCCACATCACCGGCGGCGGATTCGTCGACAACATCCCGAGGACCCTCCCCGCCTCATGCGACGTCGTGATCCGGAAGGGCTCCTGGGACATGCTCCCGATCTTCCAGCTGATCCAGGAGAAGGGTGGCGTGGACGAGGCGGAGCTCTATCAGGTGTTCAACATGGGCATCGGCCTCACCCTCACCGTGGCGCCCGAGTCTGTGGATGCCGTGCTCGCCGCCATCGCCAAGGCCAAGCACAAGGCCTGGCTCATCGGCGAGGTCGTGAAGGGCACCGGCGAATGCCGGGTGGTCTGACCTCCATCCCAGAGGTCCAACAGCTCAGCGTCCCTAGTCATCGAGTGGGCCCACTCGATGACGCAGAAACCTGCGACATCGGGCCCGACCACCCATCTCAGACAGCACCTTGGCCCGGCGACAACTCGCCCCCGTCCGCCTTCACCTCGGCGGCCATCTCAGACGAGCCGGATCCGGCGACTGGAGACCCCTGCAGGGCAACCAGGATCCGACGCAGCGGCTGGCCTTGATAGGTGAATCCACACGCAATCGTCGCCTCGACGGTCGACCCGGCCGGGGGCGTCTGGCCGTCCGGCGTCTGATGCGCCTGCGGGTCGAAGGGGTCCCCGGGGCGCGCCTCATAGACGGACAGGCCTATCCGACGGGCCGCATCCAGACACGCATTGCGGAACTGACCTAGTTGTTCCACGACGGCGGGGATGCCGCTGCGGCAACCGGCCTGATAGAGGGCGTGGATGTGGTCCAGGGTGTGGACAATCACCTGGAGATGTTCCGTGTGCCCACGACGCATCTTGTCGATCTCCAGCTTGAGCGCCGCCTTCTCCTGATCGTTGGTCCGCGACAGGAGCTCTGAGAATGCCTTGGTCTCGGCCAGGACCTTCTCCGCGGCCGCCGTCGAGGTAGCCGCTGTCCGGGTGACGGTGTCCTGGATGCCCTGCCATTGACCGGTCGCCAACCGGATCTGGTCGGCGACCTCCGAGACGGCCGAAAGCTGCCGGGCCGCCGCGGCGAGATTGGCCTGTTCCCAGAGCTTCACAGCCGCCGAGTGCTCCCGAAGGAACGGGATGAGTCCGATCCAGCAGCCCACGATCATGCACGGTGCCGCAGCCATGATTTCCCAACGGCTCAACGGCCAGGTGGCGGTCAGGATGATGAATCCGGCCATGCCGACCAAGAGCAGGTCGGCGAGGACGAACGGCCACTTGGTCATCCGGGGGGCTTCCATCTCAGGCATGCCGCACACCCTATCCGGAAGCCAAGATCAACGGAAGCTCCTGAGGGAAAACTGCGAGCGGAGGGGGAAGCCGAGAGTTGAGAGGGCTAGAACAAGGGACTGGGATTTGCCGAAGTGGTTGGGAAACCCGGCTGCCCGAAACGCCCACTCAACCCTCACGGTTGAGATGGCGACCCTGGAAATGTTGAGAGCTGAGGTTCAGACAAGCCTGGCGCAGGCCGAATCCGGATGGGGTCCGTTGCACCCCTCGAGGGGTGCATCCGCGCCTTGTTCGCAGGGCACTGCTCACCCACCTGCTCTGAGCTCATCTCCCCCCTCCTCCCCTTCCTCCTTTCCAAGACCCTGCCGGATCCTCGAGCGTGAGCCGGTGATCGCCCGAGTCACCCTCGACCTGACCCTCCGGCGGGAGTTCGACTACTCGGTCCCGACCGAGCTGGCGTCGAGCGTCTCGGTCGGTACCCGGGTGAAGGTACCCTTCTCCCACCGCGAGGTCCTCGGGGTCGTCACCGCCCTGGTCGAGACCTCCCCACACACGGGGCTCAAACCCATCCTCCGGGTGATTGGCCAGCAGAGTCTTGTCACACCCCGGGTGCTCGAGCTGGCCCGCTGGATGGCCGAATACTACTGCTGCCCGGTCGAGGCCGCCCTCAAGACCGTCGTTCCCGAGGCGGTCCGACAGGAGGAGGCCGGCTGGCGGGAACGGCTCCACGTCCACGTGCTGCCCCCCGCGGGCGAAATGCCCAAGTTGACACCCCGTCAGAAGGCGATCTGGAACATCCTCGAGGAATGGCGTGAGCTCCCGCTCCAGGAGCTCGTCCGCCTGGGCGAGACCACCGCGGAGACCATCCGGAAACTCGAGGACAAGGGCCTGGTCGTCATCGCCCCGAAACGGGATGAGCGGGATCCCTACGCCCTCGAACGCTTCACACCCACCCAACCCCTCACCCTCAATCCCGACCAGGATCGCGCCCTCCAGGCCATCACCGGGGCGATGAAGTCGGCGGCCGAACCCGGGACCAAGGACGGCAGTGGGGTGTTCCTGCTCCACGGCGTGACCGGTTCAGGAAAGACCGAGATCTATCTCCAGGCCATCGCCGAGACCCTCGCCGCCGGCAAGGGGGCCATCGTGCTCGTGCCGGAGATCTCCCTCACGCCCCAGACGGTGGAGCGGTTCAAGGCCCGGTTCTGTTCCGGACCCCATCCCAGCCTCGTCGCCGTCCTCCACAGCCAGCTGAGCACCGGGGAGCGCCACGACGAATGGCATAAGATCCGGGATGGACGGGCCCGGATCGTGATCGGTGCCCGCTCCGCCGTCTTCGCCCCCGTGGAGCCCCTCGGCCTCATCATCGTCGACGAGGAACACGAGCACTCCTACAAGCAGGAGGAGGCTCCCCGCTACCATGCCCGTGACGTGGCCGTCGTCCGCGGCCAACGCGAGCGGGCTGTCGTGGTCCTCGGTTCCGCCACGCCGTCGCTCGAGAGCTACTTCAATGCGACCCGGGGCAAATACCGCCTCCTCGAACTGCCGGGCCGCGTCACGGACACCCGCCTGCCCGTTGTCCGGATCGTCGACCTCCGTCTCGAACAGCGGAAGACCAAGGGAGGCGCCTCGGCCATCTTCTCAACCCCCCTCAAGGAGGCGATCCAGCTGCGGCTCGAACGGGCGGAGCAGACGATGCTGTTCCTGAACCGACGCGGCTACTCAACCTCCCTGCAGTGCGACACCTGCGGCTACGTCGCCGGATGCCCGAACTGCAGCGTTACGCTGACCTTCCACCGCAAGGCCCAGCACCTCCGGTGTCATATCTGCGGCCACGACGAGACGGTCCCCGCCCAATGTCCCCAGTGCTCGAACCCAGCCATCCGATATTCCGGTCTCGGAACCGAACGGGTCGAGGACGTCCTGAGCCGATTGTTCCCCCAGGCGCGGGTGACCCGGATGGATTCCGACACGCTCCAGCGCAAGGATGACTACCGCCGCATCCTGACGGATTTCCGTACCGGCAAGATCGACATCCTCGTCGGCACCCAGATGATCGCCAAGGGGTTGCATTTCCCCAACGTGACCCTGGTCGGGATCATCCATGCCGACCTGGGCCTGCACGTGCCGGACTTCCGGGCGGGAGAACGCACGTTCCAGCTGCTGACCCAGGTGAGCGGCCGGGCGGGACGCGGGGACGTGGAGGGGGAGGTGTTCGTCCAGACCTTCACCCCATTCCATCCTGCGATCCAATTCGCGCGGCGCCACGACTACCTCGGCTTCTACGAGCAGGAGATGGAGTTCCGCGAGCAGCTCAAGTACCCGCCGTGGTCACGGGTTGCACTGCTGACCGTTCGGGGACGCAACGAGGAGAAGGTGAAGCTGGTGGCTGAGCATCTGAAGAAGACCCTCGCGACACGGTTGGAATCCTGGCGCGACCTCGTCTTGGCCGGCCCCGCCCCGGCTCCCCTGCTGAAGGCCGAGACCTTCTTCAGGTACCAGTTGATGATCCGCACGAAGTCCATGGCACGTCTTGGACGCGAACTCGCCGCTGTCGAATCGACCCTCGATTGGCCGGACGACCTGCGGCTGACCGTCGACATCGACCCCGTGAATCTGGTTTGAAACGGCTCCAGTTGGAGTGGGTCTTTTCCGATGGGGCTGCGGCATCTCGCCACCCCACCTCTATCCGTGTCCGGGAGGGACCATCACGGCAACGACATCATCCAAAAGGCCCAACATTCCCAGTTGGTCATCACTCAGCACCCGCCGCCCCATGCACCGCCTGATTCGCTTTCGGTCTCTCGCCAAACAGCGCCGTCCCGACCCGGACCAATGTCGCACCCTCCTGGATCGCCACCTCGAGGTCCCCGCTCATCCCCATGCTCAACACGGGCAACGGTGCACCCAGCCGATCCGCACACTGGTCCCGCAGCTCCCGGAGCCGACGGAACACCGGCCTCACCCGCTCCGGATCGACCGAGTACGGGGCGACGGTCATGAGCCCATGCCATTCGAGGCGGCCCAATGCATTCAGCTCCGACATCTCCTCGAGAAGCCGCTCAGGCTTCCAGCCGAATTTGGACGACTCACCCGCGACATTGACCTCCGCCAGCACTTTCACGGTCTTCGACAGCTTCTCCGCCTGCTTCTGGACCTCCATCGCCAGTGGAAGACTGTCGATGCTCTCGATCATCTCGAAGAGGGACACTGCATCACGGGCCTTGTTGGACTGGAGATGGCCAATGAAATGCCATCGGGCGCGACCCGGGCTTGCAGGGATCTTGATCCTGGCCTCCTGGACCCGGTTCTCGCCGAAAAGGCAGAGGCCCTCTGAGACCGCCTCCGAGACTGTGGAGGCCGGATGGTTCTTGGAAACGGCAAGGAGCGTCACCTCGTCCGGTGATCGCCCCGCCGCCTCACAGGCCCGCTCGATGCGTTGTCGAACCGTTCGTATGTTGTCGGCCAGTGACATGCCCCAAGTATGCGGTCGGACCGGGGTCCGACAAGCCACCGCGCCCTCCTCAAAACCCGTGATGGAATTTGCCTTGCGGGCCCGCTCTTCGATCCGGACTTTTTGTGAACCACCTCGCAACCATGAACATCTCCCGACGCACCGCGCTGGCCACGACGGCCGCCGCCTCCGTGACTGCCCTCATCGATCGCCTGAGCGCCGCCGATGCCAGCTCCGGCATGAAAGGACACATCAACCACTCGGTCTGCAAATGGTGCTATCCAAAGGTCGAACTGGAGACGCTCGCCCAATGGGGCAAAGGCAATGGACTGGGATCCATCGAACTGCTGGAGATCCAAGACATCCCCAAGATCCAGAAGCACGGCCTCACCTGCGCCATGGTCTCTGGGATTCCCGGCGGCATCACAAAGGGTCTGAACCGGTTGGAGAATCACGACAAGATCGTCGAGTGGGTGGAGATGGCCGCCCCGAAGGTCGCCAACCTCGGATGCCAGAACATCATCTGCTTTTCCGGAAACCGGCAGGGTCAGTCCAACGAGGAAGGCATCAAGAACTGCGCGATCGGGTTGAAACGCCTGATGCCGATCGCCGAGAAGCACAAGGTGACCCTGGTGATGGAGCTGCTGAACTCCAAGGTGGACCATGCGGACTACCAGTGTGATCACACCGCTTGGGGCGTCGACCTCTGCAAGGCAGTGGGTTCAGATCGGTTCAAGCTCCTCTACGACATCTACCACATGCAGATCATGGAGGGTGATGTGATCGCCACGATCAAGAAGTCGGCGCCCTACATTGCCCACTACCACACCGGAGGCGTTCCTGGACGTCACGAGATCGACGAGACCCAGGAAGTGTTCTACCCGGCGATCATGCGGGCAATTGCTGAGACCGGTTACAAGGGCTTCGTGGCTCAGGAGTTCATCCCGAAGAAGGATCCCCTGACCTCCCTGAAGCAGGGGGTCACCATCTGCGACGTCTGAGGGGTCCTCTCAACTCTTGACCCTCGACTCTCGACATCTCCTTCCCCTCAGAGCTCCACCTTGCGGCGGGACTCCTCGACGGTTGCGGCGCGAGCGACACTGGCGTTGCGGGCCCGTCCTTCGGCCCACGCGCGAAGACGGGTGATCTGCTCCTCCATCGTCCGGGCAAGGGGAACCGTCTGGTTCAGGGCCGACAGGACATGTCGGGTGCCCAGTTCCTCACGGGCGTAGAACGCCTCGTACAGGGCACTGTTCACCGCCTCCTGGATCTCCGCGCCGCTGAATCCCGCCGATGCCAGGACCAACCCGGGAAGATCAAATTGGGAGACATCCCGCCCCCGACGCTGGATGTGCACCCGCAGGATCTCGAGGCGTTCCTCATCCGTGGGGAGGTCCACGAAGAAGATCTCATCGAGACGCCCTTTCCGGAGCAGCTCTGCCGGCAGGTGGGAGATGTCATTGGCAGTCGCCACGACGAAGACCGGGGCCGTCTTCTCGCTGAGCCAGGTCAGGAAGGTGCTGAACACGCGGGCGGTCGTTCCCCCGTCACTGGCTCCACCTCCTTGGGATCCCGCAAAGGCCTTGTCGATCTCGTCGACCCACAGGATGGCCGGGGCCACCGACTCGGCGACGGCGATGGCCTTGCGGACGTTCTCCTCGGAGGAGCCAACAAGACTCCCGAACATGCGGCCCATGTCGAACCGAAGCAGCGGCATCTGCCAGGTGTTGGCCACGGCCTTGGCGCAGAGGCTCTTGCCGCACCCCTGGACTCCGAGCAGCAGCACTCCTCGAGGTGCCGGCAACCCGAAGGCCTGGGCCTCCGGGGTGAAGGCATCGGCCCGCATGCGGAGCCATTCCTTGAGGACCGCCAATCCGCCTACCTTGTCGAAGCTGTCATCCGTCGCGTAGTACTCCAACAGGCCATTCTTGCGGATGATCTGCTGCTTCTCGGCGAACACGGCATGGACATCCTCGGAGGAGAGGCGGCCGTCCTGGACGATGATCTTGGCGAACACGTTCTCGGCCTCCGACCAGGTCAGCCCTAGCGCTGCCTGGATGAGCCGGTCGCGGCTCACAGGAGTGAGTTCCAGCTCGATCTTCTTGAGGGCCCGCAGATCGTCGATGATCCGATCGAGCAGTTCGGACAGGTCCTCCTTGGTGGGCAATGGGAAGTCCAGGACGGTGACTTCCTTTTCCAGCTCCGGGGGAATCTCGAGGAGCGGGGAGATCAGGATGATCGTCTTGAAGCTGTTCTTCAGGTGGACCGCCACATCCCGGAGCTTCCGGATCGGGGCCATGTTCGTGGACTTGTTGCACTTCGCGAGGAAGGGGTGGAAATCCTTGAACACGAAGATGGCGGGTTCCACCTGCTCGATGACCTGGTCGAGCGCGGCGATCGGGTCCTTGGTGGCGGTGCTGCGTCCCTTCTGGCTCTGGATGCTGGCACCCCCCGGGATGAGACCGGTGGAGAACGACCACTCGTACACCTTCTTGTTGCGACGCGTGGCGACCGCTTGGACCACGGGCAAGACACGGGCTTCCTCGCTCGTGTGGATGTAGAGGATCGGATACCGGGCCCGGATGAGGATCTCGAGATCGCTGGCGAAGGACATGGTGTGGTGGAGGAGGCTAGGATTCCGGCGGGCGGTTTGCGAGAGGCGTTGGGACAGCGTCGCCAGGGGTCTTCGGGGGCGTCGCCAGGGCGGACAACACCTCGTGCAGCGGCACCGTGAGATTGTGGGCGAAGATCCGCCCGTCGGGCAGGATCAACAGCTCGGCCTCGGCGGTGGTTGGAGCCGGCCGGGACGATTCAGATGCCGGAGGTTGGTCCATGACGGGTTCCAGGTTCAGTCGACCAGGTTCAACCCCAGGTCGACTCCGATCCTCCGGGCCTTGGCATGGTCCCGAGCCGAACCGGGGATGGTGAGTTCCGGATGCCGCGACGAAAACCAGCCAGGCCAGAATCCGTCCCGGAGACTGATCTCGACCCCGGGCAACTCCTCGGCCAACCAACGGGCGACGGGAACCCAACAACAGTCGAGGTGACCGGGCATCAGAAGATGACGGACAATCAGGCGGGTGTGACGGGACGCCCAGCGAAGGTTCTCACGGACGACTTCGGTGTAGTTGGGCACCCGGGCCAGTCGCTCGGCGCAGGAATCCTGACCGAATTTGTAGTCGGCTACCCAGACGTCGAAGAGCCCCTCGAGGAGCTCCCGGGCCGTCGCAGTGCCGTGGGCATTGGTCTTCCAGACGAGCAGGGCGTCGTCCGGGAGGCGCGAAATGAGGTCGAGAACGGTCGGCAGATGCAGGGTGGGTTCGCCACCGAGGATCATGATCGAACGGGCCCCGGAACCCAGTGCCCGTCGGGCGGTGGCGGCCAGTCCATCAAGGGGTTCGCTGTCGACACCGGGACCGGAAACCACCGTTCCTGCAGCGGGATCCCAGCTGGAACGACCGGTGATGCAGAAGTCACAGCGGAGGTCGCAACCGCTGAGCGACACGGCGAAGACCGGGCGCAGCGAGGCTTCGTCCACCATCTCGGTCTGGGCGAGGAAGACACGTGCCGAGGATCCAGCTCCACAAGGCCCCCGCCCTCCAGCGATCCGGTCCACACCACAGCGATGGGCGCAGAGGTTGCAGTGCTCGAAGACGCGGAGCGCCTGATCCACCCTGGCGCGCGCCCGATCGGCACGGCCCGCGCGTGACGGCCCCGGAATTCCATAGGAACCGGTTGGTTTGGTGGAGAGGACGGGTGGCATCTCGACCTAAGGCCGCGAGGTTTGGCCCAGCCAGCGCCGCCACCACGGGTGCTGGGTATCACTGGGAGCCTGCGATTGCAGAGACTCCGCAAGCCGGGTGGAGAGATCCGACGGGACAGTGATGGATTCGCGATCCAGACGGATCAAATCCTCGGGTGTCTCGATGCGCTGTGCCATCCCGGCTGCGGCCTTCTGTGTGGCATCGGTCTCGATGGTGGAATCGGAACCGGTCCGGAGTTGGTGGCGTTGATCCATGGTTCAGGCGGTCCTTGCGAAAGCGCGGGTGAAGGCCTTCCGCGCCCGGTGGAGCTTTCCCCGGACGGCGTCAGGACTCTGATCCGTCAGCTCAGCCACCTGTTCGTAGCTGAGTTCCTGGTCGGCGACGAGCAGCAGGAGCAGGCTGTATTCCGAGGGGAGGGAATCGAGGGTGCGCTGGATCCGTTCGCCCAGCTCCTTGGTCTCGAGCTCATGGAGGGGATTGGGAGCCTGGGCATCAACACGATCGAAGATGCCATCGTCCTCCGCGGTCTGGATCTTCCGCGCCGCCCACGATTGTCGCAGGTGGGCGCAGTGGTTGAGGGTAATCCGATAGAGCCAGGTCCGTACGGCGGAGGCGCCTCGGAACCCATCAAGGTTCCTGAATGCCTTCAGGAAGACGTCATGGGTGACATCCTGGGCCTGGATCGCGTCTCCCGTGAGGCGGAGAGCGAGGTAATGGATCGCCTGGGCGTGGGCTGCGTAGATCTCGGTGAAATCCGTTGGCAGATCTATGGATGCAGACGGACCCGTCTCCGCCGGCGTGGCGTTGATGGGGCTCTGCGGGCTTGTGGCCATGGGGGTCACCGTAAGTTGGACCCATCGACCCACCAAACGTCACGCACCCTTAGCGCCGCAAGAGGGATTCCTCCCTGAAGAGAGCGCGCATGACCCTCTTCCGCGCATCGGTGAAGATCACCTGGATCCGCCCGTCCCGTGTCTGGATCGCTGTTGGATAGGCATAGTCGCCATCCGGTTTGGCCAGGAGGTTCCGCTTGTGGGGGAAGGTCCGGGCACCGTCGACGGATAGGGCCACGGTCAGCGGTGTCCGCTCCGAGAAGCTGTCGTTGTAGACGAGGAGATGATGCCCGCTCTGAAGACGGAGAAAGTCGACCCCGGCGTTCGGGTTGGGGAACTCCGAATCGACCCCTGGTGTCCAGGTCCTACCGTTGTCCCTGGACTCCGTGCGGACCAGCCATCCGTCGGGACGGCCTTCGTAGTCACCTCCCCTGCGGCAGAAGGCGACGAGGTGTTGTCCATCGATGACGGAAGGGGCGGGCTGGATGTTGCCCAGTCGGGAGCGGACCCGGTTGGACTCGGTCCAGACCCCTTTCCTCGGGTCATATCTCAGGAAGAACGAGGTGCAATCGGGAGAGGTCATCTCCGGATCGTTCCCAACCTCATGGTAGACAGGCAGCAGGTAGTCGCCGCCATCAAGGACGATGGGCAGTCCACGCACCATGGTGCCGGCCTCGAAGGTCAGCATGAAGCTCTCCGACCAGTTCCTGGCACCATCCTTGGAGACCTTGGCGGTGATCCGGGAGGTGTCCCAGATCTCGCCGTACCGGGTGACGTAGAAGAGCCAGACCCAGCCGTTGGGGGCCTGCCAGACGACGGGGTTCCCGAGCGAGTGGAAGGGATTGCGGGCAATGGCAGCCGGTGCACTCCAGCGTCTCTGCCCCTTCTTCAGCCGCATGCCGAAGACCGAGGCGGCATCGTCGCGATATTCCCCTTTTCCACTGAAGAACACGACGTAGAGATCTCCGTTGTCGAGTTCCGTGACGCTGGCGGGATGTTTGTAGTCCCCGGTCGGGGCCTCGGGCCCGACAATGGTCTCGATGAGGATCTCATCAGCCGCGTGGGAGACGGTGAGGAGTCCGAGGAAGAGGCTCAGGAACCAGAGAAAACGGGCGTGAATCACACCCCCATGACGAACCTGGCAGACGCGCTTGGAA